>ERZ808037.228-NODE-228-length-59439-cov-14.337034_pt1 | contig 59439 bp, 50 predicted proteins | sample MGYA00380190_ERZ808037 | MGnify/ENA primary metagenome ERZ808037 (study PRJEB31490, sample SAMN06133399) | mouse gut metagenome | isolation source: J9 | host: mice | place: China: Chengdu | collected 2015-05 ... | reverse complement strand
GCAATCAGCGCATTAAATGCCGAATCCTGATTGGAGAAATCCTTTGACAGTGCCCTTAGCTTTTCGGCCGTTTCCTGATCAATCCGGAAGGGAACCGGCTTCTTATCCGAACTCTTTCTTGTCGCGTTATCATTATCAGACATCCTTAGTCCTCCTTTTTCCTGCTTTGATAATCCAATTATATAGGAAATCTCCGTCATATGCAATAAAATTGAATAAAATGTAATACATTACTTTGTATTTATTTTAATTACTTATATTTAATTATTATATTTTGGTGTATTACATTACAATGTATTACACTAAAATATCCTTTATTTATCAGCAATATTCTAAATTTTATTGGTTATATATGTAATACACTATATTGACATTTTTTCAAATTTATAATATTATTGATTTAAGGAAATTGTATAACAGAGAGGAGGTAAATGCCATGCGCACACCACAATTCCATATTGCCGAATTTGAACGGCTGCTAAGACGCATTGCCGGCGGACGCGACGACTTCTATCACTGCTCCCCGGCAACCGTAGGCGCCATAAAAGCCATTCTCGATACCGCTTATCCTGAAAAGGAAGACGACATCGAGTTTCTCATGGACATGGTAAACCACCGCATGCGCCAGTCCGGATACAAAGGCCCCAAGCCCAGGTTCCCGATCAGCAGGCATCTGGATCAGCTCTGTGCCGAACCACTCTATATCGACATATACAAAAAAAAAGATATGCTCTAAGTAATTTCCCTGTTCATGCTTTTTCGTGTCTGACAGAACATTTAGGGCATTTTCTTTACGCAAAAAAGCACATGGATTTCTCCATATGCCTATACTGATCTAATATCATGCTTGCTTATTAGCGACTGTTTCAGAAAACGCTTTTTTTATCTACGACCTGTATCTAAGGTATCCCATACACGTTTCTTCAAATTTATTTTCGTATATTTCTTTCATTACCCGTTCACATGGAACCTTACACATGCGCGACACCTCAGAGCTTTCCTGGACTTTAAATGTTGTCTGTTTATGCGCGGCGCAAAAAGCAAGCTATGAATTAATATAGTCTTTTGCCACTTCCTGTCCGAAATTACATTCCTTTTTCAAGCGAACAAACGAAGATAACACACTGATGCATTTTACTCCGCCAATGCTGACAATGCCACTCCTCGCATTTCTGTCATCAGAGCAAAACACATATATCTGTTCACCTAGCATTAACGCCAGCATCTGCAGCAGTACAAAGGTCTTAATCTCTCCCAGATTATTGCCGGCACCGATGGCATCACAATCCGCATTCAGTTTTTCAAGAAATCCCCTTTTAGATATTTTCCCGTAATCTATTTTCTGTAATTCACCAAAGCTGCTTTCGTAATATTCTTCCGAATAAGCCTGACATGCTTTTTGCAACAAATCAGCATATATCCCGCATCTCATTTCTCCATAGACAGACTCCAGCGCATCCAGAATGTCTTCATCACGATAACATTTTATCCGCCCCAAAGAAATTTTATTTTCCAACCACTCCACAGCACCTGAAACATTATGCCTGAAAAGTTCTGCCCTGATCTGGGCATGACAAAAAAATTGATATTCCGGCAGTTCCATAATTCTGTCAATCAGATGATTGTCATTATCCTTTTGAATCATATGCATTTTAGAAATAAAATCCGTATCCAGAAGGGCATATTTATCTTTCCTCATATCCCTTCTCCCTCATCTGCCTTTTCGGAATCCTGCCCGAATCTCTTTCAGGAATTTCCGATCCGCATCTTCTCTGCTTTCTGTAAGAAGTTCATTCTCTGAATTAAATTCCATGTTATTTAAAAGGCTTCCAAAATATTCAATATTCACGCTGTTCATCTGCCACTGCTTTGCTTTTCCGGTAAATTCTATCCTCTGCACAACATATGATGCATCATGCTGCAGCAACTTGCGTGCCTTGGTTTCTGTTATAATACGTTCTTCAAACAACCTTAAAACGGCTGCTTTATATGGAATTGCAAAAACCTCCATTAATGTCAAAATATCATCCAGCTTAATATCCGATTCATTAAGCCCATATAACCTTATCTGTTCTCTCATAAAGCCATCCGGCATTAGTAAAAGCCCCGCAAACGCATTTGCTTCCAAATCCTCCTGTGTCATGGCAATTTCATCCGCCACATTTGCCTCCAGCACAGAACCGGTACGGAGCGTGTCCGTATCCGTACCGTCAGCATAACAGCGGATGTGATACAACTCATGTGCCGCAGCAAAAATTTGTTTACACATGGCCAGTTCAGAGTTGATGCACAGGAAAATAGTTCCCTTTTTCACAAAAGTAAACGCCCAAAGTTCTTCATCCAAAAAAGGATATCTCAAAATCTCCAATGCCATTTCTTTTTTTCTTGCATAGTTTTCAATAATGCCAAAAACAGATAATCCCAAAATTGAACTTCCACAATACGCACCCGAAAACTCTTTTGAAACATCAACTATTTTTCCGAACCTATTGACATCTTTTTTATATAAACTTCCCTCTAAAACCTTCCCCATCAATCATCTACCCGGCCTTCCATCATAAGTGTTCCATTCTCCCGTACACGTCTATGAAAAAGTATCATGTCTGACAGCTTATCGGCAATTGCCAGCGCGTCTTTAGCCTGCTGCGATGCGACTCTGCCCATAAAAGCATGAACAACATTTTCCTCCTGCACGGCTTTTGGCATCTTGGTCAGTTCCTCCATTTTTATGCCGAGAAAATCCGCAATCCTTTTAAGTTCAATTGCATTAATCATCCGTGAACCATTCAGCATTTTATTAACAGTCTGCTTCGTTGTCCCAATTCCGTCCGCCATATCCGTCTGCTTTATATTTTGTTTTTTTAAACAATTCATAATATTATCTGCAATAACCATATTCATATCTGCCATGATCTCACCCTCCCGAAAAAGTCAATACATCTTCCGCTACTAGCATTATATACCTTGTTTTTTATTTCGTCAATAATGCAGTTACCCAATTTATATTATTTACACTTTATAGTATCTTTTTTAGATACTAAATATTACTGTTTATTAATTTTTTACCTTGCAGTTTATTTGTATAATTATGCAGCATTATCAAATGATAAATCAAATTCTGCGTACAAAAAGCAGGGATTTATCTAAATCTCTGCTTTCTTAACTGTTTCTCTAAATGGATAAGACATTCAGACCTGTTTTCCGTGTCCCTGAAAATAAAAATACCATTGTAATCGCAGTTTAAAATGTCAGCAATTTCATGCAGTTCTTTTTCTGTTAAGTTATTCTCCTGAGCTTATTATAAAGGATAGCATATTCGACAGAGAACACCCAAAAACATACAAACGACTTATTCTGGCGGATATGCTGCAGAAAGGAATCGTACATATGAGAAAACACGAAATGCAGATGGGCAGTATGTTGGAATTGCTTGTACGGATCAGGACTTCCAAATCCCTGGACAGATCCGCCGCAAAAAACAGGCATTACCGCAGCGCCCTCAGACGGCAGGACAAAGCATTCGCCGCATTAGATAAGGCAGGGCTGAGCAAAGAACAGCGCCTTATCGTTGACAGGGCAATCACCGCCACAAACGAATGCGGCACAGCATACGGCGAGGCTGCCTACAGGCTTGGCTTTTGTGACAGCAGACGGCTCGTATCGGAACTGGAGAAAATTAAATAATTTTAAATAAGGGCATTTTCACACCGGAAATGCCCTTTTCTCATTCTATCTTATTTACGCCGCGCGCATCACGCCTCGCCCGCAAGCCATTTCTTGTACAGTTCCCTGAACTCCTCTTCGCGACCGGCGGGTATCTCCAGTGTCAGCCTCTTTGTCCCCTCCCGTTCCGTCTGGAATACCTGTGCAATCTCGTCCCTCGTCATGTTCTTTTTCAATGCGTTCACCTTTGCGTCACTGATCTGTTCCCCGAACTCGTCAAAAATCCACTGCTGGGTGTCCTTGGGGAAAAGAGTAAAGCGCAGGACCGTCTTCTTCTTGATTGTCCCGTCAAAGAACATCTTCTGTAAGGGTTCTATCACATTTTCATTAAGCGCAAGCGCATCATATATCGCGGACTTCTTCAACCCGAAATCCTTCATCAGCTGGTCAATGCGCTCACCCTTCGTATAGCGGCGCTTTTTGTATGTTTCCAGCCTGTCAACCACAATCTGCTGCTTGACCATTTCCGGAAGTTTTGAAAAATCCCTGTAAAGGTTGGTATCGTCTATGATTTCCCTTGCCTTCCGCTCGTCAATCTCATCCTCCTGATACACGATACAGGGAACAAGACGGAATTTGTCTTCGTCGAAGCCGTCCTCCTCACAGCAATCCTTAATAATCTCCGCGCAGATGTCCCTCCGGTTATGTCCTGCCAAAACCATATAGCTCCCGCCCGGACGCCGCCACAGCACAAGAGGATCTTCAACGCCCCTCTCATAAATGGATAACTTTAGTTCAAGATAACGATCCGGCTGGCTGTCCCGCAAAAGCGGATACCGGTTCCATTCCGCCGGAGCTCCCTCCATCTTGGATATGTCTATGTACTCTATCTTTTTCTTCCCATTATCCTCATCATCCCACACTGCGCCCATCCCTACCTTGTCGAGCGTCTGCGACACGCTCTTTGCGGCGCCTTTGGAATTCTTTGTAAGCCGGTTCAGGAAATCCGTGTTATCTGCCGTTCCTTTTTTTCCTGCCATGAGCCTATCCTCTCCTCTCTTTCTGGTCTTTGCGAATCCTCTCAAGTGCTTCGTCTGCAAGTTCCGCCATCTGTCTGCTTGCGGGGCTCCTGCCATTGTAGTACCCTATTGGCATATGCTCTTTTTGCGAATTATCCACGTTTGCATCATTCTTGATAAATGTCTTAAACATATACTCCGGGGCAATCTGTTCCACGAGGCTCGTATTGTCCGCCATCGCTGTCTTTTTCCGCAGGTCTACTTTATTGAACAGAAACCCCAGCAATTTCAGCTTCTGGTTTCTTTCCGCCGTTTCTTCTATCTGCGCAAGTGTAGGAGGCACCGCCTTGATTCCGAACATACTGGACTCAATCGGCGCCAGCACATAATCCGCCTCGTCGAATATCGTCTTATTCATCGCACCCGCAGTCTTATCCATATCCACTATGATAAAATCATAGTAATTTTCCTCTCTTACGCTTCTTAAGCACTTCTTCCACATCCTATTGCGGATTTTTTCCGTCATCGTGCATAATGATCCTTCCAGCGCCTCGCTCTCCGCCGATCCGGCCACGACATCAATCCCGGCATATTCCGTATGCATGATATAGCCTTCTTCCCGAAAATCTTCCTGTCCAAGAAAGCCATTATAGAAGCTGATATCGGGCTGCTCCAGATAATCGGGGAACAGCACGCTTGTCATATCCGACTGGCTATCCGTATCGATTGCCAGCACATTGTAGCCGCGTTTCGCCAGTTCATAGGAAAGATTCGTCACTACCGTTGACTTTCCCATTCCGCCCTTGTGCGCCCACACTGCAATCATAACAGGACAGTCAAACCGCATCAGGCTTTTGTCCAGCTTTGCCTCCTTTGCCTGCTCATAAATGCTTTCAAGGTCTTTCTCATCCATCTCAGAAAGATCCATCTCCATCAGGCTTTCAAGCTGCCACTGGTTCAACCCCGTCGCCCTTCTCCAGTCCTTAATGTCCCATCCCTTTTTCTTCAGAAGTGCATTCATCCTGTCCTTCCAGTCACTCTTTCGCATAAACATTTCCCTTCCCGGTTTAAATTCTTTTTCTTATTTTTTCATCAGTCATATTTTTATTATACAGAAAAATTTTTATTAATCAAGTTTTTATGCATTTATTTTTCCGCCGGGCGGAAAAATACTTCTATTTCTTTTGTTAATTTCCGCCCGGCGGAAAAATATCATAACTTTTTATGTACATCTACGCATGCTCTCATTGACAGCTTACCACAACAGACCGATTTGTCCCATTATGGTGAAAAGCACACCGAAATTTCCGCCGGGCGGAAATTTAGACAAATTTATAACTTGCACATCTCTTTTCAAAGGAATATAATGGCAGAAATATCTTTGTTTATTTATTATTGGGATGGCCTGCGGCTTTTGTTGCGGGGCATCCCTGTTTTGTCCCTTCTTACGGGACAGGGGAATCACTGGTTGGTTCCCTGCGGGCAAGGCGGATAGCCGAGCCAACAGTTACTAAACAGGTAATTGGAAGGAGAATGAAATGTCAAACTTTCGTAACGTCTCAAAATCCGAACCCTGTCCGATCTGCGGGAAACCAGACTGGTGCTCCGTGCAGTATGTCGAGGGAAACACCAAGCTCCACTACTGCAGGCGGGTACTGAGCTGTTCCAACATCATAAGCAGCACAAACGGGATGAGTTATGTCTTTCTCAAACAGACCGCCGACGGATCATGCATGTACAAGGAAGAATCCGCCTACATGGAATCACGGAAAGAATGGGAAAAGGCAAACGGTAGGAACAGGTACGCAAACGGGAAACGCACAAAACCAAAACCCCCTTCCGTGAAACAGCCGCCTGCCCCTCATCCTGCCGTTTCCGTTACGCCCTTGGACAATGGCACGCTTGATACCATCTACCGCGCCTTTTTGAAAAAGCTCCACCTGCAGAAGAACCATGTGCGCTACTTAAAGCAGGAACGCTGGTCCGACCAGCTTATCATCCATTCGCAGGTGCGTTCCATGCCGCCCGGCGGTAGCGGCTACTATTACGGCAAGGGAAGGGATCTGGTCGCCAAGGAGCTTGTCAGGGTGTTCGGGCCGTTAAAAGGCGTCCCCGGCTTCTATGAACAGGCCGACGGCAAGTGGAACTTTGCAGGACAAAACGGACTGCTGATCCCCCTCTACGACCACAATGGGAATCTTTACCGGCTGCGGTTAAGGCTTGATCATCCTGAAGTGGACGAAAACGGAAAGGAAAAGAACAAATACCACAATTTTTCTTCTTTTTATGAAACTTCCACAGACGGAATCCATTTCGTGAATGCTTTCAGGAACGGCTGCCGTTCCGGGAGCCATCCAAGTCTGTATGCCATCCCCTCGCGTGATGACTATACAGTCTGTTACATAACAGAGGGCGAGAAAAAATCCCTGTTCGCAAACCATGTGCTCCATGCCCCTGTCGTTTCCCTGCCCGGAGTAAATTCTTTCGGAAAAGTCCTTGAAACAATGGATGACGGAAGAAATGTCCTGAACTTCCTTGCGGCGAAAGGCTGTACGACAGTGATCATCGCCTACGATTCGGACAAATATGTCAATGAGGCAGTCCTGATGTATGAGCAAAAACTCATCGAGCTGCTCTCCGGATATGATTTCCGCATTGCGGTGGCTTACTGGAATCCCGGTTTCGGAAAGGGACTGGACGATATTCTTTCCATCAATGTCCGTCCCAACTATGAATTGGTCAGGGTTTAAAATGTCCTGCCGCCGGTTTACCGGCGCAGGGCGTTTTTCTTCATAAAAAATATTTTCCCTGCCATTTTTCCGCCCGGCGGAATTTTCATGTTCTTCCATAGAAATCCTCCGTTCTTACCCAGCCTGTGAATTTAAGTGCAGGCACAATATTTTCAAAACAAATAAATACGTCAATTTTCCTGTCAGCAGCACTGACATTTTCCTGCGCCAATAATAAATTTGCCTCTCATATCCTTTATCAATATCTTTCATTCATGTATCAATACTTTAAGTTCATTGAAATATCCATATCTTTGAGCCTCGGCATCTTTATGTTATTTCTAAACCGTTCATAACACTCTTGTATTTTTCCGCCGGGCGGAAAATCACTTCTGAATTTTTTCGAGAGACCAGATCAAGAATTTTTCAGTACATTCCCTTCCATCATTCCACGGTTCCAAATTACCCTTGCACGCCGACCCATTATCTGCTATACTATCAGAAACATTCATTTTTTCTTTAACGGCTATTTCTTATGAATCAGCTGGTCTTCTAAATCCCTGGAAACAGGTTTATATCATATATTTGGGCAGAGGCATCTTCGGATGCTTTTTTTGTTGCCCCGGTCTGGCCAGAATCGGCCCATTATCAAAAAAAGGAGGATTTTTATGAAACAAAAAAGACGAACTGAGGTGCCAAATGCCATATTTGAGGCGTTTGGTTTTACACTGCCAAAGAGTATCCCGGAGGAATATCAGACAGGAAGCTCCATAACGGATTTTGTGGGCAGCGGACGCATCCTGTCACTGAAAAAGGAACAAAGCTATCAAAAGGCATATCCCGTGATGAGCGGCTTGCCTCTTTTGGCTCTGAACTATCCATGTATGCCTGTGGAAAAATATAAACAGGCGGATTACGTTCTGAAGGTCATTGGAAAGTATCTAAAGGATACCTTAATGGCATTTCAGAAAGACAGTAACCCTGAAATGTCCAAAACAGATCAAGGGCTTTCCTTCATACAGGATATTTTAAAGCCCTATCAGGGAGAACTGCAGGTCAGCTATGCCGACCGCTTTTCAGGACATGCGGCGGAAATCGCGTGCATTACTTTCCGCCTGCCGTCCTGTTTCTGCATCCGCCTTGACTGCATGGGTGGTGAGGATATCTACGGCGGCATCGGCATGAAGCGGAAACGTCGGGAGGGTTACTACTTCTTTCGGGGAAACAATTCCCAAAAAGCCCATATTATAGATCTCACTGCCTTTTTATCCAATGTGTTCCTGTTTACGGGAATCCATGAGATACAGGCATCCGTAGGACTTCCGCTTGTTCAAAATATTTTTGAAGACTATCTGGATAAAGAAGATGAAAGAATCGGGACTGGAGCACCGAACCCGCTGGCAGAGAGCATCCGGCAGAAAACGCCGCTCCCATTAAAGAACCTTTTCAGGACATATACAAATAACGGCAAGGAATGTTTCTGTCTGAATGAGTACACATATCTGCTGTCAGACGCAATGGACATCCTGTGCAGGGTACTTGAGGTCTACCTTGATATCCGTTATGAAAACAGGCACCGCTCTGAAATAGGACGTTCGATCGCAACCGCCTACATCACAAAAAAGAATATCCCAAAAGCAGTCCATGTCGCTATGGAAAGCACCGGCTTCAGGGATTACTTTAAGTATGTGGAATTTGACGAGGAGGTGGATCTTGCGTCCGTTAAAGCAATTGAAAAGGAATTTGAAGTCTTGAACCGCGCGTATTTTTCCGGAAAGGCGTTCAAGGATGTCACCCTCCGGTTCCGCAAGCTGGGCAAGCATAAGGCAAGCGGTCTGTATTATCCGTCGCTGCATACGCTCTGCGTTGATATCAGGTGCCCTTCCTCATTTGTCCATGAGTATTTCCACATGATTGATGACCAGCTTGGGGATCTGTCACTGGAAGTCGCATTCAACCGGATTACCGTCCTGTATAAAGAGGCGTTCCTCCGGCACATGGAACATCTTGATGAGAGTATTAAAAACACGTTAAACGGAAAAAGCAAATATAATCTTCAATACTTTTTCCGCCGCGCGGAAATTTTTGCAAGATGCGGCGAGATTTACTTTTCAAGACTACTGAAAGTGGAAAGCTCCCTGATAGAACCCGATCTTGCGTATGCTTACCCGGAATCAGAGGAACTGGATAAAGAGGTTCAGAATTATTATGAGGAGCTTCTGGTAAAGCGGCTTCCATGCTGCGGACTGTCAGAAGTAGTATAACGATATAAAAGGAGGACAAAATGGCAAAGGATATTTTTGCTGCGGATATCGCGGAACATTTTACAAAGACGGTGGATACAACTTTTCTGCTACGTGAAATCACAAGGAAAGAAACACTGGAAAACAAGAAACAGTATTATGACATACTGTTGCAGGATTCCTCCGGAACCCTGTGGGGAACCATCTGGGAGGATCTGATGGAGGACTGCCATGAGGATTTAAAGGGCACGGTCGTAGCTGTCAAGGCGTTTGTCATCAGAGATACGCAGGGTGCTTTCCGGCTTGTCATACGCCGGATGGAGGCGGCGGGAGAATACCTGATTGCTGATTATATTAACGGACTGACGGATGCCGAGCGCTCACGCTACACAGAAATTCTTTGGAAATACATTGATTCCATAAAAAGCGAAGGCTACCGGTATCTGGTATCCTCCATCTATAAGGATATCCCCGGACTGGATCAGCTTCCTGCATCCTTAAAGAAACACCATAATTTCAGCGGCGGTTTTCTGGTCTATACGGCAAGCGTCACGTGTCTTGCAAATTATATGCTGCATTCGCTGAGCCGTTATGACATGCACCCTTCCCGCAACATCCCGTATCAGGCAGATCTGCTTACGGCAGGCGCACTTCTTCATGCAGTCGGTATTGCAAAGAAATATACACCCAGTCCTGACATGCGCCGCATTCCGGAATCCGTACCTTTAAACCGGTATGAGCTTACCATACAGTACATTCAGGACGCCGCCTGCCGCTACAGGGAGGTGGAAAACGGGGCAGAGGAATTAAACCTGCTGTTACATATGGTCGGCTGCGTCTATGAAAGCGCGGAGAGGAAGCCCATGCTCCGTGAGGCGCTTATTCTAAGAGAAGCGGTACAACTGCATGAACAGGTTGCGTTTCTGGAACATTTCATTTATGCGAACCGTGAAAAAAGCGGCATCGTATACGACAAACAGCTTGGGAATTACATCTATGTACCGAAAGAGGGAGCGTAAAGCATAAATCTGAATTTAAGAAAGGAACAGGGTTTAATCAATGGAGAAAACTTTTATCGGGAATGAGGATGCCTACAGGCAGCTTACCGGATACCTTGGAATGCAGCATCCCGGCCCGCTTATTTTATGCGGTAAAAAAGGGCTTGGGAAACGCATGGCCGCGGAAGAAACATCATGCGCCATCTTAGGCTGCGGAAGGGACGAGCTTTTACACAACGGCGACTTTTTCCTGCTGGATAAGAAAGCGGAATCCATACGGGTAGAAGACGTCCTTTCACTGCTTGAAAAAAGCAGCCTTGCAGCGCTTGGTTCCTGCAAGGTTTACCTGATCTGCCATGCGGAACGGATGAACGTGTCCGCCCAGAACAAGCTGTTAAAGCTGTTAGAGGACAGGAACCGGACAAACATCGTCATTTTAGTCTGCGAGCGCGACCTGCTACTGGAAACCATCAAAAGCAGATGCCTGACCATACCGTTCTTCCCGCTTTCCGTGGGGGAGATGAACGGCTACCTTGAAGCCCAAAACGTGCCAGAGGAGGATATCGGTCTTGCCGGATTTATCTGCGGCAACTGTCCCTACCACTGGAACGAGGTTTCAGAATATTTCCCGGATCTGAAAAAAGTCTGCCGGGAAATACAGGCAGTCTCCCAAAGGGAGGATCTGCTGCGGGTGTTCCGGCTGGTTCAGGAAAAGGATGCCGGAGAATTTTATCAGGCGCATTCCGATCACTATCCTGAGGCGTTATCCATGCTCCAGTATGTATTCTTTTCACTCCTGCTTTCCAAAACGGCGGCAGGAGAGGGCATGGCAGGCAAGGCCGGCTTCGGGAATTTGGAAAACCTCTATACCGCGCGTGAACTGTCAACGGTATGCTCCGAAATTGCACGGCACCAGAAACAGTGGCTTACGTCCGCTTATTCCAAAAACGATTTTTTTGACCTGGTGCGTAGCATGGTTCAGGTCTTTTCTTAACTTAAAAAAGGAGGAATCTTATGCTCTATAACCTATACCGTCCGACGGACTTTTCGGAAGTAAAGGGACAGGAGGATGTGCTTGTTACCATGAAACGGCAGGCGCAGACCGGAAAATTCGGCCATGCGTATCTGCTTGCAGGACACCGCGGCACGGGAAAAACCACCATTGCGCGTATTCTCTCCAAAGCCATAAACTGTGAGAGTCCGACTGAAAACGGTCCCTGTAAGGTATGCGAAAGCTGCCTTGCCGCAAAAAGCAGCATGGACATCAAGGAACTTGACGCCGCAACCAACAACGGCGTGGATCACATCAAGGAACTGACCGGGCAGACAAAATACCGCCCGGTACAGTTAAAAAACAAGGTTTTTATCATTGACGAGGTGCATAACCTTTCAACGGCGGCGTTTGACGTTTTGTTAAAACCATTAGAGGAGCCGCCGTCTTACTGTACCTTCATTCTCTGTACAACGGAGCTGCATAAAATCCCCGTCACCATACGAAGCCGCTGCGAAACCTATGCGTTCCACCCGATTTCCCCCGTGCCGATGAAAGAACGGCTTAAGGAAGTCCTTGCGGAGCAGAACGCAACCTGCGAGGAAGACGCGTTAAACCTTATCGTGCGGAACGCAAACGGAGGCATGCGCGACGCCCTTGGCATACTGGAACAGCTTATGGCAGGCACAGACGGCGCGATTACCGCAGAAGCAGCAAAAAAACAGCTCGGCGTGCTGGACACGGATGCCGTTTTGGGTACGCTTTCCAGCGTTATCAGAATGGATACTGCGGCATCCCTTTCCTCCATGGAAAGCCTGCTTTCCGGCGGGAGGTCGCCCTCCCTGATTGCCGAGACGGCGCTGCGCGCGCTGACGGACATGATTACCATGAAAAGCACAGGGAACAGGCAGTCCGTCATGCACAGCAGGGATTACATTGAAACCATATGGAAGATGGGGCAGGGAATATCGTTCAACAGACTCTACTGGCTCTGCGAACAATTCTGCGACCTGCGGATGGCAGTCAGGGGGAGTGCGGACCCGGCGCTTGACCTGCGCCTTGCACTGATCCGCCTGAGCCATCAGGAAATCATAAGCAGCGACACGGTAAAACTCGCGGAAGAAATTTCCATACTGAAACAGGAAATCGCGCAGTTAAAGAACATGGTGCGGCAAAACCCCGCAACGCCTGTACAGAAAGATATTCAGAAAGATGTCTGCCGGGAAGATGCGGAATCCTCCGGTTTCCATGCAAATCCCGATATATCCACACCGTTTGAAAATACGGAGCCCGGACAGCATACGAATCCGCCGGAAGATGGCGCAGATATGCCAAAGGAGGATGCCGATACGCCAAAAGAAGCTCAACAGAAGGCAGAAACAGGCATGGAAGGGGGGATGCAGACAAACAGAGAAGAAGCGAAGGAACTTCCTGCGGATAATACGCCGGAGATAACAAAAGACGATATTTCCGCTTCCGATCTGTTTAAAATACTCCGCTGAACTGCTTCCAGTCCTGTGGCGGCCGCCGCTTGCCGCGGACATTCATTTCGGACGGATCATCACGGAGCACATGCAAAGTAAACTCTTTGCGGCCGCCATCGGCTGTTGCAAAGAAACAGGGGCATACCGGTACGAAACCACACTGTATCCGGTATTTTTAATATTAAGGGCATATATCAGCGTATATCCGGAGCTTTCATTTCTGGAGCTTTCCTATCAGGGAAACACCATATGCCAGTCACTATAGCAGGGCGGTCTTTCAGGCTGCCCTTCATTTTATATAAACGGAGGATCAGACATGAACCAATCATCATTTGCACATCTCCATTCCCATACGGAGTTCAGCCTTTTGGACGGCTCAAACCGCATCCGGGACTATCTTGACCGGGTAAAGGAGCTTGGCATGGAAAGTGCCGCCATCACCGATCACGGCGTCATGTACGGCGTGGTGGACTTTTATAAATACGCAAAGGAAATCGGCATACATCCGGTAATCGGCTGCGAAGTATATGTCGCGCCGCAGGGCAGGAAAGACAGACAGTCCTCGGAACGTTATTACCATCTGGTACTTTTGGCGGAAAACAATACCGGTTACAAAAATCTCTGCCGGCTGGTGTCAGAAGGCTTTACATCAGGGTTCTATTACCGTCCGAGGGTTGATTTTGAACTGCTTTCCGCATACCATGAAGGTCTGATTGCCCTGAGCGGCTGCCTTGCAGGGGAAATTCCAAGACTGCTTACACGGGGCAATTACAGGGAAGCCTGCAGCACGGCATCAAAATACCGGGATCTGTTCGGCAAAGACCGTTTTTATCTGGAGCTGCAGGATCATGGCATACCGGAGCAGAAGGAGGTAAACGCGCAGATTGTCCGGATGGGTAAGGAACTGGGCATCCCGTTTGTTGCGACCAACGATGTCCATTACACCAGAAAGGAGGACGCCGGTGCCCATGACGTGCTGTTATGCATACAGACAAAGAAGCTGGTAAGCGACAAGGATCGTATGCGTTATGAGGGCGGACAGTATTATGTAAAATCCCCAAATGAAATGCAGGCGCTTTTCCCTGAACTGCCGGAAGCGTTGGAAAACACGGGGGTAATAGCCCGGCGCTGCCAGGTGGAGTTCCAGTTTAACGACTACCATCTGCCGAAATTTACGGCGCCGGAAGGACTCAGTTCATGGGATTACCTGAACAGGCTGTGTACGGAAGGGCTGAAAAACAGGTATCCTTCCTCATATGAAACACACAAAGAGCAGCTTTCCTATGAACTTCACACCATAAAGGACATGGGATTTATCGACTATTTCCTGATTGTATGGGATTTCATCCATTACGCAAAAGAAAACGGCATACCGGTAGGACCGGGGCGCGGGTCTGCCGCAGGAAGCCTTGTGTCATACTGTCTTGGCATCACGGAGATCGACCCTCTGAAATATGACCTGCTGTTTGAACGGTTCTTGAACCCCCAGAGGGTTACGATGCCGGATATTGACATTGATTTCTGCTATGAGAGACGCCATGAAGTGATTGAATATGTCATTGAAAAATACGGCAAGGACAATGTGGCACAGATTGTCACCTTTGGGACGCTCGCGGCAAGGGGCGTCATACGGGACGTAGGGAGGGCGCTCGGCGTAAGCCCTGCCACCGTGACACACATCACAAAACTCCTGCCGGACGACGCCAAGATTACCATTGACGGCGCGCTTTCTTCCGTGGACGAATTGAGAAAACTCCACGAGGGCAGTCCGGATATCCGGAAGCTGCTTGAAATTGCAAAGAAACTGGAAGGGCTGCCGCGGCATACCTCTACCCATGCCGCCGGCGTCGTGATCTGTCCCAGTCCGGTAACGGAATATGTGCCGGTCTGTATTTCCTCCAATGGTAATGAGGACGGCATTTCCACGCAGTACGTCATGACCACGCTGGAGGAGCTCGGGCTGTTAAAGATGGATGTGCGACTTGTTCGCTAACGAAACACTCTGGAAACAGAAACAAGTTGGCGGAGCAGGGAAATGAAATATCGAAGTAAAGTTGGTACAAAAGTGGCTAGAGCCCGCCTGCTGGAAAAGATAAAGTAAGGAACTTGCTTAACTGATAATTCGATTAGACAGGTGAAACCCCTGTTAAGGAGTAAATGTCGATACTCCAATCCCTGAGACTCCGACATGCCTTTTCCGCTTAATCGGAACTGGTGTGAAGCTCGGTAAAGTCGGCTGAAAAGAAACCTAAGTGGATGAAATACATGAGTATGATTGGTACAAAAGTGGCTAGAGCCCACCTGTTTGAAAGTGTAAAGTAAGAAATAAGGCAACGAAGTAAGTCGGGGGTCCTGTGAAATACAATATGCCTACTCATCAGGAACTGCCGTATGAAAGGCTCGTGATTTAAGACCTTGACGAAAGTTAGGTTGTCCCCATCGGGATTTCAATCGAGGTAACATTATTGTCCATTGAAGTTACTTCTTTTACCGCATAGACGGTATTAGTTCTGATTCCATTCGACAAAGGGAGAAAGAACGGTTGACGGGTTAAAGGCAGAGACTAAGTTGTAATAATGAAAGGATAGAATTATCGGAACAAGTGAACCTTGAAAGGAAATGCTAAGACAGTTAAGTGTCAATGTTCCTAACAGTGTAGGAAATGACCTGTGAATTCAAGGGGCAGCAGCCCGTAGTACCTGTGAAGGTGGCAATAAACCACTGGAGGAAAGGGGCATAGTCGTAAATAGGATATTGTAAGAAAGTTTAATTGTTAAGGTAGCCGTTGAGCGAAACGAACTAACCATTTCAATCCTTCTGAATAAGGAGGTGGTGTTATGGGGACAAAACTTAACAAGGTTCCGACTAACGAGGAGGAATTGAACAAACTCTTACAAGACATTTATTTGTTGGCAAAGTCGAACTATGACAATGACAAAGAAAGCAATTTCACTGGTATTCTGGAAACAATAGCATCAGAACCCAATATTATTACAGCTATCCATAAAATCAAAGCGAATAAAGGCAGTTGCACTGCCGGAATCGACAATGAGGATATAGACAGCTATCTGAAAAGAGGGTTCGATGAAGTGATAGAAATTGTGAGAGCAAAATTATATGACTATCATCCCAATATGGTGCGGAGAGTATGGATACCAAAACCAGGTAAGATCGAGAAAAGACCGCTGGGAATTCCAACGATTATTGACAGGATAATACAGGAATGTGTAAGGAATGTAATAGAGCCGATTGCCGAAGCACAGTTCTTTGAACACTCCTATGGGTTTCGCCCCATGAGGTCTGCTGATATGGCAGTGGCAAGAATCAAACACATTAACTTCCATGCGAAATGTTACTGGGTGGTAGAGGGAGACATAAAAGGATTTTTTGATAACATTAACCATAATGTAATGATAAAAAGCCTATGGAACCTCGGAATCCGTGACAAGCGAGTGCTAAGTATCATCAAGCAAATGCTGAAAGCAGGAGTGATGGATGAATGCGAAGTAAGTGATTTGGGAACTCCACAAGGAGGAATCATTTCACCACTGCTTGCAAACATTTACCTGAACCGATTCGATAATTATATGACTGGCGATTTTGAAAGAAAGAAACTAAGGAAACCACATACCCGAAGAGATGGCGAACTCACAGCAATGAGGAACCACAGCAATCTCAAAACTTGTTATTATGTCCGATATGCAGATGACTGGGTAATCTTAACCGATAATCAGGAAGATGCAGAAAGACTAAAGTATAAAGCCAAACGGTATTTGCACGATGCTTTGAAATTGGAGTTATCGGAAGAAAAGACACTGATAACCAATGTGCGCAGTAAGCCTATAAAGTTTCTGGGGGTTGAAATCCGAATGGCTAAGAAAAACGGAATGTGGGTAAACAGAGTTTCACCTGAAAAAGAAAGATTCCAGAGAAAGATGAAAGATTTAAGCCGAGAAATATTCTGTGTGAGGAAAACTTCCACATTAGACAGAGAAAGGCTAATCCAGAACATCGTCAGGGTGAACTCGATTATAGTAGGTCTTATCAATTATTACAGTATGTGTGACCAAATCAGTGTAGTGATAAGGAAATATGCATGGTTGTTGAAATATACAGCTTACAAATCACTCAAACGATATGGTGTCAAGTGGATTAGAGCAAACGAAGTATCAAATCTTATTGGACTGCATTATGGGCACCTTGCCCATATACCCGCAATAGAGTACAACGGGATGTATATAGGAATCACAGACATAAACTTTGCAAAATGGGATAACCCAAGGAACAAAGTGCAAGATGAAAATCCTTACACTCCCGAAGGAAGAGAACTTTACAATAAGAGAATGAGGAAAAAGGGATTGAGAGTGCGGACAGACGAAGTAAATTCATCAGCACATGCCATGGCAATACGAATGAGCAAATATCCTTTATACAACTTTGAATACTTTATGAACAGACCATACGCATACAACAGAGACAAGGGAAAATGCAAAATCTGCGGAGGATATCTTGAACCCAATGAAGTGCATACACACCATGTCAACAGGAAATTGCCGATGAACCAGATAAATAAGGTGAAAAACCTGATTTCGGTTCACCAATACTGTCATGAACTAATTCATAATGAAACAGAACCAACAAGTCTATCAGAAAAGACAATGAAGAAACTTGCGAAATACCGCAAGCAATTAAACTAACCAACCAGAAAATATCTATAATAATTATGGTTTATCCATTCCAAAGGTGTATCGCCTACACAGTTGGGTGCATAAATACACTGAAAGAAAGGAGAAATAATCATGAAAAGGATATTATTTGTACTTACTGTTATCTTTATTGTACTGACCTTCATAGGTGCTGGATATGTAATTGCATCTAAAGGAACCGTTAATGCTGGATATGCTGCAATACCTGGAATATGGGCAGTAATATGTATGAACGGCTACAGATGGTACAAAAAGAAGAAATAACACAGAAACATTGGTTGGGTAAAAAGAAATTTTCTGACAATATCTAAAAGTAGTTTACCGAAGACTACTATTTACGATGGAACGCCGTGTGCGGTGAAAGTCGCATGCACGGTGTGAAGTGGGGGAAAACGACCCGTACAGGTAATGCTGACGGTGTTCGTTACCTATCACTATTTCCTCGGCCTGCGTACCCTGACAGTCATTCAGAAGGCGGCCGCGCAGGCAGCGCAAAACACCATGAAGGAGGCAGTCATCGACTATGAAGATAAAGATGTGTACAAATATATCGGAACCGGGCAGACCGAAGGCATTTTTCAGCTGGAAAGCGGCGGGATGAAAAGTTTTATGAAGCAGCTAAAGCCGCAATGTCTGGAAGACCTGATTGCGGGCATATCCCTTTACCGCCCGGGACCGATGGATTTCATCCCGAAATATATTGCGAACAAGGAACATCCAGAAAGTATCACTTATGAAATTCCCCAGCTTGAGGAAATCCTGAAGCCGACATACGGCTGCATTATATACCAGGAACAGGTCATGCAGATTGTACGCAAACTGGCAGGCTATGATTACGGACGTGCGGATCTTGTGCGCAGGGCTATGTCAAAGAAAAAGGCGGCTGTCATGGAAAAAGAACGGCAGTTTTTCCTATACGGAGGCGAAGGGGTTTTAGGCTGTGAAAAAAACGGCATTTCCGTTGACGCGGCTAACCGTATTTTTGACCAGATGATAGATTTTGCAAAATATGCCTTTAATAAGAGCCATGCTGCAGCTTATGCGGTAGTGGCTTTCCAGACGGCTTACCTAAAATATCACCATCCGGCGGAATACCTCGCATCACTTATGACGTCTTTCCGCAGCAACAGCGCAAAGGTGGCAGAATACCTTCTTTTGAGCAAGCAGATGAAAATACCTATCAGGAAACCGGATATTGCAGAAGGCGGCGTTGATTTTACCGTTAAAGACGGCTCCATCCTGTACTCACTTGCGGCCATACGGGACGTCGGTGACGGTTGCGTGGCAGATATTGTCCGGGAACGCGGCAAAAGTCCGTTTACAGGCTTAAAAGATTTCCTGACACGCATGCAGCAGGGAGGAACCCTTAATAAATCGGCAATCGAAGCACTGATCAAAGCCGGTGCGCTGGACGGCATGGGGCATACGCGAAAATACCTTGCAAAAAAGTATCCGGAGATACTTAGTCAGATCCAGTATGACAAAAAGAACGGAATGCTTGGCCAGTCGTCACTGTCAGCTCTGTTTTCATGCACACAAACACCGTCCAAAGAAGAATACGCATTGTCAGAACTGCTTGCAAAGGAAAAGGAAGTCCTTGGGATTTATTTGAGCGGACATCCGCTTAATGAGCATTACGAGCAATGGCTTGCCAATATCACTGCCAAATCAGGCGATTTTTGGCAGAATGAGGACGGCAGCCCCTTAAAGGACGGGGAACTGGCTACCGTGGGCGGCATGATACAGAACATCACGGTACGGACTACACGGAAAAAGAAGCAGATGGCATGCCTTGTACTGGAAGATTTGATTGGAAGCATGGAAGTGGTGGTATTTCCGGAGCAGTTTGAAAAATACAAGTCCTTTTTAACGGAGGGGGCTATGGTGTTCTGTAAAGGGAAAGTCAAAAAAGAAGATGCAAAGGACGCAAGCCTGCAGATGGATTCTGTCATTTCTTTTTCTGAAAAGGTGCAGTCTGCCACAATATGGCTGCAGTTTGCGGATTTTGCCGATTATCAGAAAAAGGAGGCGGCTATCGTATCCTGTGCGCGGAAATATCCCGGAAACGGTAGTCTGAATTTTTTCCTAAAAAACACGAAGCAGATCAAACAGGGCAGCAAAAGCGTCAGCTCTCACAAAGCATTTTTAAATGAGCTGGCCGTAATCTGCGGTGAGGAAAATATAAAGGTAAAATAAACATGGTTATACTTCCCAAAAGATTTTTGTATCTTTTGGGAAGTTTTTTTATTGTTATTTCATTCTGCCGGATGTATAATTTATTTACTATCTTATTATAGTCTTTTCCTGACATGAATGATAGGAAGGGAAGGGGCTGTGTCATACATTCATCTATTCTGTCATAATTATATCAGAGATTAAATCAGTAATTGTTCAGTAATTGGTAAATCCAAAACCTGAAAAGCCGCCAAAATAGGGCATTTGTGGAAATTCTGCCGGGCGGGGCACAAAAAAAGTGGATGAAGCTGTCTGAGGAGTGGACGGAAATTCAAAAAATTGGATGAAACTTCCATTAACGAGGGCGAAATGATGTCTTACGTTGAAGAAAACTTTATAAAAAGGATGAAAACTTTTTTATTGTGGAAAAGGAAGAAGATGGAAATTGTGTCCGAAAGCAGATTTGAATGTAAAAATAAGGGAAAATTTAACGGAAAATTGCGAATTATCAGAAAAAACAGGAAAAAAGGGCACGACAAAAAAGCCCCTGGTTAGGATGCGGCAGAATAGAGGGATCTGTTGCGGATGATGGTTCTTGCAAGCGCGCCGATTTTGTCTACCGGATGGTTTTGCAGGATGTATTTATTGTAAATCTGGCTGACCGCCATATGTACCGTATGCAGGCCGTACTGGAGTGCGAGGGATGCAAGATCCCCGTAATCGGAAAGCGAAAGGCATAAAGTCGGGTATTTAACAGACGGGCGGATATCCAGCGTGGAAAGGATGGCGTCAAGGCGTTCCCGTTCCTCCGGATGCTGCGTGGCTGCGGCCTCCTCCAAAACCGTGTTGATATGATCCACATGGTCTATCAGGCTGTCTTTCGTATCTTTCAGCATTTTTTCACGCATGTTTTTCTGGGCATATTTTTCATGGATTGTAAAAGTGACGTTCTGGTCATCGAACGCAAGGTCAAATATGGCGTCGTTTTCCCCCAAAGCCTTTTGTATGATGCCGCGTTTGCAGTAGGACGGCAAAAAGCCGCGCAGATGCTGGTATTGCGCGGTGACAGGGGAAAGGGTGTCACTGTTTGCATCAGAATAAGAGGCATTGTCAACCTCTAAAATGCCTTTCAGGTTCAGCCGCAGCGTGTTCAGGCTCCCGATGCCGCACAGATCAAGCAGCATGTCCTTTGACATGGTGATATAGCCGCGTCCGCCTTCCGCCGCAGTCTTATGGTAATCCTTATATTCGGGCAGGAAAATATTGATGCAGCGGTCATGGATACCGGAATTGGAGAAATAGCAGTATCCGTAATCCCGGAGCGCTTCATTACATGCATCTATGGTGGCTGCCGTACAGCCGATGATGTCTGCCAGCTCTCTGATGCAGATGTCCTTGATAAAACCATGTCCGTCCGGCTGGAGGAAGTGGTATAATAAGAGGAGCTTGATTGCATTGCTTTTCAGCGTGGGCTGGTAGCCGTAGCGGTTTTTCTCGTTTATATAGCGCTTTTCTTCGGTATAGGAGGGTTCCCACACGGAGGACGGGCAGGTGTGGCAGAAGCAGTGGATCATGTCCGCTTCTTCTGCCAGTCCGAGAGCACGGAGTTCTTCCTTTTTCTGATGGATGATACAGCCGTGGCAGCCAGACTTGCATTCATTTAAAACATCAGGTCCCTTGGAATAGACTTCAACGTAATTCTTCTGCAGGCCGATGGCTTTTGTAAGGGCGCCCTTCCCGATGCGGGCGAAACTGCTCAGTTCCATGACGAAAACCTCCTTTCCGTATTCTCGGATATATCTTGTAGCCATTATGAAAAAAAGTACATGATATGGTATCCTGACAGTAATTATAAGCATAAATTTTTCTCTTGTAAATGCGTAGGAAAGGGCGAGGAATATGGGAACATTTATGTAGAACCGCATTTTTTTCAGCTTTCTGATGCTTTTTAGAAAGGGCGAGAAATATGGGAGTATTCTATATAAAACCGCATGTTTCCAATGTTTTTTAAAGAATTTTATGTTTAAAAAATTTTTTTTGCCCAAAAAAGGGCGAGTAATAAGGTGTCAAAAAGTAATATTTTGTACAACAGGACGTAAAAATTAAAAAAGGGCGAAGAATATGGTTTCAAAAATCAGTATTCAGGGTAGGATGGCATGAGAAAGAGGTTGAAAAAAATTTTCGGGTTGAAAAATGAATCCTTAAAAAAGGCGGGAAATTTGGCTTCATTTTTAAAAATGCCCATTTTAGGCGAAAAATATGGAAGCAAAAGTAGGAAAGGGCGAGGAATATGGTTTCATTTTAAGGTTTTGCGATAAAGGGATGTAGGTTTTAAGGCATGTTTCGAGCTGGTTTAGTGTAAAATTAATGGAAAAAGCAGAAAAAGGCGAAGAATATGGTTTCATTATTGCAAAAACGATACGGATGCAAATGAAACAGTATAAAAGGCGAGAAATATGGTTTCATTTTGCCCAATAGCGGAAGAGGAAATACCTATGGCAGCAAAACAGGAAAAAGGCGAGAAATGTGGGAATATTTTATGGCAGGAGCGATAATTACAACGGTTTCTGAACAATTTTAAGTCCTTAAAATGGAATTACTGCAAAAAAAGGCGAGGAATATGGTTTCATTATTTGGATTTTTTCTCCATAAAACCGCATAATCACAAAAAAAGGCGAAGAATATGGTTTCAAAAAATGTGAATTGACAGGTTCAAAGACATAAAAAATGAAGTTAAAGGTGTTGGCGTATAAATGAAACCATAAAAAAGGCGAGAAAAATGGTTTCATTTTTGCAAATTATCGCCGGATTCGGTAAATATTAAGGAAAAAGCGAAAAAGGGCGAAGAATATGGTTTCATTTTTGGGACTTAGAGCAGAAGCTGGCAGGAGTGGAGTGCTGTTTTGAAATGGCAATACGTAAAAACAGTGTGCTAAGGACAAAAAGGCGGGGAAAATGGTGTCATTTTTTGTCAAAAAAGGTATGAATATAGCGAAAAAGGTAAAAAAGGCGAGAAATATGGGAGTATTTTTCTGATAATATGGCAGAAAATGAGTCTGGTAAGCCAGCGGCAAAAAGGCGAAGAAAATGTGAGTATTTCTGCGGTTTATGAACCGGCAGGAAAGGAAACAGATAAAAATGCCATACGGCGCATGGTATCCGTATGGCATTCTGTTGGATTTTAAAGCATATTGTCAAGGCAGCTCACGGCTTATTCCTCCGAAAAGTCTATCGCGGTCTGGACAGCCGTGGCTTTCGGGTAAGGGTCATTTTCCGTCAGCTCCATAAACTGCCCTGCCTTCTTATCATCGCCGGTGCTTATCAGGTCAGCCCGTTCATCGTCGCTTAATGGAAGATAGTACAGGTGGAACAGCCCCTGCCCCTTGTCATAGCGGAAGCTGGCAAGGGCAATTTTCTTTTTGACGAATTCCTGAAAGGTTTCCATGATTAACTGGATGTTGTCTGCCTTCTTTTTTTTCTTGAACAGGATGATTCGCTGGAAATAAGAGTAATCATAGGTTTTATGCAGGTATCCGTCTTCATCCGGAACGGATGATGTTGAGAGTGCAATGCGTTCCCTCTGCAGATTGTGGTAAAGCAGCCTGCTCATTTCCAGTTCCAGTGAATTATAGTTGCTGGAGGTTACGGAAATCATTTTCTTTTTGGTTATCGCTTCGTACAAGGTATTGCCGAACGTAACAGACATATATTCTTTTCCGTCCCTGGAAATGGTCCTTACGTTGTCAAAGAAGGAAAATGTGTAAATCGGCTCGTTCGGGTTGTCCTTTTTATACATCTGGAAGCTGGTGCGGGCCATGGTGTGCAGGCGCTTTTTTACATCGTCATAGAGCCGTTTGTTCGGGTGGCTGTTGATTACCTTTGCAATGGAGCCGACTTCAAGGACAATCTGTTTGCTTTCGTAAAAATCAAGGTTGATGTGGTTGATAAGCGTCATCAGGATCTGGTTGTCCCGCGGATCGAATACCCGGAGTTTTTGCACAGGTGCCTCATTCGGCTCAGAGCTGACGAGCATCTGAAACGTGGTGTCGTCCTTGTCAAAGTTTACGAGGTCTGCCACGTAGGTGTCAAGGGATTCCTTAAAGGGCACGGAAAACTTTGCCGGGGCAAAAAGCGGCTTGTCCAAAAGAAGGACGGGTTTTTTTGAAAAGTAGTTTTCGATATTCCCGTCGTAGGTTTCCAAAACGATTTCTATAAGATTGATGATCAGGTCAATCTTAAAGCTGGCCTTTACCTGTTTTTTTGTCTTGCCGGAAAGGAGCGGGTAATCAATCAGGAGGGACTTGTCATTATTTATCCATTCATCCATTTTCTTCCTGCAGTTTTCAATGGCGGTATCCAGATCCGGCGTGTCGTACAGCTTCAGGAAAAAAATCCCCATAAGCTGGTTGTGGTCGTTCCAGATGGTAAAATAGGGATTTTTCTTGTCGCTTAGGGGATACTTGTCACAGGAGGTTTCGTAATTATGAAACCAACGGTTCCTCTTCTGGCGCCGTGCCTTGACCTGTGTATTGTAAACGGAATAGATTTCCGTTTTCTGCGTTTCATTTTTGATATAATCCCATAAGGTATCAGCTACGAATCCGTTTAAATCCGGGTACTCCTCGAAACATTTCGGGCGTTCTATGGAAAAAAACCTTACCAGGCGTTCCTCCAAATGTTCGCACAGGGAAGTAATGAGCTGTTGTGGGTAAGTAGGCATAATAAAACCTCCGGCTTTTCATTTATTCCATTACAGTATACTCCTTTTTGGGGTAAATGGCAAAGAAATAGTAGGAAAACTGCCGGGGATATGGGCGCCGTTTTATATTCAACCAAAAGAAAAGGATTGCAAGGTGCCCTGATTGATGATAGAATAAATAAAACTATTTTTATTTTCAGTCCTGTCCTTTTGGGAGGGGATGTATGGTATAATTCCTGGGAACAGGTATTGTCGGGAGAATAAGGGTAGGCGGCCTTCGTAAGAGGGCTTTTTTTTATGCCATTTTTGGCAAATATAAAAGGAGGTTTATCATGGACAGGATTAAAAAACAGTCGGACTTTTCGCGGGTAAAAGCGAATGACGCAAAGATGGGAGCTTATTATACGGATGTGGGGCACTGCGCTTCCATCGGCAGGTTCCTGCAGTTTCCGGAAGACGGGGAGGTGTGCTGCTTGGAACCGTCCATCGGTGACGGGAAGGCCGTCCTTGCGGTGACGGGGAAGGACAGGGAGGAAAGGCCAAATATTAAGATATTCGGCGTGGAGCTCAATGAGGACACCCACCGCGATGTCAGCCGGAATAAGGATATTCATATCTGTCTGAAAGCGGATTTTACCACCGATGTCATAATAAGCCAGTCATCATTTTCCTTTTTGTTTATGAACCCGCCGTATGGGACGCAGGAAGACGGCGAGCGTTATGAACTGGTCTTTCTCAGGAAGGCAGCGTCCTATCTTTCAAAGGGTGCCGTCGCCGTAGTGGTGGTTGCCCGGTATATGGCGGAGCAGAAGGAATTTTTGAAGGAGTGGTGCAGATGGTTTTCGACGGAGCATTTATATAGGTTCCGGGACAAAGAGTATGAAAGATTTCAGCAGGTGGTACTGATTGGCAGGAAGAAGGAAAGAAGTGAGGAAACGCAGGAGGAAGAAGACCGTTTGCATGAAATGGTATCGGATAAAGAAAAGATACCAGTGCTGCCGGAGGACTATTCCGGAAAACGCCTTATGGTTCCGAAATCCCATGAAATGAATATCGGCGAGTTTATGACGCGGGTGTTTCATGTGGAGGAAGCCGCACGGTTTTTGACGGGGAGCCCGCTTCAGGAACTGGCAAGGGAAAGAATACGGGTTTCCCCTTATATCATCAATAACCTAGGACGGCCGCCGATCATACCGTCGGAAGGGCAGATGTATCTGCTGGCAGTTTCCGGCGCAGGACAGGGGCTGGTAGGCAGCGAGGAAAACGGCGATTTGCATCTGCAGCGCGGCGTATCGAAGATTGCCACGCGCAGCGAATATGTGAAGGATGAGGACGGCGCCATGAAGGAGGTGGTTACAAGTTTTCCGAAAATCAGTTTTAACCTGATTGAGTCAGACGGGACAATACAGACGTTATAGGAGGGCGTTTCCGGACAGGAAATGCTTTTTTTATGCAGTGTGTCCAGCAAAGCTGAACCACACTTGCCGGTGTAAGTCCGGTCACGGTAATCGCCAGTGAGCCGTGTAGCTAAACTCGGTGCGTTGTAGTAATACAGGGTGCTAAGCGAGTGGATAAAGTAGCCTTAATAAGAGGAGCGAGCAATCATGCAGACCGCAACATTAAGTGAATTCTGCCGTATCGTTAAAAAAGGTCTCGAAAGAGAACAAAGGGAAGTTGAGCCTTGTGTACATAGGCGAAAACCATGGAACGTGTGAAGATACTGGAAATCAGCACGGAGGAATCCCTCGGTATAGAGGAAACGGTATGTATGAAAAGTGTGGCTTGGAACTGGAGAGACCCTACCCATCACCGAAAGGTAAAGAGAAAGCGTATAAGCTTGGCGAAATCGTATTTCTGATGGGAGGGAGTCGGAGAGGAACATAGTACCGACAATGGCTGTGCAAGACAACTCAGTTTATGGGAAGGTTCCTTACTTCATTCGTGTTTGTAGAGAGGGTAAGAGTGAGAGAATGTCATGCAGACTAATAACTCCAAAGAAAAAGTTCGACAACTTCAAAACAAACTATATCTGACAGCCAAGAAATGTGACAGCCGAAGATTTCATGCACTTTACGATAAGGTATATCGGGATGATGTACTTTTCGAAGCATGGAAACGTGTAAAAGCTAACAAAGGTTCTAGTGGAGTGGATGGTATCGGAATCGAGGATATTGAAGCGATAGGAATTGAGAAATATCTGACAGATATAAAAGCGGAACTGTCAGACGGTAAATACAAACCGTCTCCAGTAAAGCGAGTGATGATACCAAAACCAGACGGAAGTGAAAGACCCCTTGGAATACCAACGGTCAAAGACAGAATCGTGCAGATGGCTACAAAGATAGCTATAGAGCCAGTATTCGAAGCTGACTTTAGAGATTGTTCCAACGGTTTTAGACCCAAAAGAAGTGCAAAACAAGCACTGGAGAAGGTCAGAAAAGCATGTAACAACAAAGGCTACTATGTAGTGGATGCAGACATTGAGAAATTCTTTGATAACGTAAACCAAGACAAACTGATGGTGTTAATAGAACAGAGAATATCAGACCGAAGAATACGAAAACTGATAAGGCAATGGCTGAAATCAGGAGTATTGTACGGAAATATACTGACAATCTCTGAACTGGGGACAAGCCAAGGGTCAGTTATTTCTCCGTTACTGGCAAATATCTACCTAAACATACTGGACAGATTGTGGGAAAAGTATGGACTTACTCACGGTATTCTTGCAAGGTACGCAGATGATACGGTAATCATATGTAAGAATAAGAAAAGTGCAAATCACGCACTGAACTTATTGCATTACATTATGGCAAAACTGGAATTAAAGTTACATCCAGTAAAGACAAAGATTGTCAGCATGTGGAATGGAAAAGAGGGTTTTGATTTTCTCGGAATGCACCATAGAAGAATGACAACGGAAACAAGCAAAGGGCAACTGTATAAGGAAACTTATCAGTATCCAAGTAGAAAAGCCATGAAGAAAATGAAAGCAGAAATCAAAAGGAATGTAAACAGTCGCAGATTGCTAGTTGCAAAGGAAGAGGACTTAATAAAGAATCTGAATCCGAAAATCACAGGGTGGAGGAATTACTACAGCACCAAGACAAATGAAAAGTGGATGCAGGCACTAGACTGGTACATTATCTGCAACTTTACAAGATGGTATAACAAGAAACACCAAAGGCGTAACCATATGTCAAAGGTGGGATTTGTTAGAAATAATATTTACGGAAAAGGATTAAAGAAAATGGCTAGAGCATGACGTAATGCTGTAGAAAGAAGAATGTCGGAAAGCCGTGTGAGGGAGAACCTCATGCACGGTTTGATGAGGGGCGGATGAAAATTTCATCCGCCTACTCTACCAGCCCCATGCAGAGGAAAGATGCCGCTAAGGTGGCGCATGGGGAGCGCGGCGAGCAGTGGAGAAGGTCATTCATCTGCTCGATTGTAAAAAAGTACCCGGAAAAAATTTAATAAAAGGAGGAACATGCGATATGCGGGTTTCAGCAAACGGAGCTTTTGCATATGTGGACTATATCGTTGCGCTTTCATGGGGATACAGGAAAGAAGCGCTGATATAGTCCTGTTTTGAACGCAGCGAGATTGCGCTGCGCGGTTTTACGGCAAACGTCAGCTTAAGCGGCGCTGTGCTGTATATGGAAAATGAAAAAAAGGAGATGGTTGCATTTCCGAAAACAGAAGTGGAAAGCTATCATACGAAAATGATGCGCGGAAAGGAACCGGTGAACCATTCACTCAGTATCTCAAAGGTAGTCAACAGTAAATATATCCTGACAACGGAAGAAAAAAAGTACGAGGATATTTATAACTTTCTGATGTCGAACTTTGACTATCCTCTGTTGCCTGAGTGGACTCCGTATTTTACGGAGGCGGGCGCGGAGCAGATCAGCCCGGCCGAGGTGGAAGTATACGGGAGAATGCCGGACTGGACAAAAAACCTTGTGGTTTATGAGATGTCCCTGACGGATAACGTGCTGCGGGAGCTGGTGTCTGCCGGATTAAGGGAAGGCAGAATCCGTATCGCGGCGCAGCCGCAGAAGTCGCTTGCATTTGACAATATGGATGATTATTTCCTGAAATACGGAAATTCCCTGATTGGCAACCTTGAAAAGAAGCTGAATCCATTGGTTGACCTGAAGGAAACCGTGGATGAGATTGCTTTTCTGGAAAAACGGTTTTATCCACAGCAGTCCGCGATTGTAAACGGACTGATTGAGTGCATGGAGCATGGGTCGTATGCCTTTTTGAACGAAGATATGGGATGCGGCAAGACGCTGCAGGGAATGGGCGTTCCGGAAGGCTTTTTTATACGGCGGCTTATGAAAAGAACCGGCAGGGACGTGAAGGACATCTATCTTGATGCTTCGGCGGTGAAATACCGCAATATTGTCATGTGCCCGTCCCATCTGGTAAAGAAATGGGAGGAGGCGATTAAGGCGGACATCCCGTATGCAAAGGTGACGGTCATACGGGGGATAAAGCAGCTTTGCAAACTGAGGAAGCGCGGAAAGGAGCGTACCTGTAAGGAATTTTACATTATGAGCAAGGAGACGGGGAAGCTGTCCTATACGTACATGCCACTGCCCACGCAGGTAAAGAAAAGGAATGTGGCGATGGCTGTCTGTAAAAAATGCAAGGAGATGAGACCAGCTGCCCTTCCGAACCAGTGTGAATGCGGATGCAGGGAATGGGAAATGCAGGACTGTGGTTTTTCCGCAAGGGGCATGGTCTGCCCGGAATGCGGGAATCTCCTGTACGGAGCGGATGTAAATGACTGTTCCGACAGGGAAAAGAAACCCCTTCAGCCTGCTGATTTTGCCATGCAGACGAGGGCAAACCGGACCTGCAGGCATTGCGGGATTTTATTGTGGCATCCAGCCTGTGAGCCGGTAAATCGGACGCTTTCCTTTAAGCCGATCCGGGTTCATAAAAAGGGATGGATCAAGATGACTCACTGGTCGAACATGGCAAGAAAAAATAAAAAGACCGTTTGGGTGCATGAGCGCTGGAAAGACGACTATCTTGCGCAGAATGGTCTGTTTAAGGAAGACGTCACCTATCCGAAGGTAACGGGCGTTAGGAAATTTGCGCCTTCCCGGTATATCAAGAAATATTTGAAGGGTTTTTTTGATTTTGCGATTTTTGACGAGGCGCATGAGTATAAGGGCGGCGGAAGCGCGCAGGGGCTTGCGATGCATGATCTGATTAAGGCAAGCCGTTGGCATCTTGCCCTTACCGGCACTATTGCAGGAGGATATGCAAGTCACTTTTTTTATCTGCTGTACCGTCTTGATCCGGCGCGCATGAAGGCAATGGGATATTCCTATGGAGCGGAAGGCGAGAGAAAGTTCGTGGAACGCTATGGCACGGTTGCCACGGAGTATGAGGTGGAACAGCAACAGGACGGTGGTTACAATATGATGAGCCGCGGAAGGCAGCTTGGCACGTCCAAGTGCCGTCCGGGGATTTCACCGGACATTTTTACGCATTTTCTCCTTGACCACGCCGTATTTTTAAATCTCAGTGACATGAGTTCCTATCTGCCTCCGTTAAAGGAGCAGGTGGAATATATCCCACTGGAGGGGGAAATTGCAGCGGCATATGACGATGTACGTTCGAGACTAAAGGAAGCCATGAAGAAGGAAGGGCTCGGAAAAACCATTTTAGGGACTTTTTTGCAGTTTTCACTGTCCTATACGGATAAACCGTATGGAAGGGACGCGATACTTTCCCCGGTTGACGGAAGCGTGGTGTCCGATGTGCCGGATCTGTCCCATATGATTACGGACGGGCAGCTTCTGAACAAAGAAAAGCGGCTCTGCGAGCTTGTCACACAGGAGCTTTCAGAGAACAGGAATGTGGTCGTATACTGTGAATACACGGGGAAAGGAGAGGCGAATACCACATACCGCCTGAAAGAGATTTTGCAGAAAAACTGCGGGCTGTCGGACAGGGAAGTGGAAATATTGGAAAGCGGACATCCTGCCGCGGAGGAACGGGAGGAATGGATGCATGAGAGGGCGTCTAAGGGAGTGCGGGTATTTATCACAAATCCCAAATGCGTGAAAACGGGGCTGGATTTCCTGTTTTTTTACAGGAATATCATGTATAATTTCCCGACCATCATTTTTTACCAGTACAGCTATGACCTGTTTACCATGTGGCAGGCCAGCAGGCGGCATTACCGTCTGAACCAGATTTTGGAATGCCGGACGTTTTACCTTCTTTCGTCCCACACGATTCAGGTGGACGCACTGGAGATGGTTGCCAGCAAGCAGGTTGCCACCAGTGCGATTCAGGGGCATTTTTCGTCGGAGGGACTCTGTGCCATGGCGCAGGGCGTTGATCCGCGCATTAAACTGGCGCAGGCAGCTGCGGAAAAGAGTCCTGAGCAGATTAAGGGGTTAAAGAGCATGTTTGACGTCTTGAACCAGTGGCATGCCGGAAGCGGGGAAAAGCAGGAATACAAAGGTATGGCGACTTTTTACGAGCTGACGGGCATTGATCTGAAAAAGAAAGCAGGACAGGAGGGAAGCCTGATTACGGATACCGGGGAGAGAGTGGATTTCTTTGCGATGTTTGGGATGGGCGTTCCGAAGAAGGAAGCGGAAAATGTCGAGGATACTGGAAATGCGGATATTATTGATGTCAGGGGAACGGAAGTTCCCGTGACGAAAGAAGAACCGGACGGCGGAGGGGAAACGGTGCAGGACATCGGTTCCCTTTTTGATTTTTTTACGGATACGGAGTTTTCCGGGCAGTTGCGGAAAACGAATGGAAAGCGGAAAAATCAGCCGAAAGGCATGAAGCAGGTAATCAATTTCTGATGCCGGAAAGAACAATGTAAACCGGGCGGATATACCGCCACAATATGAAAAAACAGGAGGATACAGGATATGAAGATTACAGTAGACAGCAGGGAATTTGCGGAGTGCATGGGGAAGATCCAGCCAGCGGTCAGTGTGACAAAGGATAAAAAGGAAACGCATGAGAGCTCCGTCCAGATTATGATGACGAAAGAACAGAAGGTGGCAGAGGGATATATGGGGCTTGCAGTTGCCTACGATGGCAAAAAGCAGCTTTTCTGCATGTTCGTGGCAGGTGAACTTGAAATGGAGGAGCAGAAAAAGGATATTTTTGTCAGCGGGAAACGGCTGTGTGACATCAGTGCGGCCATGAATAACGGGAACGATGTGCCCATGACCCTTACGGTTGACAAATACTGTCTGATCAAAAAAGGAGGCAGCGAGGTGCAGGTGCCGCTGGGAGAGGAACCGGTTATTATTTTTCCTTCCAATGACTGGTATCTGCGGACATCCGTGGATACAAGGGAGCTGACGGAGCTGCTTGCAAAAGGAGCGCGCTTTTTTAAGCCGGGAGATGAAGGCAGCGTGGGCAATGTCTGCCTCTGCTTTGACATGGGAAAGAAAAAGGTGCAGGTGAGCAGCACGGATACATTTAAACTGGCTTTTTATGGGATGGACGCAGAATTTGAAAAAAGCAAGATTTTAAAAGAAATGGAGGGCAAAGACGCGGAACCGTCTGCGACGCTGGATAAGGACGGCGACCTTTTGAAAGTAGAGGTTGACGGAGAGCAGCTGAAGGTGCTGGCGAAGTTCCTGAGCGGAAAGAATACGGAGATATGCGTATACGAGAAATATCTGTATTTTAAAAGCGGTATGGATATCGCGCTTTTCATGGCAAAGGATGTAAGCGAGAAGAAATATGCGCTGGCAGGCGTAAAAAACATGGCGGAAAATCACAGCCGCAAGGGCGCCATTCATGTGGCGCCCAAAGACGTGCTGGATGCCTTGACGATTTTTGACGTTGCGAACCAGGGAGAAGATCCCTATGTTTATATTGCAAGGGACGAGAGTGGGGCGTTGTGCCTGAGTACGAAGGGGAAGATTTCAAAGACGCTGGTAGCCTGCGAGATTAAAGGCGATTTTCAGGAAATGGTCTTACACTCCAAGATTTTAAGACAGGTTACCATGAACTATGAAAAAGAAGAGAGTATGGTCATCTTTACAGGAAAATCGGATGAATCAATCCTTATTGTGGATAAGGACGATTCGGAAGATTTCAACATTATCAGCCGGATTTCGGTGGAATAATGGTTTTGTATGGGGCGGCGAAAGCTGCCCCATGTTTTTTTTGTGCAAATATTGACGATGTTGTATAAAATAGATATAATATAGTCAGAATATTACTATTATTAACATGTATTTGGAGGTGTCGCAATGAATATACGTCCGTCAGCAGCAATCCGCCAGAACTACAACGAGATTGCAGATATGTGCAGAAAGACCGCAGAGCCAGTTTTCCTTACGAAGAACGGTGAGGGGGATTTGGTCGTCATGGATATAGAAACCTACAACAGAAGGGAAAAGATGCTGAAGCTCAGGGAGGAACTGCTTGCTGTAGAAGAAGACAGGATGGCAGGCAGGGCAGGATGCACCCTTGACGAACTGGATGCCTACCTTGATGATGTCATTGCAGAGGTATAATATATGGCAGAAAACAGAAAATATAAGGTGGTTGTATCCGACAGGGCAAAGAGAATGTTAGGGGCGCATATCCGTTTTATGGCGCAGGTCAGTAAGGAAGCTGCAGCGGTAAAAAAGAAAGAGATTATGACAGCCATGCGTTCACTTTCCCAGATGCCGCAGCGGTTTCCGTTCTTTGAGGAAATGTATATTACGCCCAACAAATATCACAGGATGTTTGTTGAAAAGTGGTATCTCGTTCTCTATCAGATACAGGATGATACAGTTTACGTAGATTATATCCTCGATTGCCGCAAGGATTACGGGTGGCTCATTCACTGACAGCGATATATAAAATCGTCACTTTTATGGGTGGCGGTTTTTTTATGTGCAGCCCCATGCAGAGGAAATATACCGCTAAGGCGGCGCATGGGGCGCGTGGCGAGTAGTGGAGAAGGAAATTCCCCTGCTTGATTTTATAATACGGTAAAAAAATACCGTTTTTTGCATATAATTACGGTTTTAGAATAAAATTGACTTATTATGGAAAATAATGGTAATATAATAAAATGTCATATTTCATAAGATAGCAGTGTAACGATATGAAGATTCAGAGGTCTTGACGATTTGGCGTCTTTTGATATGATATGTTACAAGATAAACACATGTGATTTTTCTGGCAAAATATCGAAAAGGAGGCTTACACAATGCATGACTTGTTGTGTGGAGCCGATAATATCCTTTTTTGGAATGCGCGGGCGGATATGCTTGGCATCCTGCTCACAAACGAGTGGGATTTCCTGACGGTCGATCCGGGAGAAGACGGCGTGTTTTCCACCTTGATTGACAAGGTGCAGGACATTGGCGCAAGCGGATACCAGCTTTTGATGACGATTGGCGTCATTGGTTTGGTGTTTTCTATTATCTTCACGGCAATATCTTTGCTGATGACATCAAACGCGCAGAAGAAAGAGGAGAAGAAATCACATGCTTTGATCATATGCGTATCAGGAATCGTAATTTTTAGTGCATTTAGTATTGTTGGTTTTTTCAAGTCTATCGGTTCAGGATTATAAATAGGGTCATACAGCGGGTGGAGTCGCAAGGCTCCGCCCTATTTTTATGCACAAGCGTTTACATTTGTAGAGGAGGATTCCGAATATGGCAGCTACGGGAGTATTCCGCGTACCGCGGGAGTTTAAGGATGAAGATAAATGGTTTCGTTATTTTAATAAAAAGCAGGCGGTTGTATTGGTACTTACCCTGCTTGCGGATTACAGGATGCTGGTGGCGGCGTCAGAACATGGGCTGGTGCTGCCGGCGCTGGTGGCGGCGGTCCTGTTTACCCTTGTGGCGGCAGGCATTGTCATGGTGCAGCTTCCGGTCGATGTGATGTTCCTTACCGGAGGAGGCATTACGCTGGACCAGTGGCTGTTCCGGATTATCCTGCGCAAGAGCAGGAGGGTTATTTATACGAAGCATTCCTGTGAAAAGGAGGAGGAGGATTGAAGGGAAAGAACGGATACAGGAAAAAAAGATTTTTTTTGTTAATATCACTGATATTCTGCGGCGTTCTGACCGGCTGCGGGAATGAGGAAGGCGGTAGCATCTATAATTTTTCAGGTGTGGAGCCCAAGGAGATTGATCCGTGGGTTTACCTTCAGGATACGGCGCTTTCCTCCAGCACGCAGATCAGGAGTTTTGCGTCTTCGGCGGGCAGTCTTGGCATCACTATCGGCGTGATGGGGATTGTGTTCTCCATATTTTATATGGCAATCCGGATGTTTTTTTTCACAAGTCCTGCGGCGAGGAATGAGGTAAAGGAGGAGGCTCTGTTAAAAGGACTTATTGCGATTATGATATTCAGCATCCCCTTGTGGCTTGGAATCTGCAAGCTGCTCGGCGATGCGCTGGTATAGAGGAGGTTTGTATGCAGACAATTGATACGGTAGTTCGTTCCGTGCGGATTATTGCGGTTATTTTATTTATTGTCCTTGCGCTGTTCGGGGCTGCGGGTTTTTACTTCTTCCGGGTGCATAAGAGCCGGATTAAGGAGAAAATGGTTGACTACAGCACCTTTAAGCGGCTGGATGCGTTGGAGTATGTCAAATTTGACGATGTTTCGGAAATGATGGTGGTCGCGGACGGCGGTAAACGTTTTATCGGCGGGATTTTGTGCGGCGGTTGTGAGTTCCGGGACGCGGAGGATGAAGAACAGCTGCAGGTCATACGGGGATATCTGTCCTTTATTAATGTACTGGACAATCAGTGCGTGCAGTTCTGGCAGATGGCAAGGGATGTCAACCTGGACAAAATGGTGCAGGATTACAGGGAGCAGGCGAAAAAGGTACAGGAACAGCGTTACCTCATGGTATTGGATTACGAGGAACTCAAACGGGAATCGGAGCAGGTTCCGGAGACCGAGGGTGAAAAATATGAGCAGTATTACCAGCGGCTGTGGCAGATGCAGCGGGAAATCACTTCCATCGGGTATCAGGCGCAGCAGCTTCAGGTGCAGGTGCAATATCTGGAATCCATCAGCGGGGAAAAAGCGGACCCGCACCTGGATCAGATGTATCTGTTTGACTGGACATACAATTCCTTTGATTTTACGCAGGAGCTGACGCCTTCGGAGATTTATGCAAAGGCGGAAAGGCAGCTGCAGAACAAGGCGTCAGCCTATATTTCCGCGCTTCGCAACGCAGGAGTCAAGGCAAGAGCACTTTCGGGGGTGGAGGTACTGGAGCAGATGCGGCGGTATACCCATCCGGTCAGCGCGGCAAAATACCGTGTCGAGGACATTTTGCAGTCTGCCTATGACAGCATAGCAGTTACCAGCAGTTCCCTGCGGGAAATGGAGGAAAAGGCGGATGAAAGCATGCTGCGGCAGATGGCGGCTGAATTTGAAATCATGGAACAGGAAGGGGTAGTCCTATGAACGGAAAGATGATACTGGTGTTAATCGTCTGCATGGCGGGAATTGTTCTGCTGTCGGTCATGGCGGCGGTTCTGTTAAGCAGGTTTTTAAAGCAGAGGCAGAAAAGGAAGGAAGAAGGAAAAGACCTGCTCTACCGGAGGGTATCCGCGGCAAGGGAAATCGTTGCCCCGGACGGGATTGATCCCAACCCATTGTCTTATTTTGTCCTAAACGACGCGGGACATGACATTTACATCCGCTGTTTTACGATAGACGCGCTGCCAAAACGTACGGCGTTTGCGGTAACATTCCCGGCGCTGTTCAATTACTCTCTTTTCCGAAAAGTGTTCCCAGTGCTTATTTAGAAAAAATTGGTGAATATTTATAAATTTTCATATTGTTTATGCAATTTAAGCAACTGTTTTTCTGGAACTGCATTTTCTAATTTTCCCCATTTAATATAGTGAGCCACACCACAAAATGAAAGTGTGGCTCACTTTCTGTAACTCTAAAAATAATTTTTGGTATCTATTGGAAATTCTCTGCTGTTTAGGCTCTCTATCGTGATTGGCAGCATTTTGGAACGTGAATCATTATCTATGCTGCCCGTCATAATGCTAAACAGCCTGCTTACTAAGTCTGCATTGCTTACGTCTTTATTCTTTTGCAACCACCAGAACATCATTAGATACAAGTCAAGATATTTTGTAGCTGGCTTACTTTCCAAATCTTTGCTTATGAATTTATCTAATGAGCTGTGCAGACTGTTGACTCTGCTTAGGCTGTAGGCACCCACAACATATGTACCACCCGGAATCTTTACGTGTTCTATCATTTCCTTACGTGTAAAATACTTATAACTGTGATGGTCATCGGTTACAAGAACAGCTTCTTTGGTTATCCTTCCTTGCAGTCTGTTGTAAACTTCTATGGAATTTGGCGTCCCCAATGAAACAGCTTCCAAATAAATGTTGTTGGTTCGGTCTACGGCTGTCAAGATACAAACATGTTGATGGTTTCGGTCTATGGTTCTGGTTCCATCCATTCGTTTTTGACTATGATAAATCATTTCCTTTAATAGGCTTGGGTTATTCTCAAATAGTTCCCTATACTTATTACAGCTGTCCAAGTATTCTATGCGTTCTTTTCTGCTTCTGTGGTGTCTTGGCATCCTTTTTAATTTGTCTATAAAGAATGTTTTGTCTTTACAGCCTTTGAACGATAGACGTTCATACTTGCCATCTGCTTCTACAATGTTATTGAATGTGTCACATTGCCCATAAATATTTTGTATGGTCTGGTATATCTTCATTCTGTATGACCATACTGTGCTTGTTGACACGTTGATGTTGTTGGCTATTTCTGTTATAGACAGCCTTGAAATTGTGCCGCGTACAATCTCTAGTAGCTGATGCCTTGACAGGTGTGAATAATGTGTTATTAAACCATAATTCTCCGTGAACGTTTTACCACAGTCTTTACAGATGTACCTTGTTATGCCGCCTTTGGTCTTACCATGTTTCTTAATGCGGACGCTGCCGCAATGGAGACAACATTCTATGGTGCTTGATGGTTTGTCTGCCATAATTCTTACTTTGGAAATTTCTTTTGTGGCAACAGTGTCCTCAATCTTTAAGCCGACTGTATTACTGGTTTTTTCTCTAGTGCCCTCCAGTTCAGATTTTAGTCTTTGGTAAAGGACTTCTTTCTGATCCTTGGTCAGCCTATCAATTCCTTTCAGCCAGTCGCAATAATTTTGACTGTCAGCAAGGAATCGAAGCAATATCTCAGCTAAAATTCCAGCTATCCAGAATCCTCAATTACTGTTGGCTTCTCTTTTTGGGTGTGGTTCTCCCTACCATTGTCTGCCAAACCTCCAGCTTGTATCGCTCTGTAAGCTGCTGCTTTTTGGATATCCAGCGCCTTCTGTCTTTCTTCTCTGGCTCTGCGCTCCATACTGTCTGCACTATCTAAATAAGATTGCGCCCTATCAAAATCTGCTTTGGTATCCATCAATAATTGTTCTGTCATAGAAATTTTTGACAGTGTGTTCCTATTTTCTGGAAGCGCATCAATCCATATGGTATCTTTTGTACAAAGGTATAGCAGCACTTTTAGGAATGTGCCATAACTTCCATATGGCGCTTTCCCTGTTGCTTTTGCCCGTATTACGATGTCTGCCTGTTCCTGCAAGAATAATTCAACCCCTAGCTCCTTTGCATACTGCATGGTCTCCTGTGACGCTCCACAGGTAGCTATTACTACAGGTATGCAGGAACCCCCAAAACCTTTTCTGACATGCATACCTGCATAAACTTCTGAAACCGCAGTCTTGATAAGGTCTCTGTTATGGCACTTGCATTGTATGTAAAATGTAAAATCCCTGCCCCCTTTTATGGACGTATGGAATTCTGCTATGATGTCTACACCACCATCAAAACCATGTTTATACCCTTTAGGGTCATGTATGTTGGTCTGATTGGTTCTGTATGCCTTTAATCCATATGTCTGCAAAGCCTCTAATACCTTTTTCTCATACTTAATCCCAATGTCTACCGCATTACGCATACGCATACCTCCATTTTTTCAAAAAAATTTCTGATTTGAATTTTTAAAGATACTGCATATACTCCAATGTCTGTTTTATACGTATGCTATACTTAAAAAAATCTCAGCGCCCTTACTTATCTGGCCATTGTTACAGCATAAAAATAGCCTGTCAGATAAATTTCTGACAGGCTCAACATAGGGCTATAATTTTGTTGGGAACTGATTTTTGGTGTCTAAAGTAATTTCTCTGTTTGTTATTTTATCCGTGGTTACAAGGTCAACCCTTTCTTTTGCATCTAAATCTGGTATTTCATCAATCATTATTTTGTATAATGCCTGTGCTTTTTCTTCCGTGGAATAATCTTTATACTTAAACAGCCACCAGAACAACATAAGAGTAAGGTCTAAATATTTTGTTGTATAAACTCTGCCGCTGAATCTGTCCATATAAGCAGTCAGAGCACTATGTACACTGTTCACTTTTGCAAGATTATATTTTGATTTCTTATGTTCATTGGCTGGTACTACCTGATGTTTTACACCTGTTCCATACATGATTCTTTCATAGGCTTTATGGTCATCTGTAACCAATACATTGTTGTCTCCATTAAACTTTTGTTTCAGCTTTGATTTTGCCATTGCTTTTTCTAACCTTCCTACTGATACTGGTTCAAGGTATAATGTGTTATTCTGGTCAACCAGTGTCAGTATACAGATTTGCTCATTGCTGATTCCTCTTTTCATTTTGGTATCAGCAGATAATAATTCTTCTAAATAATCTGGTTCTTCTATCGAAAGCCTATCATATAAATTATTCTTTATTAGCCAGTCTATTTTTTCTTGTCTGTTTCTATGGTGTCGTGGCATTCTTCTCAATGTGTAAATGAAAAATTCTGCATCCCTTTTCCCTTTAAAGGCTGCCCGGCAGTAGTATTCATCAGCCTCGCCGACACCATTAAACAGGTCATTGTAGCCGTACATATCCTTGATAGCATTACTTACTTTCTGCCTGCACAACCAGACTGTACTTGGTGCTAAACCCGTGTCCTTTGCTATTACAGTAATGCTATGGTTATGTATAATTCCTCTTAAAATCTCTAACCATGTATCTTTGTCAATATGGGTGTACCTCATTGCTGAACCATGGTTTTCTGTAAACGTCTTACCACAACTTTTACATATGTATCTTTGATTTCCAGCCGATGTTACACCATGAGACTTTAATCTGGCACTTCCACAATAAACACAACAGTGTATTCCATCATTTCCTTTTTGTGTAATCTTTTTCTGCGTAGGCTTGGTAGGTGGAGATAGTGGTTCCTCTCCTTTTACTGTATCTGTACTGTCAAACTGTTCTTTCAGTTGTGAAAATAGCTGCTGTCTTTCCTCTTGTGATAAATTTGATATTAGTTGTCTTAAATCTTCATTGGATAGCGCCATATGCAACCTCCCAAAAACAAAAAATTCTATTTACACTTATATTTAAGGGAATGCTTGATTTTAGGCATAATAAAAAGACCTCACCTTTCGGTGAAGCCTTGGTATGCACATATGCGTGCAAAGATTAATCATAGGTCAATCGGATAACACTGACCTGTTTAAAATAGATAAATGATACACTTATATGTGTAAGCATAATACCCAACGAATACGCAGAGATAAGTTGTATGCAATACTCTTATACGAGTAAGTTTTTTATGCAGAGCCAAGACCATTTAAAGTCTTGGCTCTATGATGTACTACTTTTTAGTAATCTTAGTGCCAGCCTTCTTCACCTGCACTACCAGGAGTCCAGTCTAATGCACCGGCATCTTGATATACTCCGCCGCCAGGTGCTGGATCTCCAGCTACTGCTCCACCATCATCATCACTGCTTGGTTGTTGAGATTCAGCAGGAGGAGGTGTTTGGGTTTGAGTATTATTGTTGCCACTTGTTCCTGTGCTAGAACTTCCACCACTGCTTTGTTGTGGCTGTGGCTTTTGATATACTACTAAACTACCAGAAACCATTTGTTTTTCTTCTGTGTCTGATTGAAGCACAAACCACTGTTTTCCATCTTTTTCTACTTTACCATCGACTGTTATTTCTTGTGCATATGTTAAACTTCCTACTATATCATACTGTGTTCCGGGGCCACTACGCAGATTACAATTCGTTGCTGCCCATAATGACATAGGCTCTATTGACTCTATCTCATAATCTGCCTCAATAGAAGACTCTTGGGGAGATTCTCCATTTTCAACTACTTCTCCATCTTGACCACCTGCATTCATAGAATCAGTATCAAGTCCTTCTATAATTTCTTGTTGCTCCACTGGTTTTTGTTGCTCTACTACTGTACCAGAGGTATCACCTGTGCCAGCTGTTTGGTCGATGGGATAACCATTTTGCTTGGTGTATGCTTGTAAGGTGTCTAAATAAAGCTGGATTGCTTCTGACTTGGTTAAACCTTCATCCCATCTGGTGTCTGAACCAATTATTCCTAACTCTTGAGCCGCTACCAGCGCTTGATACATTTTGTCTGGGCATCCGCTGTCTGGGTTATCAAGTGTGAATTTTAATTCAGCAGAATCATAGTAATCCTTGCTTGTATCTTCTTCACTTAACTTTTGCTGGCTGGCTATGTCTCCGGCGCTCTTGCAATCGTTAAACTGTGCTTTCTTGGTGTCTGCGCTGGTCATTCTGTCTGAACCAAAGATATTACTTACTAACATGTATATATACTCGCCACGGGTTATGGTTCCATTAGCTGTTTTCTCATTGAGTGATTTGTCTGCTAAAGTAAGGTAACTGTCATTGGCTACAAGTGAGGCAAATTCAGAATATTTTACATTTCCTACTTGTGACTCAAAGGTGCTGTCTCCTATATTTTCTGTGACAGAAGTATTTGCTCTTGCCAACAGTGTCATGGCTTCTATTCTTGTCAGAGTGCTTCCACCATTGAAATAATTTGGCTCTGCATCTGGTAAGAGGTTCCAGTAAGCATTGATAGCTGCTACCATATAGTCGCCTTCGTCTGTATCTACATAAACTGAATCCATTATCTGTTGTGTTTTCAATGTTGCCGTGTCATTCTCTATGAAGTTTGCTATGAACTTCCTATTCATCATAGCATTATAGAGGGTGTTGTTTCCCTCCTGCATTCCCTCTAAATTGATATAGCATATACCATTTTTAGAGTTATCCCCGAATCTGGTGATTTTCATGATATCCTCAAGGGATTTTCTGAAATCAGCATATGTATTTAGCTGGTCTAGCTGAATCCAGTCCAGCGTCTTTTCCTCTCCTTGTTCCTCTGAGATTGGAGTAGCTATCTCAATCTCTATCTGCTGACCTTGTTGCAACATGGTTTGTAACTCGCTCGGTGTTGCTGCTGAACAACCCATTAACTGACTGGCTATGATAACCATTGTTAATGTTGGAAGTATGAATTTTTTCACACGCATGAACTTACCGCTCATTTTTGCCTCCTATCTGGGTTCACATCATATATTGATTGATGTAAACTTTCTTAAAAAATTTATTTATATATCCATTTTACTTTTGTGTATATTTGATTGTATATACACTTTATTTTGGAATAGGCACTGTTCCTATGATAGCACCTATTCCAAAAAGTAGCAATCAAATTCTTGTGTATTTTGACAGGTTTTGACATGCTTTAGTGGAGGTCATCCACCGTAGCGTTAGGAATGAGAAACTTCTTACTAAAGAACAGCATATTCATTTCCTTCATGTATACTTCATTTCCTTTGAATGTTCCAACTGCATCATCTACGCCGTAAATATCTGAATATGGTTTTGTTCTGTACTGTGACATGTTGTATTTGTTCCTATTAAACATGTCACTTTGGTTATCCTGTGTTTGAGTAAGCTTAACATCTAATGCAGTACTTCTGGCTGGTGGGTCTATATAACCCAGAGACAGCTCTGTTGTCTGGACGTAAACTGTTATTCCATCAAAGGCTTCATTGTACCAGTTTGTACCTGTTTTGGAACGACCTGTTTTGTCTACTCCTGTCCCTTGCTCAACAGCTGCTCGCAGTTTATCAACCACATGGGTTCGCTGGTTAATCTGATTCGCTATGGAATCATTTGCAAGGTTTCCTTTATCTTCATTTCCTATATTTGGATTGACATCATCTACAGTGTATCTTATTTCACCCTTGGTATTGGTGAAGAATGTATACTTCTTTGTAGTTGTACCTTTTTCTTCAACATCTAGGTCTCCTTCAGAGGCTGGTGCTTCTGGTCTGCCTCCATCTGCACTGAAATAATATTTGTATTCTGTACTGGCTGTTTGGTCTGGATGTCCGGCTGCTTTTAAATTTTCTCCCCATTCAACCATTGAACTTCCACTAATATCCCAGACATGTTTACTTGTATCTATATTAGTGGTGACCCATTGCTCTACGTTCAATGCGTCTAAAGCACTGATAACTGAATCAACGTATGCTCTGTGTGCTGATGTTGCATTTGATTCTTCTAAACCTGTGTAACTTCCACCTGCATTGTCTATTTGAGTTTTTCCAGAGCCATCTACTATACACTGATAAGTAGTTGCCATGACTACCTGTTTATCAGAATCTTTTATGGTTAAGTCTAAAGTTGCTCCGCCTGGCAATGCTGTCCACTCATTCAGATTAAGCCCCATACCTCTCACATAATCTACTACACTGGAATGTGTACTCCATTGTAGAGAATTCAAGGTCAAATTTGGACTGTCAGAGTTTCTTGACTTCCATGACACCTCCGCATAGTCATTTGGTGCCATTCCTCTTTGAATGTCTCCTAATACATATGCAGTTTTATGATTACTGGTTGAACTACTATATGGCTCGTGTGTTGCTGTTTGTACATCATAATTCATTTGAACATATGGCCTAAAGCTAAGGTTTGCTCCGCTTGGTACTTCTAAACCTCTGACCATATTCTTATTTGACAATGCTGATATGTCTGTAAATGCTCCATAACTTGTTGGTGTAGAATCACAAGTTGAATCTATTGTTCCTTGCGATATATCACCAGAGTATGTCTCAACAAGTACTCCTACATCTATTGCCAGTGGATTTGATAAGGAGAATGTTCTTGTATTCTCACCACAATTATTGCCTCCATGACAGCTTAAACCAGATGTTGTGCTGTATGTTGTGTTTAAGTCTGGTGAATCATCTTCAAAAGATGTCTTAAAACTTTCAAAATAAGTGACTTTCTTTCTATTCTGGCTTGTACTGTTTCCTATTGAGAATCCACTATCTGATACACCTGCTAAATCAGTGTTGGCTGCTTCTGTGCCAAGGTCTGTGTTTTTCCAGCTGGCAACTGTCAGCTTATCTTTTCCTCTTAATAATACGCAACTGTAATCCCAGCCGCTATGGTTCCAATAATCTTCTCCTCTTAGGTGTCCCGAATTATGCTCTTGATATCTCTTTATGTATGCACTTAATCCTGTTGTAGTAACATTTTCCCAACCTGCTTTCGTTGCTACTATGTCAGGATAGTCACTTTTCTTAGAGTTCTTCAATGAAAGCTTAGTGTGGTTATCTGTGAATTTTCCCCATGTACACGATAGTGTATGGGAATCATATGTTTTATTTCCTTCACTGTCTGTTCCAGTTTCCCATCTATGTGTATGGCTACATGTATATTGGTGCGCTGGTCTAGTCCATTTGAATGTGTGGTCTTTTATAAGCTTTAAACCAGTATTGTCTGGGTATGATAGTTTAATCTTTCTTGTAATGGTTGACTGGCTCATTATGAAATCTGCTTTGCCCAAAGATGTATTTGGTTGGTTTTCTGGTTTTTCTAAAAGTACATATAGAGTTGTCTCTGGTGTCTTCATTTCTATTGTTGTCGGGCTTTTTCCACCTTGTTTGTGTGTTGCTGGCACTTGACTTTCCCATTTTGTACTTGATATGTCTGGTTTGTATGTTGTGGATGTTTTCCACTCAATCAATTTGTACTCTGATTCATCCTCTATTGTTATGTTAGGAGATGAATCTGGTTTTACAAATGTTCCACTGTCCGTTAATGTATTTGTGTCTGTGTTTCTGATTCGATAGCTTTTTACTATCTTAAATGTACCTGTTGATTCATTTGGTGGTTCGTGAGGTTCTGGTTGCTTTGGCTCATCGCAAGTAGTTTGACCTCCACCAAGTAAGTCTAATCTAAAGGCTCCAATACCATAGCCAGCAGACTGCATTACATTTAATGGTAAGCAACCCTTACTGGAACTTGGCAAAAATACTGTTGGTGGTACTATTCCATTTTCTACAAGTCCGGGCCATTCTTTTTCTACATGAACACTCTGAGCTATCTTATTATATGGATAGTACCCTTTTCCAGAGCCATATGCTTGACCATTTGCCCACATCTCAACATATCCCCAGTGTGTTGCTACTGTATCTATTTTACCATCACCGGGTCTGCCATGCCATGAGACTGTTTCAAAGATGAGGTAGTATTGGTCGGGTGCTGCTTTTGTCATTGCTAATATATCATCACCAAGTAGATTTCGTATAACTAAATTTCCGTTGGCTTGTACATAATTAGCTAATCTATCACGTGTTTTTCCACCACTACTTGATACAGCAGTTCCCCAAGGTGCCCCTGTAAATTTTCTATTGGGACTAGGTGCTTGATGTCCAATACGTGAATACAAGTATGTTGCATCATGCCTTGCTTCTGGTGCATTTTTTGTACCAGATATAAATGCTACTTCGGATTTAAGTGTACCATCTACTCCGGCTACATATACTAACCAGCCTGTTCTGGTATAACTTACACCTTGTCCAGATGTATTATTAGGAGTACCACTAAGGTCTCCATCATTTCCTCCTAAGTTTTCATCATAAGCATAAACTTCTAATGGTGCTATGACTGTTGGTATTATCATACTAAACACTAATAACATTGACAGCAGTAATGTTATTAGCTTTGGCCTGTTCTTATGTTGTGTATGCTCTTGATTTGACATACATGTTACCTCCTTGTTTGCTTATTCTTCTTCAATAGCTTCTTCTTTATAAGTGTCTTCACTTAGCATATCTAATGCTAGTTCATTATCTTCTTTACTGTAGTCTGGTGTATCTAGTGTGATTTGAGTTGACATTTCTAATGTTTTTCCATTACCTGTAATTGTAAGCAGCATTGTTGATGTCTCTTGGTTAAACTCATTTTTATCTATGCTGTATTTGACAGTTTCATATTGTGCCTCATGTTCTGCTTCCAGTGCTGCATATAGTTCTTCATCTGAACCATAAGGATTCGCTGAATTATCTTCTATAGGTTGTTCTTCTACAGGCTCTGTTGACTCTTCAACAGGTTTTAAATACTTCATTTCTATATAAGTACTATTGTCAGTGGTTACATCTCCTGTTATATAATTATCACTGGGAGCATCATACATTATAAATTTATTACCTGCTGATGAATTGAAAATTGTTAAGTTTGAATTATCAGTTGATGACCATATCCCATAAATGGTTGGGTCTATTTCTATTATTGTATTTTCTTCTGCATTAGGTGTATTGTCAGAATCTACCTCTTGTTTGCTGTTTCTGTCTGGTGCTGTTACTGGTTCCTTGTTGGTATCTTCATATTTTCTTTCTGTTGGTGATTTGCTTTCAGAGATGTCTCCGACTTCAATCTTTTTAACATCATTTGTATCTGTGTTTTTGCCACAGGCTGATAGTGATGTAGCTATTAGTCCTATGGCTAGGATTAAACTTAATTGCTTTCTCATAATGTTAATGTATCCTCCTTATTCATATTTTTTTATTTATCATTCTTTTTACTTCTTATGCTTAAAATTATGAATCTAATTTTTTTGTATCAAACTTCTACATATAAAAAAATCCTGTAGGACTATAATCTACAGGTTTAATAAATGGTTATGCAATTTCTTAGCTTTGGAATATATTCAGAACTGAGATGTGTTTTTATTCATTAGAAATGTATATTTATAGGCTGGTTTTTAATGGGTACATAATTCAGAGAAGAGAGTTCAATTACAGGCGCATGGGCGTCAGTGTATTTATCGAGCCGCTGCCGGAAAGCAGGGCGGCGCATATGCTGGATACGACGATTGTGGAGATTGAAACGAACATCATCAGCGCGGAGAAGAATTACAACCGCAACATGATCCGCAAGCTCAACGGAAAACTGCATGAAACCGAGGGGTGGGCAGAGCGTATCGAAACAGGGGAAAACAGCCTGTACCATGTATATTTCCTGTTTGTGCTGCAGGCGTCGTCTTTGGAGGAACTCAATTATGAGTCGGATTCCTTCCGCAATCTGGCGAAGGAAAAGCAGATTACCATAAGCTCCTGCTATGGGGTGCAGCCGGAGGCTTTTTTGTCCGGAATGCCGTTAAACAAGCGGTTTCATGCGGGAGTGGGGCCGATTAAGACGGCGGGATTAAAAAAGCATACGATGGACAAGCTGAGCGTTTCCAGTATCTTCAACCATACGCAGACAGATTTTATCCATGAAAACGGCGTCATCCTCGGGCGGAACATGTCAAGCTGGAAGCCCGTTGCCTATGACTGCTATGATACCAGCCATAACGGGTATAATGTCGTGTTCTGCGGGATGACGGGGACGGGAAAATCGGCGACCATGAAAATCCTTGCGTCCCGCTATATTTCCAAAAACGGCTACCGCTTCGTGGCAATAGACAGCCAGGCGCGGGGGAACCGGGGCGAATATTCCATGATGGCGGATGTCCAGTGCGGCATCAACTATCAGATTAAGGTGGGAAGCCATGTGATCTTAAACCCGTTTGAAGTGCGGGAGGAAGAAGAATGGTCGGAAATCGACGGCGACTATATGGTGCTGAAACTGAAGGATAAGGTCGAGGACGCGAAAGGGAACCTGATGATAATGGTGCAGGGAAACAAGGGGATGGCGGACTTTGAACTGGCTACTTATCTGGAACGCATCATTACCGATATTACTGCCCGGCTGTACGAGGAATGCGGGATTGTGGACGGGCAGGTTGACAGTCTGTTCGAGGAGGAGACGGAATATGGGCAGATGCTTGTTGCCGGGGGAAGGCGCAGGAAAAGGCTGCCGACCCTGTCTGATTTTTATAAAAAGGCCTTAATTAAGGAAAGAAAAAATAAAATACCGGAGCATAAAAAGGCATACCGTATTCTCCTTGACAGTTTAAAGGAACGGGTGCGGGAGCTTTATTACTGCCCGGACTGCCTGCAGTTTTACACAAGGGAGCAGTACGAGAAAGGCGCGCTGTGCCCTTGTAAGGAAGGCGGTAGGAAACTTTATAAGATTCAGGGCGTGAAAAGCTATTTTGACGGACAGAGCAACGTGGTCATAGACAGGGACGTGAAATTTACAAATATAGATTTATCGCAGCTTCCCGATGAAGAACGGTCTGTCGCAAGGCTGATCGCACTGAGTTTCGTAACCGAGCATTTTATAAAAAGGAACGCGGTCAATCCCAAAAAGACGGAGCATCTGGGCGTTATCTGCGATGAGCTGCATGAGAACTTCAAGTCCCTGCCTGCGGTGCAGAAGCTGGATTATGTTTCCCGTACCTCCAGAAAGAGGCTGGTGTCCCTGTGGACAGCAACGCAGGCGTTAAAGGATTACCAGAGGATGCCGGAAACGGAAGCGCTGCTGAAGCAGGCAGCTACAAAATTTGTTTTTAAGCAGGACTATCAGGACAGGGCGTGGATCAAAGAGGCGCTGAACATTACAAACGGGCAGGCGGACCGCATTCTGGAGCTTGGCGGCGATCCGTCTGACAAAAGCGAAGAAAGAAAAGGGGAAGTCTGTATCGTAGACAATGGAAAAGTCTGTTTCTGCAAGGTTGATTACTTAAAATCCGCGGAGGCGGTGTTCGTGGAAACGGACGCGAGGGTATTAAAAACCATGTATGGAAAGGAAGCGGGATGAGGAAGAAGAAATTAAAGGTTTTGGTTATCCTGTTTTTCCTTGCGGCTGCCCTGCATATGCCGGTTACGGCGTATGCTTCCGGCACGGATTCGATTGAAAATGACGTGGACGAATCAAACAATGACCGTTTCGGCGGCACATCGCCCTGGCTTTCCGGCTCGCAGGATGATTCCATTTATGGAAATGCCATTGACGCGGGGGAAGAAGAACAGGATATTTCCGTGGAAAAGCCGGGGCGTGTGGAGAAATACATAGCGGAGCTGTTCCGCAATATCGGCAGCGCCTTGATTTCCGTGCTTCAGGACAGCATCGGCGCTTCGATTGACACGATCGTCTACGGGAGGGTTGGGAGCGGACAGCCTAACAAGGTCAACATCTATGCCTTTGAACTGCGGAAGGGCAATCCCTACGGGGTGACGGCGGCGGTCTGCTATGCGTTGCTGCGCGGCATGATGTTCATATTCTTAGGAATTTACTTTGTGTTCCAGCTCGCAAAAGCGGCATGGAGCGGCCATACGGCAAAAAGCAGGGACGAGATTAAGGCAATCTTGCCGGAGATGGCGCTGAAATTCAGCGCGCTGATCCTGATGCCGCACCTTTTGGATGTGGCGCTGTATGTGCGCGACGTACTGTTGTACGGCATCAAGGAGGTGACAGGGCAGATGGTCACCGGAGGGGCAACGCTGTCGCTCTCCAAGGCATTTTTGTTAAATGCCGAGCGCAGCGGTACATTTGTGGACGCGGTGATGTATCTGGGGACGGTAGTGCTTACGATTTATTTTGTATTTTTGTATGTCGCAACCGCCATTGACATGCTGGTGTGTTTTGTCAGTTTTCCCTTTATCTGCGTCATGCACAGCAAAAAGAGTGATCTGGCGGGCGGCTGGATTATGACCGTGTTTTCCAATCTGATGACGCCGGTGATTGACGCGGTGCTTCTGCTGATTCCGCTTTTGACCAGCCTGATGCTGTCAGACGTCGTAAAAGGCGTTTCCATCATCCAGCTTGTCATGTGTATGCTGATTATTCCGGCAAGGGTTCGTTTTAAGGCGCTTCTTGGTATCCAGAGCAATGAGCGGAACGGATTTTTGGGCGCGATGGCAGTGATGACGTTTGCGAGGGCGCTTGCAGGGAGGATTAAGCAGGGCGCAGGAAAGGTTGCCGATGCGGTTTCGGATGCGAAGAAAAGCAGGATGCATGGAGAGCTTGCTGAGATTGACAGGGAAGAAGAACAGGCGCTTTTGTCGGGCGACGGCGGGAAAAAGGATAATCCTGCACCGGGAACCGCTGGGGGGATTGCCAGTGCAGACAGCGGACGTCCAGCAGAACAGGAAAACGGCAGACGGGCGCAGGAAAGCAATCTGCAAAGCGGCATGGGAATGTCTGTGCCGGAGGAAAGTGGCATTCGGGAAACTGCTACAGAGGAAGGCGGGTCACAGGAGGATATATCCTTCCGTGTACCTGAAGGGCAGGAAAGAACCACCAGGGAAGATATTCCTGCCGGATCTGTCAATGAGGCAGTCCGGGCTGCCGACAGGCAGGTGGATGATTCCCAAAACCGGTTAGATAACCTGCGCATGGAGCGTGCGAAGTTGGTGCAGAAAGACAAACAGCTCAGGAGACAGATGTTAGACTGCAGGCGGGGAAGCGAGGAATACCGCAGCCTTGAAAAAGAGCGGGCGGACGTGGAAGAACAGACGGCGCAGATGGACAGCCGGATCGCAGTGGAAAATGGACGGCTGAACCAGCTGAGAGGGCAGGCAAAAGAACTCCATGCCGCCGCAGGCACCAGAAATACGCCGACAGAGTTTGCAGACCGCAGGGCTGAAATTCTGCGCAAGCGCGCCAACATCTCCAATTTTGAACAGCCTGAATTTCGGGGCGTGCTGACAAATGAACAGATGCGGGATCTGTACAGAAAGCGTGCCATTGCAAATACGGCGAAGGCTGCCGCTGGTACGACTGGAGCAGTCGCCGTGGGCATGACAGCCGGTGCGTCTGCAATTTACCTTGGCGGCTCCGGTGCGGCAATGGCGGCTGCAGGCGGTATGCACGCCGGAGGGGCTGCCGGGGAGGCTGCGGTTGATGTTGCCGCGGAGGTCGGAAGAATGGCGGCACCGGCGTTTAAAGCTGCAGGGCGCAGCGCTTACCAGGCTGCGGATATGGCGGCGTCGGCGTATCTTATGCACAAAATCCGTCCGGCGGCCATGCAGGTTCCGGTGGATTACACGGGTATGTCCACAGGTACTGTAAGTACGACGCATGAAACGTCTGCTCCGAATGCTATGGCGTCCGGTGAAAGGGATAACGTGCCGGATACAGGCTCTGACCGTATTGCACAGGACGCAGGCAGCGCCATCCAGCGGATAATGACGCCGCAGGGGAGTCCTAGAAACAGCGCCGCGCTCCGCGCCATGCAACAGGCAACGCTTCAGTTGGAGCGGGAAATTGCGGTTATGAAGGAAGAGGGCTCCGTTGTGGTAACGCAGGAGCTGATTCGGGAAAAACGGATTGAAACACAGACGGCGGCGCTGTCCGCGGAGATTTTAAGGCAGATGGAGCAGAAGCAGGGCTATGAGAAAGGGACGCAGGCGTATGCGGATGCGCAGAACCTGATCCAGAAAAAAATATATGAATTATTGGAAGAAAAAAATAAGCCGCTGGTATAGAAAGGTAAATATGGGATTTATATATGAAAAAATGCAGAATTTTGTTATGCCTGTTGCTGTTATGCCTTGTCTGCAGCGGATGCGAGGGCAGCTACGGGTATTACGGCAGGGCGGATATCCCGCCTCTGGTGGAACAGTGGAGGGAGGATGTGGAGTTTTATGCGGACATGTATGAGGTATCAGAATATGTGGATCTGCTACTTGCGATTATTGCACAGGAATCCGGAGGGGACGCGGAGAAAGTGCCGGATATCATGCAATGCTCCGCCAGCGCGGGAAAGACCATTACAGATCCGATAGCCAGTATCCGGCAGGGCGTGTATTATTTCAGCACGCTTCTTGGCAGCGGAACGGATAAAGGCGTCGATCTGGACACGGTGATACAGTCCTACAATTTCGGCGGGGGATATCAGGATTATGTTGCCGAGGAACGGCAGGGACACCATTCGGAGGGTGCTGCCCGTGCATTTTCGGCGAAGATGTGTGAACGGTATGGGTATTCCTTTTATGGCGATGTCCTTTATGTAGAGCATGTCCGGTCTTTTCTAAGCAGCCTTGACGGTGCCCTGGAGGAGGGGGACTATGCTTCCATGCAGGCATGTATGCGGGAATACATGGGCGTGCCGTATCTGTACGGCGGCAATGGGAAATACGGGATTGACTGTTCCGCCCTTACACGGAGGATTTACAAGACGGTCGGCGTGACGCTCCCGCGGACGGCGCAGGGACAGTATGACGCGGTCATGCACATTGCGGATCACGAGGCGGAGCCGGGCGATCTGGTATTTTTTCAGGGGACTTATGAAAGCGGCAGTTATATCACGCATGTGGGCGTCTATGTGGGTGACGGGAGAATGTTCCATGCAAGTTCGGGGCAGGGGTACTGCTGTTATACTTCGATTTATTCCGCATATTACCAGAACCATTTCGTAGGGTTTGGAAGACCATAAACAAAGTAGAAGCGATTGAAGGGAGGTTTTACATGAGGCACTGGAAGGTCATAGCGGTTGTATGTTTTGCAGTCATGGCAGTTGCGTTTTGCTGCCTGGTCCTGTATCCGGAAGGGGGAGAAGGGGACAGGGCAGAACCGGAAATTTCGGGAGAAGATCCGGAGGTGGAAAAACCCGACCGGGAAACGGGTGTGCAGGAGGAATTGTCCGCACGACTTGCCGGATTTGCGGGGATTATTTATGAATATGACACATTGGAGCGGAAGTTTTATGTCGGCGCGCAGGATTACATGACAGAAGACGCATTTGGATCTTTTGCGCCGCTTGCCGGGGAGGGAGGGGATGACGGATCAGAGGATGTAAGGGTACGGTCTTATCTGCTGGAAACAAAAAGTTATTACTGTTTTTTGGACGAATCCCATGCGGAGGCGGTTATGGAAAGCCGTTTCACCCTGTCCGCCGGTGGAAATGGAAGCCTGATACAGTATCTGAAACTTTCCGTGGAAAAAGAAAGCGGTGTGTGGCTGATTACGGAATGCCATGTAATAGACACGCTGGAACAGTAAAGGAGTGCGGATGTTGAGGACAGTTAAAGTGATATGCGGCATCAATACGGTAAAACGGGAACAGCCGCTTTTAATAGAGATGGAAGATTTACTCAGGCCGGAGGGTATTGCCTTTTCGGTTGAGGAGTTAAGCAGCAAGGCGCAGGCAGAATACGCTGTTTACAGGGAATCGGACTGCGGGGTGTTTTTTGTGCCTGAGAGGTGTTTTTACCAGAATGCGTATCAGGCCAGGGAACTTGCTGCCCTGTGTGATATACGAAAGATAAGGATTGTGGCTGCAGTTGACAGAAGCCATTACGGAACTGCATACATGGAGGTGCTTTATGCCGCAGGTATTTTGGATGCGGTATTTGAGGACGAGGCGGACGCACACCGCATTGCACAGCTGCTGGTTTGCGGCAGAAACCGCAAGGAATGCAGGGAGTATTACGGTGTGCGTTCCATCAGGGACGCTGCGGACGTCCTCCGGATCATGGAGGAGGATACGGCCAAGAGATACGTCCGATATATCAGCTCCGGTGCAGATAGTGGGGAAATGCTGTCGCGCTATAAAGAGATTGAGAGGAAATTGAATTATATGGAAAACTGCTGTCTTGCAGAGAAACTTCCCGAAAGTGTATTAGAAGAAATCAGGGATGATGCAGGATTGGGCCGGTACGGTACGGTTGAGGAGAATAAAGGTAAGAGGGGAAGGCTGCAGATTATCCGGCGGTAGTAACGAGAGGAGTAATGATTATGAAAAAGGTTTTAGAAGATGAAAATTACGTTACTGTCACGAAAGAGGAATTGAATAAGTTGTCAAACCACGTTAAGACCTACAGTGTAGGGTCATATCCAGTATATTATTTACAGCTCCACAGCAGCCTGAAGGTACAGGATGTTCTGGACATGCATATGAGTGACATTTATATGTGCGAAGAAGGGACTGTGAGAGTCAGGCCGCAGATTGTTTGGGATGGTCAGCCCATTGAACTGACCGATCATGGCAGACGGGAGCTTGCGTGGTACGCGATGCAGCGCGTCAAAGTCAGAAATGCAGGGGAGGAACAGCTGGAGGAGAATTACCTGTGTGTGAATAAACAGGGAAAACCGTTACAAAAGCAGGTATACAGGAAAATGCTGGAGCGGGCGAGTAATGAGCTTGCTTTGAGCAGGGTGTATAATTCCGGCTATCTGAGAAGTTTGTACGGTTATATGGAAATCGTGCACGGGAAAAAGACCGTGGACGATATTGCGAAGGAGTATCAGGTCGAACGTTATTATCTGTTGAACAGGATGTTTAAGGGCGTGGAAATTCAGTATGACGACAGCCTGTTAGACGAAGTTGCCTGCATCGGATAGAAAGGAGAGACATGTTTGGAATAAAGAAAGATAAAAGGAATATCGGGGATTTTTACAGGGAACTGCAAGATGCCACAAATGGGAAGGCGTACGGAATACAGCTTGCGGAGTTGCTTTTTTCCCTGTTCTGCGGCTATTTTCAGGACAGGACGGACTGTATCGCCTGTTATGGATATGATGGGAGGGAAATTTTTTTCAGGGCGACAATGCCAGAAGATGAAGCGGCGTTTTACAGGAAAGATTTTGGGCAGCGCACGAACAGGGAACGGATAAAAGGGAATAAGGCGGTACGGATATGGACAGAAAACGATGCGCTCGGCGGTATGTGGGTGTTGGAGTTTCCTGACGGTACGAATGAGGGCGTGGAAGATTCCTTCCGGGAAATGGTGTCCTTGGTGCATCCGGTATTTGCCGCCTGCTTGTTTGCGGAAGAATGGAAGCAGGAACGGATGCGTGACTGCGAGACGGGGCTTTTGGGAAACGCTGCCTTTGAAGAAACGCTGCGCCGGTTGATGGAACAGGGGGCAGACGGTTATTTAATTGCGGCGCGGCAATCTGTCTTATATGACAGACCTTATAAAGAGGACGGGATAAACCGGTCAGTGTTGATGCTTGCAAAAATCTGTGAAAAAACCGCTGTCCCGTATATTTACCGTATCAGCGGGGATGTGGTAGCGCTCATCTGTCTGGACGGGCAGGAAAAGGCATATGCCATAGCGCAGGAGCTTGCGGATGCCGGCAGTACAGATATTTATATTTATGTGACAGAGCTTGCAGTGCTGGATCGGGACAAGGTTTATTCTGTGATACAGCAGAATCTTGACAGGACGGGGGAGGACAGGGAGGCTTTCGGGCTGCATTACCCAGAACCGAAACTTCCTATATACAGGGATGATCCAAAAGGAGGCAGGGATGGGGAAGAAGCGCAGTAGGTGGCGGCGTGGTCTGCTGATCGTGTATATGCTTATGGCGGTGTGTGTGCTGCCGCCGTCTTTGACGGTGTGCGCGCAGGAGCCGCAGGGAGAAGAAGCGGATAATCCGGTTTATGACAGGCTGAAAAGCAGGATAGAAACGGCATGGGATGACGGAATGAAGCAGATAGAGGAAACAGATCCCATTGAGATCAGCGGGAATTTGGTGGAACGGATGCTTCGCGGGATTGCAGCCGGGCTGTACCGGAACCTGCAAAGCATCAAGGCAGGCTCCCTGCTTGCCGGGGGGATTTCCTTCCTGTTTGGCGTTGTCCTTGCACTGCTTGCGCGGAAGGACAAAAAAATGCGGAAAATGGCGGTCGGCGTATGTATGTGTACCATTCCGGCGGTTCTTCTGGTATTTGTTTTTGGCATATCATGGTACGTCAGCTTTTTCCGCTGATGAAAACAAAACTATAAAACTATAAGAAAGGATGCCTGTAAGGGCAAAGGGTTTGGGACATGAAAGAAAGTTTACTGGAGATTTCGGGAAAATTCCTTGGCGGAAAACGGGAGGCGCACCGCGCGGCAGGTATGGAGAGCGGCGGAGAGCACCTTAAAAAATATATTTCCCGGATGGAAAGCGGGGAGTATTTTCAGATTGTGTTTGAAAAGGCAGGGGCAGACGGTACGCTCTCCAGAGTGGAGGATAATGTGGTAATCCGCATGGAACCGCAGGAAATCAACGGGGATGCCTACGACCTGCGCTACAAGTCGCAGAAGCTTGCTGATCCGTACTATGTGCGGGTGATTTCCGTTGACGAGGAAAATTCCGTGGTATGGGTGAGCCATAACAGGGCGCGGATGGAAATGCGTCCGGGCATTGAAGAAGAACTCAATCAAATGCTGAAGGATAAAAAATCAGGAATGGTGCGGGTGAAGGGAAAGGTCATGCGTATCCAGTCGAAGACCGTGGAGGGCGAGAGCGTCGATACCGGGGTATGGCTGGATTTATGCGGCGTCGGCATTCTTGGGTTTGTGTATATCGGCGACTGGGCACAGACCTTTACGCCCATGCTCCGGGGAGAGGTTTCCTATGGGGATGTGATTGAGGTCTGCGTAAAAGAGCGGAAGGTCAGGAAGCAGAAAAAAAGGGACCTGGTGTACTATGCCTGTTCGAGAAAGGAACTGGCGGACAATCCGTGGGAGAAGAAATCCCTGACTGATAAGTACCATGTGGGCGACATCGTGCGGATTAAGTGTCTGTCCTTGAAGGAAGGGCACTGGTTTGGGGAGATTAACGGGCTTAAGGATATTCAGGTATTTGCGGAGTACCCGTCCTCAGCCAGACATTTTGCCATTATTCCGGGAATGGAGTATATGGGGAAAATTTATTACATGAATACGGGAGAGCGGTCACTGAAAGCGCGGGTATTTCAGGCGCTGACGCTGGAAAGGTACGGTGCGCCGGAACAAAGCGGGGAGGGACAGTAATGGCAGAAACGGCAGTAAAAGAGCGTGCGGCAAGGGATATTGTCAGCATGATGGGTTATAAGGCATTGTTTGAATATATTCCGGAAATGGAGATAAGCGTCCCGGATTCGGACAAGCGCAATTCACTGGATAAGATAGCGTATTATTACCGGAGCGAGGAAATTGTCCTGTCCGATCTGTACATAGGGTATGTGATTGCACTGTATAAATATACCATCCCCAAGGTGGTTGCGGAAACGATACAGGTGCTCGGGGGATTGTGGCCGCAGAAGCATGTTCCGAAATATATCGACCGGGACGCCCTTTTGAGCAGGATTAAGAAGATGTGCAGCATGGGGATGCTGCGCCGGTTTGTATATAATAAGGAAGGAAACAGTATTGTCCTTTACTCCACGACGCCGGAATTCTGCAAGGTGATTTATCAGGCGTTAAAGCTGAACACGGATGCGCGGCATGAAAAAGATATTCTTCCGCCGCTGGAAATCGTGGAAAAGGCGGCATCTTCCCTGATTGTCTGTGAACTGATGAAAAGTCCTTATCTGGCGGAATTTGATTTCATGCCGTCTTATCAGGATAAGGAGAATGGGAAGCTGATTTTTAACAGCTGCATCACGCATCAAATTGCGGGAAAGCGGTATTGCACGGTGGTGGAGCCGATGTTTACGAGGGTTGACTTGAAGCGCTTTACGGAAACGGAGTGGGAAAAGCACCTGAAAAAGAAGGCTTCGGCGCTCAAGGGATATATGGAGCAGCTCAACCGCGAGGGGAATATCGTGCAGCTTGTCATGGTCTGCGAGGACGTGGAGGATTTCAAGAGGATCAGCACGATTGTCAGCACCATGTTTCCGGAGGATATGTTCCAGCATATTTATTACAGCTCGGAGGGCGCCATCAAAAGCGCTGCTTATGACTTAAAAAACAGTATGGTTCGCGTTACTGGCATTAAGAACGGTGAGAACGGGTGCAAGGTATTGGATTCTGTCAGCGCGCAGTGGGCATATCCGTTTTTCTGATGGGAGGTGCGTTTGTGAAATTTGTATTATTAGGGATTGGCGGAGTGATTGCGATTCTTGTGTCGCTGGTGTTATGTGGGATTCATGCGATTTATTCTGCGGGGGTTTATATGACGTTTGATGAACCGTTTTAAGATAAGGTATATTGATATGACAGAGGGATGATGATTTAACATCCCTCTGTTTTGACGTCCATCCGGTTTGGGCATCTATGAGAGGCCTGGATAGTTCTGTCAAAAATATTATATGCGGAATGGTGGTATTTATGTACTTAAAGGGTAAAATGCGCAATCCAGTCAGAAGGGAAATTCATGCAGTTAAGGTCAAAAAAGCCATTATATTTTGCAAACAGGTTTTGAAGGTCTGTAATGAAATTTTTCCATATTTCATCAGTTGGTCTTAGATATTTCATAGATAAAAGTACCTGATATAGTCCGTTGTGCTTTGGTGCGGGATTTAGTTGGTCGGCAATGAGCAGTTCGGGAAAGGTGTTTATTGTCCGGTTATAAATTCTGCTGTTATGGGCACACATATTTCGTAGTACAGAAACGGACTGAATCCAGGAGGATAGCATCTGCAAAGAGGGTTTTACTAACTTCCCGCGAGGTGAGCGGTAACGATAGTAGTTGGCTAAAATAGCATAAGCACTGGTATTTCCGGTTTTCAGGTTTTTGATTATTTTGGAAAGTGTTCCAAAAGACATAATTTCAACAGCGGCCCATAAAGGTATTTCGCCATCATGGTTATGAAAGTTATGTCGTATAAATACGTCATTTGAACGTGCAACTTGGGAAGACAGAGAGGATAGATTTTGCCAAAACAGCTTTTTATCAGAAAAAACGGATGGATCTGTCAGGATTAAAGCATCATTGTATGTAAGCAGTGCATCCGATAATCGGGCTCGCAAAGCAACTTCGATGCAGGTTGCCATGCCAAATAGAATTTGGGATAATTCTGTATCAAAGTAATAAAGATTAAGGATGTCAGAAAAATCTGTACCAGGGCGGTATTGTTTTGAAATATTGTCATATAAGTGAAAACTATATCCCCTAAGTCGATAATAACCGATTGTGTTCAGGGAAACAGTAGCTTTATCTACAGAGGATATTGTCATACCAGCATCTATATAGGATTGGAGTTGCTGTGGGATTGTCAGTATTTTTTTGGGATAAGGATTCATCGTATGTACCTCGCTCAAAATAAAAGTCCCGCCGGGTTGCGCATAGTAAAACCAGAGGCGTGGCGGGTTCTGTTACTATCAGTATAGAAGATGGATATTGAAAAGTCAAGAGTTTTCGTGCAACAGATAGCGTAAGTTTATTGTAGGAATAGGGGAGGCTGTAAAAAATTTTGTGTCTATGGGTAAAAATCTTTTTTGATAAGAATTAGATATGTAAACATTTGCTGTCGAATCGTATTGGTTTTATGTTGTCGAATTTCTTCCTTGATAATAGTATTGCCAGTCTGCTTATGTTTATACATGTATTTTGATTTTTCTGCATACCAATCAGGCATTAGCAGCAGAAATATGTTATGTGGGCGCTGCCCACACCCGGCCTCCGGAATAAGACTGGATATTTCTGGCAATACTGCTAATGCCGATGGAATAAGGCCGGGACGTTTCTTGATAGGATATGCTGTCCCGGCTTTTTCTTTTTAAAGGTACTGGGTGATCCTGTCTCCATAAAGGACAACCATCTGGTTGAGCACCTGATCCCAGTTCCTGTACCGCTGTGTCCACTTTTTGATTACGTTCCCACTGGCAAGATAGAGCATTTTTTCTAAGGAACTGTCGCTTGGGAATACACTTTTTGTCTTGGTCACTTTCCTGTACTGGCGGTTAAGGCCCTCTATGATATTCGTGGTATACATGATGCGCCGGATATCATCAG
>ERZ808037.227-NODE-227-length-59466-cov-3.877907_pt1 | contig 59466 bp, 48 predicted proteins | sample MGYA00380190_ERZ808037 | MGnify/ENA primary metagenome ERZ808037 (study PRJEB31490, sample SAMN06133399) | mouse gut metagenome | isolation source: J9 | host: mice | place: China: Chengdu | collected 2015-05 ... | reverse complement strand
CTGTTCCACCACTTCAGGAACCTGATTTTGAAAAGGACGACGACAATCAATGCCGCCGCGATTATCAGCCACCAGTACCACGCTAAACCTAAAAACATAAAAACCCTCCTTATTAATAGTCCCGCATCTGTCAGCCCAGTACCCGGGCATAAACTGGGTACCGGACGGGCTGATGCTGTATAGTAGTTCCGTGCCTGCCAGCCCAGTACCCGGGCATAGGAAGAGAATTTTCGGCTGCAAAAGGAATGCGTCCGTAAATCCTCTGGTGTACCGGACGGGCAGACGCATGAGATTTACGATAAGGAGAATATAGGGGAGCGATGTGAAATTGATGTGAGACCGCTGTGAGATCCGTGTGAAATTATTCCGTGACAGGGACGGAGAAACAGAAGCGCACTCCGTCGTCCTGGTTTTCCGCCCCATAGGGAAGGTTCTGCATGGACAGAATCTGCGCTACGATGGAGAGCCCCAGCCCTGAGCCGCTGTATTTCGCGCCGCTGTCCCGGTAGAACTTTGTCCAGATTCTGGGCAGGTCGTTCTCCGGAATAGGCCTGCCCTGGTTGAAGACGGAAAAGTGCAGCATCCCGCCCTCTACGGCCAATTCCAGCCGCAGAACGCCGCCGGGGGATACGTTTTTCCTGGCGTTGACGATCAGGTTGTCCAAAACCTGCTCCATGCGCCGTCTGTCTGTCCGCACGAAGACCTTTTGCTCCGGCAGATCATACTGCAACTCGAAATCCGTGTCCGGGGCATCCACCAGCAGCCGCCCAGCCACTATCTCCACCAGCTCCACGAAGTCGAACCGGGTGGCGTCCAGAGGCGCGGCGCCGCTTTCCAGGGCGGAGAGGTCCAGCAGAGTCACGATCAGTCCATTCATCCGCTCCACTTCGGAGACGATGACCTGGGCATATTTCTGTTTTTTCGTCTCTTCCTGTTCGTCCAGCAGTCCCTCGGCGTAGGCGCGGATGATGCCCAGAGGGGTCTTCATCTCATGGGACAGGCTGTCCACCAGCTCCTTGCGTTCCGCCAGCAGAAGCCGCTCCTTTTCCACGTCCTGTTCCAGCCGCGCATTAGCATCCTCCAGCTGCGCATTGGTGTCCTCCAGCCGCACGTTGGTATCCTCCAGCCGCGCATTGGTGTCCGCCAGCCACGCGTTGGTATCCTCCAGCCGCGCATTGGTGTCCTCCAGCCGCACGTTGGCATCCTCCAGCCGCGCGTTAGTGTCCTCCAGCTGCGCATTAGTATCCTCCAGCTGCGCATTGGCGTCCGCCAGCCGCGCAAGGGCCTGCTGCAGATTTTCCGCCATGCTGTTCAGGCTGGCGGACAGCTCCCCGAACTCATCGGATGACACAATGTCACAGGGGGCCGAAAAGTCCAGACTGGCTATCCGTTTTGCAGAGGCGTTCAGCCGGGAGATTGGTTTCGTGATGAAGCATGCCATAAAATAATCCATCCCCAGAACCAGCAGCAAAGAAAATCCCAGCCAGATCAAGAATGAGGCATCCTTGCCCACAGGCAGGGCGGTAGACAGGACGTAGGCGACAATCAGCGCGGCCCCTGCCAGCTTTGTCAGCATCAAAATCTTTTTTCTCACTGTGCGGAGCGAAAAGGCCTCTTTCATACCGTCACCTCAAATTTGTAGCCGGAGCGAACCAGGGTGACGATATGCCGCCCCTCCTCCCCCAGCTTCTGCCGCAGGGTCTTGATGTGGGTGTCCACGGTACGGCTGGTTCCCTGGAAAGCGTAGCCCCAGACCCGGTTCAGCAGCTGCTCTCTGCTGAAAATCTGGCCGGGGTTCGCCATCAGGAACGCAAGCAGTTCGTACTCTTTATGGGTCAGGGGGATTTCCTGGCCCTCCAGCAAGACCTTGCGGGCATTGGGCTGAATCTGGATCTTCCCGGCGTTGACTGTTCCGGCGGACACGCCGGAGGAACGGCGCAGAAGGGCGTTCACCTTTGCCAGCAGCACCCTGGGACTGAACGGCTTTGTCATGTAGTCGTCCGCTCCGTAGTCGTAGCCTTTCAGCTTATCCTCCTCCGCGCTTTTGGCCGTCAGCATGATAATGGGCATATCGCTTATCTCCCGCGCCATTCTGCAGACGGAAAAGCCGTCCAGATGGGGCATCATCACATCCAGGATCATCAGATCCATGGGGTTGTTCTTCAGTGTCACAAGGGCTTCTATGCCGTCTTCGGCGGTGAACCAGGTATGTCCGCCCTTTCGCATATACTCCGCAATAATGTCCCGCATGGCTTTCTCGTCTTCCACAATCAAAATATTTGCCATAAGCGTCTCCCTCATCTTTACCAATGCCTGTATCGCTTTGATTATATTGCTTCATGGGCGAAAAGGCAAGGGGACGTTGACACCCCACGGCGGAATCATGGCGGAATTTCGGTCAGGCCTGTTTGGTCGAACGTTATCGTGGCATCATAGAGCCAACCACAAAGGATTTTCAGGAGATGCATAGTCATGACAGAAATGATTGCACATTGCGGCCTGGACTACGGGAAACGCGGTGGCACCTCGCTGGATATACCGCCGGGAATCCTGATTTGTATGGCAACTACATTTATCACTTCGAGGCAGATACGAAACTCCGTCACGGCGGCGACATATATCATTATAGCATCCGGTAGACTTTCACGCCGTGGGCTTCCACTGTGGCCGTCACTTTCTGTCCGACAGCTTTGCACTCTGTGCGCTCCCACAGTTCATGGAGCGTAGGTTCTTCTTCCCGGAATTCCTCCTCCAGCTCGGAAAGGCTTATGGAAAGCTCCCTGTCGGCATCGCTCAGGTTGAACAGCGCCAGGCACACTCTGCCGCTCTCTTCGTCCTTATTTTTCCAGACCGCCATTTCATCGGTGCGCATGACCTGGGTTCCCCGGCAGCTTTCTTTCATCAGATCCAGGATTTCCCGGTTGGTGAGAAGCGCCAGCGTCCAGTCATCCAGCTTCGTCAGCTCCGCGCCCAGCATCAGCGGAGAGCGGAACATGCACCACAGCGTCATCATGGTCCTCTGTTCGGCTTTTGTGAAATTTGTCTGCCATTCGTGCCCGAATCCTTTTCCCAGATGTCCCAGGGGCAGCATGTCGCAGTCGGGGTAGCAGCCTTTTTTCACGTGGTCCTGCCACAGCTCGCAGCGCCAGAACATGGCTTTCAGCAGCTCCCAATTGTCCCAGAAATCGTCCGTGATCCGCCACATATTGGCGTATTTTCCGTATTCCCAGGCGCGGTCTATGTGGGCTGGGCCGGGGGAAAGGCTCAGCACGATGGGGCGCTCGCATTTTTCGATGGCCCGATGGAGCATCCTGGTCTCCTCCCAGCCGCTGAAATTCTGCTCCCGGTATAGCCGGCTGTCGCAGATGTCATCGCATTTGATGAAATCCACGCCCCACCGGGCGTACATTTCAATCAGGGAATCGTAATACGCCTGTCCCTCTTTCGTGGCCCGCACGCCGTACATGTCGCTGTTCCAGAGGCAGATGGAGGAGGGGTCCGCCACCATGTCCGCCGTGGTATCCGTGCCAAGGATGGGGCAGTGGTTCTGGGCTGCTTTGCGGGAAATGCCACGCATGATGTGGATGCCGAATTTCAGGCCCAGGCTGTGGACGTAGTCCGCCAGAGGGCCGAAGCCTTTTCCGCCGACTGATGAGGGGAAACGAGCGGGAGCCGGCTGCAGTCTGCCGTATTCATCCATCTCCTGGTCTCCGAAAGGGATATACTGGAATCTGTCCCGCAGGGTTCCCGCGTCATTGGCGTACCACTGGATGTCTATCACCACGTACTCCCAGCCGTATTCTTTTAAATGGGCCGCCATGTAATCCGCGTTTGCCCTCACCTGTTCTTCGTTCACCGTGGTGTCGTAATAGTCGTAACTGTTCCAGCCCATCGGGGGCGTCTTTGCATAATCGTTCTTATTCATGGAAATCTCTCCTTTTCTTTTCAGGTAATTTTTTGACATAGTATCAAAAAAGCTTTTCTTCTTCGATGTCCTGTGTTATAAAAAGTATATAAAAGAAAGATTTATGTGGCAAGGGGATTTCTTTGATAAAGAGGGTGATTTTTTGATAAAATATGGATTCGGCAATTATGGGTTCCTGAAACATGGGAAAATGGAGAACCCGCCGCTGGTTCTGCTGGATCTGGGGGTGGAGCGCCGGTTCCATGAAACGTATCATCTTGAGAACGCGGGGCGCTCTTCTTATGGCGGGTATCTGCTGCAGTTCACGCTGAAAGGATGCGGCATTTATGAGGCTTATGGGCAAAGCTGCCAGAAATTGACGCCCGGGTGGGGGTTCTTTTCCCGGATGCCGGAGGATAGCCGGTATTATCTGCCCTCGCCGGACATTTCCCGGGGGATTCCCGATGAGGGCTGGGAATTTTTCTATCTGCATTTTGACGGCCCTGCGGCACAGCCTTTTTTCGAGACTGTCCGTTCGCTGTCAGGCCCTGTTTTTTACCTGGCTGTCTCCTCTGCGCCGGTGGCCCTGTTTTTCCGGATGTTTGAAAAGCTGGAGAACAGGGAAAGCCTTGCGCTTTACGAGGGGAGCGAATTTCTGTACCGTTTTCTGGCACAGCTTTTGGGCGAACTGGAGGCTCCTCCCGCGAAAGGTTCTCCTCTGGTGCGGCAGGCTGTCTCTTATTTTAAGAATCATTTTTCGGAGTTAAAGGGAATCGGGGAGGCGGCAGAGCTATGTAATGTCTCCCAGGCCCATCTGACGCGAATCTTCCATGAGGAGACGGGGCAGACGCCCTTGCAGTATCTGACCAGGATCAGGGTGGAATATGCTCTGTTTTTGCTGTTGAACACGCGGGACAGCGTGGAGAGCATCGCTGTAGCCTGTGGTTTTTTGAACAGAAATTATTTTGCCAAGGTGTTCCGGCGGTATCTGGGCTGTTCCCCTACGGAATACAAGAACCGGGGGCGATGATTTCAGCTTGTCGGCCCAGTCCTTTCATGGCCACCCGCACCCGCTCCACATAAAGGGCGCGCACGCTCTGGCTCTCGCCAAGGCCCCGGAACACAGGCTCCGGCAGTACCCCTGCGTCCCGCACGGCGGCAAGCAGACTGTCCTCCTGACCTGCCATGTGATTCTTCGCGTGGTCTCCCGCCACGAACATCAAGGGCAGCAGCTTCGCACGCTTGATTCCGCTAAGGACAAGCCCCTCCACCGCATCCGCAAAAGAGGGCGTCCCGTTCACGGTACCGATGAAAGCCGGGTATTTCCGTTCCGCAAAGCTATTCTGCATGGCATGGTAAATCTCATTGGCTTCATGCTCCGTCCCATGCCCCATCAGCACCAGAGCCTCTTTTTCCCCCAGCGGATTCTCCTCTATCACGATGGGTGCCAGCGCTGCACAGTCTTTCGTACTCTCCAAAAGCGGCCGCCCAATGGCCGAGCGGATTCCCGCTTTCTCTGCCTCCCCTGCAAGCAGCTCATATTCATACCCCCGCAAAAGCAACGTGGGCTGTATCGCCACCTGTCTGTAGCCATCTTCCGCAATCCGCTCCAGAGCCTGAGCCACATTGTCCGTCTCCATCCCATGCCGCTCCTTCAATCTGCGCATGACCATAGGACTCAGAAAAGCCCGGTACACAGGATGCTCCGGAAAGCTATCCGCCACAGCCTTCTCCGTGGCCGCAATGCAGCGCTCCAAAGCATCCATGTGCGTAGTCCCGAAACTCACTACAAGTATCGCTGTATCCTGTCCCATAAATCCCTCCTTATCCCGGTAATATCCTCTCGGAATCTCCACTCCGCTTGTCATAGGGCTTATCGAAAGCCATTTCTCCGATTCCCCGTCTTTCAAGAGCCTTTTTCAATCCCTTGCCCGGCTTCTGCTTCTGGGTGGCTAATCAGAAAATTGGGAATCCCCATCGGCGAAAACTGCTTGCGCCCTTTCTGAAAGTGTACTATAATGGAGAACGCATGTCAAATAAAGGCACTACTTTCATCGTAACTCAATAAAAAGCAAGCCAAGCTGCCGGCCTGGCCGGTGGCTTACCAAAGGAGGCCACATAATGGTAGATTACAGCATCCAGAATAAAAAAGCCTGGGAATACGACGCCTATGCCTTTTGGGTGGAACATTCCGGGACACCGGCGGAAAGAGCGAAGAAAGACCTGGATAATCCAATCGGAATGTTAAAAAAGTACGCCCGTTATTTCGATGCCTACCAGGGCATCCGGGTGGCGAACATCTGTGGTTCCTGTGGGAAGAAAGCCGTCCCCCTGGCCGTGCTGGGCGCGGATGTCACCGTTTTCGACATCTCGGAGGACAACAGGAGATATGCCATGGAAGTTGCTGAAGCCGCCCATGTCACCATGGATTTCCAGGTATGCGATGTGCTGGAAATCGACATGGAGAAATATGGCGGCTGCTTCGACGTGGTGTTCATGGAGGGCGGCATTCTGCATTATTTCCATGACATCGATGCGTTCATGCACATCATGTATTCTCTGCTGAAAGAGAATGGCCGAATGATATGCAGCGACTTCCATCCTTTTACCAAGATATCGGATATCCTGAAGCTGGAACAGCCCGCCATGAGCTACTTCTCAACGGACGTCTTCCAGGGAGAGATGGCCCATGCCCGCTTTTATGAGGAAGATGTCAGGGCGCAGATGCCCAAGTGCAGCTACCGGAAATATACCATCAGCGAGATTATCAATTCCGTCATAGACAGCGGATTCGTCCTGAGGAAATTCGATGAGCATCCCTCCTGGACCAACGACAGAGTGCCGGGGGAGTTCACCCTCATAGCGGACAGGGAAAAATAGAACAAAAGTGGAACGAGAGCATAAATTGAACGCGGATTTTTCTGAAAATACTTATTACGGATACCTGGTCAAAGGCAATCTCCTGGAAGCAATCGACTATGTGAAGCAGTTCCCGGAACAGGCTAAACGGTACCATCGTTTCCAGGAAGTCTTTGAAAAGGAACAATATAGAACCTATAAAGCGGATGCCTGGGTTCATGGCGTATTGCTTATCTATCAGAAATATTACAGAGATGTCTTCTATCTTTGCATCGGCAAAGAAACCGCTGCCAACAAACTGCAGGCAAGGCTGGTTGATTTCCTGGGCATGGATGATGCAGGTCTGGGGCTGTGCGACCTGGAACAGAATCAGCTGACTGAAGCCTTTCAGCGCAAGGGCTTCCATTTCCTGGGCGGGCGGACAAGCGGCTATTACGGCCCCTATATCTGGCAGACCACGGAAACCCGGGTTTACGAAGTGGAACTGCCGGAGGGCACCCAGCCATACATGGTGAGACTTCTGGACGGCTTTCTCGCCAAAAGCTGGATCGACTACATTTCCTTTGGCGAGATTGGCTCCGGGGGCTGGACGGACAAGGAGGGCGTCATCAACTGTGTAAAATCCTCCTATGATTTCCACAGCGAAGCGTTCACTGTGTCGCTGCTGAAGCATGAAGCCCAGCACGCCAGGGATCTGGCCATCTGCAAAGAGATGCCCTCCGAAGAGCTGGAGTACCGCGCCAAGCTGGTGGAGCTGATCTACTCCACGGAAAGGAACCTGTTAGCGCAGTTTGCCCGGGAGGCCGACCCTTCGGACAGGGAAAACGGGCATGCGGCTGCGGCATGCAGAATCTTAGATGGTTTTGCCCGAAAGCTGCACTTAAGCCCCCAGGAGCTGGAAAAGCTTCCCCGTGAGAAGGTCCAGGCTGTGGCAGACACGCTGTTCACAGAAAGCTGTGCCTTTAGCCAGGACATGGCGGCTGCCCCGGAATCACAGGAATGACCTTCGGGGCAGCTGCCTGTATGACAATTTTATGGAAACTCATATCTCTTCTTAGAAACTGTCGGAAAATAACTGCTGCAACTTCTGTAGGAAAAAGCTTTGAAACATAAGGAAAACAGCTTTCAACTCGCAGCAATTATTTGTGGACAATTCCTTACCCTTAGTGAGCCCCTTTCAGGATCCGAACCAGGGTGTCCGCCATGCCCACATTGTAACCGGCATCGGAGTAGATGCAGTCATGTCCGCCCTCCAGGATCATGGCCAGCGGGAGCTTTCCGGCTGGCCTGCCGATTTTTTCACACAGCGCCCTGTACTCCTCTCCGAAACCATCCCGCAGCACCTTTGCGTCAGGCAAGGCTTCCCGGACTTTGGATAAGGTAGTGTCGCTTTCATAATCCGCCCCCTGTCTTACCACGAAACAGATCGGCGCGCCCAGCTGGCTACAGGTCTCCGCCATTCCCAGCATCTCGTTCAGCACATGCTCCGTGGGCTCCTTGGCCAGCTCCAGCCATAGGAAAAGGGAACGGCCCCTGCCGCCTGCCGCGGACAGCAGCCTCTCCTCCCCGTCCTCCGTGTGCAGCGCATACTCTCCCAGGGCTATCTTAGGCTGGGCCGGTTCCTCCGGAATCTCCCGCAGGGCAAGCGCTATCTTCTTCTCCTGGCCTGCTTCCAGGCGGAAGTCGTACATCCTGGCAAACTGGTCTCCGTTCTTGCTGCGGTTCGTGGTGACTATCCGGTAAAGTCCCGTTTCCAGTTGCAGCGCCATCTCCGCCTCTCCCTCTTTGGGCATAAGGAATACCGGCTTATTCTGCCCGTCCTCCAGCCTGGACAGGGAAAAATGGCCCCTGTCTTTCAGCGTAAGTCCGCCTTCCGTCTGTAGGATCAATGTCCCCTGGTCTCCCGCTTCCTTCTCCGTCACCGGAATGAACTTTCCTCCGGCGTAATACTCCACCCTCCTGTCCATGGGGTTCATCCTGGCGGGGATCCCCAGGGCGCGGTAGATCTGGACGCACAGCACGTCCCTGGATATCTCGCTTCCCAGCCCTCCGGTCAGGCAGCCTGTGGGCGTGTTGATCAGGTTGGCATATTCCTGTTTTGGCAGATACTGAACCAAGCCCTCCAGCACCTTCCGCAGGCATCCGGGGTTCCGGCGGATCTGCGCCCTCATCTCCTCATTCAGGGCGTCCAGCAGAGCCGCTCTGCAGGCTTTCGGCCGCTCGAACAGCACACAGGGGCTGACCAGGCTGGAAAAGAAAATGTCCTTGGGAATGTCCGCCGCATAGGGAGATGCATAGCAGCAGCACTCCGCCAGCACCTCCGCCCTGATGTCCCAGCAGTCGTTGGGCTTCAGGGTCTTCAGGGCTTCCAGCTTCCAATTTTCGCTGCCGTACCTGTCCGTAAGCTCCATGGCCCTCCCGGCAAAATCCCATTCCAGGAAACGGACGATTTCCATCATGTTCCCCCGGGCCTGGTGCAGAATTTTGTCCACAAGCTCCCTGTCCTCCCCGTGGAATCTCTTCAGGACGCGCTCCGCCTCCGGCTTCCGGTAAAATCTCTCCATCCGGTCCTGTCTGATTTTGGTGGCTTCCGCCAGCCTGGGATTTTCCTTTGCCGGCTGCTCTGCCGTGCTTTCAGCGGCTGCGTCCGGCTGCTCTGCAAGTTTGTCCTTGTCTTTCACCGGCGCTTTTGGGGCGTGGAAATCTATATCCCGCCACTGCTCCAGTCCGGGCATTTCCTTCCGGATGATGACGGTGCACTCCCGCTTTCTGCCGTCTCCTGTGGAAGCCCCCTTCTCGCTGCCGCTTCCCACAGCGTCTTTCTCCGGGGCGCTATCCTCTGCCAGACCTTTCCCGGTAGCGTTTCCCTCTGTCAAGCCTTTCTCGGCCACGTTTCTCTCTGCCTGGCCTTTCCCGGCGGCGCTATCCTCTGCCTGGCCTTTCACAGCGGCGTTTTCCTCTTCAGATGCAGCCGCGGCAATACCGTCTGCGCTTACATCTTCGTCTTCCAGCAGAGAGACCTGGCACTCGCCATAGCAGACCTCCCCCTGACCGTCTTTTCCGTAGGCGGACACCCACAGATCCCCGCGGCCGGTTTCCAGCTTCACGCTTCCGAAAGTTTCTCCCTCCTTCTCGCCGCCGGTGGTCAGTGTGGCAATCCTCCCGATCCTGGCAAAATTCAGCAGGCTGAATTCCACCCTGGCCCCCGGGACAGGATTGCCCTGTTCGTCTTTGACCCGCACGGTCAATTCCACGGTATCCGCATACAGTCCCAGCTGGTTGACCCTGGGGGACATATCCGGGCTTTCCGTGGTGGCTTCCAGCGCCTTGTCCCTGCCGAACCACTGGGAATAGATCAGCATGGCGCGGGAACAGGGTTCCACGAACCATCCCTTATCCAGGGTATCCTCCGGTTCACAGCCCCCCAGGAAGTGCCACTTTCCGTCACACCAGGCTTCCACCCAGGCATGGTTGCTGTCACAGTGCGACCAATAGGGGGAAACCACCTCCCTGGCCGGTATGCCGATGCTCCGCAGGGCAGTGACGCAGAAAGGGGCCTCCTCCCCGCAGCGGCCCTCCCCGGTCCCGTACATGGTCAAAGGGCTCTGGGTGCGCATATAGCTGGTCTGATAGGTGGCCTTCTCCAGGCACCAGTAGTTGGCTTCCACCGCCGCCCCGTACATGTCCCGGCCCCTGGTCCGCTCTGCCAGCCTGTCATAGAAGAATCTCCTGGCATCGGACATATCCTCGTTGTGGATCCTATGGTGCAGCACATAATTGGCGAAGATCCTCTCCGGCACCTTTCCGGCAAAGGGCCCCTCCCGCCACAGGAACGCTCCATGCTTGGCATAGGCCAGGTACACCGCCGCCGGATAATCCAGCACATCGCTGAGGGGCATGGCGCTGTACAGGAACCGGAGCGCCTGTGCCTCATCGCTGTCGCACTCCTCCAGCGCCCCGTCAATCTCCGCCAGCTTCTGCCGAAGGAGCGCCGCACTGTGACGGTAAAGTCCTTTCTCTCCCTCAGGAAGCTGCTCCGCTTTCCCCTCCAGCTCCTCCGCCCTGTGCTTCAGAAGCGCCGTCAATTCGTGAAAATAATGCGAGATCTCATTGTCATACTCTTGTGAAAACATTTCGTCCTCCTTTACGGTCAATCCATTAGCCTAATGCATTATAAAATCATAGAGCCGAAAATGCAACCCTTATTTTTCACCTCATGTCCCTGTTCTGTCCTACAAAAAAGAGGCATCCGGAAGCACAGAACAATGCCTTTTATAGTACACCCGACCGGGTATGCTGTGAAATTCTGGAAACCCTTGATTTCTCTGTCTTTGTGAAGATTAGTATGTCGAAAAAACATTACGGTTTAAATGTAATAGCGCTGCCTTCCCATGAAAGCAGCGCCATCCCTGATTTTTACTGAGGATTACAAAAATAAAGCTTGCCAGGCAGCCCGAACTCACACTCAAAGGGAGCCAGGGACATCGCGGCCAATCCGCTTCCTGCCAATCGCGAAAGCAATTATGATACCGGCGGCAAACAGAACCCAGAAGACAACTGTCAGGAACTCCAGATTGTGTTCCCGGACAAAATAGATATAGCTGTATCCCATATGTCCTTTGCTCCAATGGTAGGTCTTCTTCCCCTGTTCATACGTGATATAGGGCGTCAGCACTTTCACAAAACGGGACAGAATATATATCGCGAAATTCCCCAGCAGACCGAAGCCCGACGCGCACAGGGCCAGCGCTTTTTTCATCCAGTTCCCTGCGGCGGTCTCCGCGCCTTTTACCGCCGGGACGTCCCGGTCGCTGTCATAATCGTCGTTCAGCAGATAGTCCGCGGTCACCCCGAACAGCTTGCTCAGCTGCCGGATGTTCGATGCGTCGGGCAGCGCGGAGCCCACCTCCCAGCGGGAGACGGCCTGACGGGACACGTCCAGCTTCTCAGCCAGGTTCTCCTGGGACATGCCCTGCTGCTTTCTCAAGGTCAATATCTTTTCCGGTAATGTCATCACAAAATCCTCCTTTGGCAGCTTCATTATACACGAACTTAAGGTTGCAATGCCACCACAGGGACTTTGCAATTGCGCAACAAGACTTTACATTGCCCTATTTACGGCTTTCTCTCCCGCTTTCCGGCGTCCGGAAGCTTCGCGGTCTATCCGAACACCTTCCCCAGACGCTCGTCCTCCCGGAGAATCTTCTTGGCCAGCTCCCGGTACTTCTCCTCATGGAGATAGGTGTGCCGGAAAGGCTTTATAGAGGGCGCAAGGTCGATGGCACGCTCATAGTCTTCCCGTTTCAGACCCAGAGACGCCACATGATCCCAGAATCCCGTGTCCGTGAAGATGGCGTCCACCCTCTTGTACCGGTGATCCTGCACCCTGCTCATCAGATAGGTGGCGATTCCCACCTGGATGCCGTGGAGCCCCGGCTGCTCCAGGAGCTTATCCAGGGCGTGGGATATCAGGTGCTCGCTGCCGCTGGTGGGCGCGCTGCTGCCCGCGATTTCGTTGGCGATCCCGCTCATGGCCAGGGAATCCAGGAGCTCTTTCAGGAACAGCTCCTCCTGGATGCTCTGGAAAGGCGTGCGGACGAAGCTGTTCACCGCTTTCTTGGCAATCATCACCGCGAAATCGTTCATCACCGCGTATCCGCCCCTGTCCTCATAGGCCCAGTCGTAGAGGGCCGTTATCTTGGAGACCATGTCGCCGATGCCGGAATAGAGGTATTTCACCGGGGCGCTTTTTATGACATCCGTGTCAGCTACAATGCCGTAAGCCATGCGGGCCGGCACGGAAGTCCTTCTGCCGTCCACGGTCAGGGACGCGCTGGCGGAGGAAAAGCCGTCGCTGGAAGCCGAGGTGGGCACGCTTAAGAACGGGAGCTTGCGCAGATAGGCCGCGTACTTGGCCGCGTCGATGACCTTTCCCCCGCCCAGCCCCACGATGACCTGGGCCTTGGCATCGATGGAAAAAGCCAGCTCCACGATGTCCTCAATCCTGACGGAGTCCAGCTCCCTGTACTCCAGCACCTCGATGCCGGATTCTTTCAGAGACTCCATGACCTTGACGCCGAACATCTCCACCAGGCCGTTCCCGAAATAGATCACGGCCTTTTCCATGCCGCCGGCCCTGATGTACTCTCCCAGATTTTCCAATGCCCCTTTCCCTACCTTTAATATAGTAGGAATCGCGATATGACTTCCGTTCATCTTCCTGTCTCCCTTCTTTTTAGCGATATGCCGCCTCACTGGCAGGTACTTATGGCCATCAGCCGTTTTCTACCGTATAAGTTCATTATTGCCATGAGCACAGCCACGCTCATGGCACTTATGGCCATCCGGCCGTTTTCTGTCATGAATAAGGTCATTATTACCATACTGCATGAGCTGTCTTCTGTCAAGGAATTCTAATCCTAAAGGCATATAGCCATGTACGGCGGAATGCAGATGATATCATCCCTTATCATGAAATTGCGTGGATGAATGATGTAGCATTCTCCTATCCTGTTCCTATACTTCTCTCGAAACCGCAACAGCGATGTGGTACTGTATCTGTCTCCCGATTTTACCTCCACCGGATATATCTTATATTTCAGCTTACTGTTATTGGAAAGCAGAAAATCGATTTCCATGTCATTTCGATGTTTTTCTTCATTATAATGCGTATAAAAATATAGTTTATGTCCATTTGCCGTCAGCATTTGGGCAATGGCATTTTCATACAACATCCCTTCGTTCAAAAACAGCTTTCCGGCCAATATCTGCTTGTAAACCTCCGATTCCAGCAGTTCATTTTCATCAAAGGCATGGCTGACCAGCAGCCCGGTATCTCCCATATAGCACTTCACATACGCTCGTGTCTCATTCATTGAGAGGCCCACTTGGGGATCGTTGCACAGAAAACATTCGTTTGCTATCATAGAATCCGCCAGCCAGAAAAATGTCTCCTCATACTGTTCTCCATATGACCCCTCGTTGATTCGTTTGAATACCACCCTCTTCTCGTGCTGCGACAAAAGGCCGGGAATCTGATCAAAAATCGTCAGCACCTTGCTTCGATACCGGATATCGATTTTCATGATATCGCTTCGGTAGAGTTCCAGGATGTCCCTCTTCTCACTGTCTGCAACATCAAAGTCCCTGTGATGCTCCAAAAACAATGCAACGCTCTTCGGCATACCGCCTACCAGCATATATTGTTTAAAAAGGAGCATCGCCTTATTATGAAGCTCCCGTGGCAGCTCTTTTCGCTCCGTATAGCACTTCTTTATATACTCCACCAGCAGCTCTTCTCCTAATGCCCACGCAAACTCCTCAAAATCCATGGGATACATCTTCAGATGCCGTTCCTCTGACGGAATCACGATGTCTTTCACATTTTCCCGAATCGAAATCAGCGAGCCTGTTTCAATAAAGTCATACCGCCCGTCTGCCACAAGATATTTTATGGCTGCTCTGGCTTTCGGGTACATCTGCACTTCATCGAACACGATCAATGATTCCCGGGGATACAGTTTTTTGCCATATGCGGTGGAAAGCAGCATGAACAGGGTATCCAAGTCATTGACCCAGGCCTCGAAATATTCCTTTACTTCCACACTGGCTCTGGCAAAATCGATGATCAGGCAGCTTTTGTACTCCCTTTTTCCAAACTCTTCACAGACCGTTGATTTTCCAATGCGCCGCGCTCCTTCAATCAGGATAGCCTTCGTTCCGTGGTATTCCTTTTTCCAGCTTAAGAGGGCATCATAAATTTTTCGTTTCAGCAGCATAGCATATCCTTTCTTTTCTTCTTATACTGCAGACCGCCAGGATTTACAGTAGTGTCCCCGGGAAAGTGCCTGACTGGCAGGTCTAAAAGTCACTGCTTAAGGCAGTGACTTAGTCGGGTTGCACTGCAAATTTAACCGGTGTGCAGTATAAATTATGCGCGCTCTGACAAACTCTATACTTTTGATTATACGCACCTATATTATATCCCATTTTTCTGATTATACGCAACTTAATTCTGAAATTTCTTTCACCGCTGTGACAGCTATGAGAGAACCTGATACATGCAAAGACTACAACTCATATGCGGTAATTACTCCGCGCCGCAACTGGTCTGGTAAAAAAGTTTTATTCTGGTACTTTTTTCCATACCACTTTTCCGTTACACTGTCAATCATACAGAAGAGAGCTCTCTGACAAAAATCAAAGCAAATCAAAACAAAAACCGGGAGCGGACTTTCCGCGGGAACCGATGCCCCCAAACATACAGGAGGATTGGAACATGAACAGGAATCAGAAACAGGAAAAAAAGAAAAGCTACGGCCTGTTGATCGTCGGAGCCGTGCTGTTGATCGCGGGCCTCATTTTCACAGTATACGCATACCATACCAGCTATCAGGAATCCACCGTCATCGGAGCGCAGCTCTCCGAAGCCAAAAAGCAGCTGAGCGCCGTGAAAGAGGGCACCGGGGAGGGAGACCTGGAGGCCCTGGACGCGGAGGTCAGCAGGCTGTCCCATGAGAAGCTGTCGCTGGAGCGCCCCTATTCCTACGGCCTGACGTTGGTCTTCTTCGCCATTCTGCTGACCGCGAAGGGCATCTACAATGCGGTGGTGGGCATAGGCAAATCCGGGAAAGCCGACGTGAAGCGCCTGGCCCAGGCCGGGCTCCTGGCGGCGCTATGCTACATCGGCTTCGCTTTCTTCAAGATTGATATCCCCGTAGGGCCGGAAAAGACCGCTTTCCACTTCGGCAATGTGTTCTGCGTGCTGGCGGCGCTGCTGCTGGGCGGCTACTGGGGCGGCCTTGCGGGGGCCGTGGGCATGACCATCGGCGATCTGACCACGGCCTATGTGACCAGCGCGCCCAAGACTTTCTTCCTGAAGCTCTGCATCGGGCTGATCACCGGCCTGGTGGCCCATAAAATCTTCCATATAAACGACGCCCAGGAACCGAAGAAAGTCACCATCGCCACCGTTGCCGCCTGCATCTGCGGCATGGCTTTCAACGTGGTGGCAGACCCTGTTGTGGGCTATTTCTACAAAACCTACCTGTTGGGCGTGCCCCAGGACATCTCCGCGGCGCTGGCGAAAATCGCCACCCTCACCACCGGCGTGAACGCGGTAGTGGCAGTCATCGCCGCCTCCGTGCTCTATCTGGCGTTGCGGCCCGCCCTGAAAAAATCGGGATTGTTCGTAGAACTGTAAACTTCACAGGGACACCCAGGCTTATGGGAAAGAGGAGCCTGGATGTCCCTGTTTTTCATTCTCCTTTTCGGCATTGCAAACGGCAGACTTATATTTTATAATGAAGCTACACAGAAAGGAGCCTTAAAAGATGCCAACCGAAAATAGAACCAGAAAACCGAACCTGATCTACATATTCGCCGACCAGCTCCGCTATTCCAGCCTGGGCTACGCCGGGGACGCGAATGCGCTGACCCCGAACATCGATGCCTGGAGTCTAGAGTGCACCGACCTGTGCCAGACCGTGTCCGGCCATCCGGTCTGCGCCCCCTACAGGGCCTCGCTCCTCACCGGCAAATATACCACCAGCACGGGCATGGTCATCAACGAAATCCGCATGAACACCAACCACCACACTTTCGCGGACGTGCTGAACGAAAACGGGTACGAGACCGCCTATATCGGCAAATGGCACATGTACGCCGCCGAACTGGGGAACCACTACGACCCGAAGAACTCTTTCATCCCCAAGGGCAGGGACAGGCTGGGCTTCAACGGCTATTTCGCCGGATATAATTTCCGCCACGAATACCAGCCCGGCACCGCCTATTACCATCTGGACACGCCGGAGAAGATCTATTACGACAAATACGAGCCCGATGCCCAGACGGATATGGCCATCTCCCAACTGCAGCGGCTGTCCAAAGGGGATAAGCCTTTCGCCCTGTTCCTGTCCATCGGCACGCCCCACGACCCATGGGTGCCGGAAAACGTGCCCGCCGAATGCCTGGAGCGCTTCCGGGACAGGCACTTCCAGCTCCCTCCCAACTATCTGCCCGACAATGACCCCCACGCGGACGACTGGGCGAAGCTCTCCCCCGCGGATCGTAGCTCCCTCACCGACTGGATGCGGGTCTACTACGCCATGACGGCGAACCTGGACGACAATATGGGCAGACTGTTCGCCGCCATCCGCGACATGGGCCTGGATAAAGACTCCATTGTAGTCTTCACGTCCGACCACGGAGAGCTCTTCGGGGCCCACGGAAGACGGGCCAAAAACATCTTCTACGAGGAAGCAGTCAGAGTCCCTTTCCTGATCAGATGGAAAGACCGCCTGGCGGAAGGGGCCGCGAGGGATTTCGTCTTCAACACGGTGGACATCATGCCCAGCCTCCTGTCCCTGATGGGGCTGCCCATTCCGGACGAAGTAGAGGGGGAAAACCTGTCTGCCTGCATCAAGGGCGAAGCGGATACGGACAGGGGCGCGCTGATGATGTGCACCGGCCCCACCGCCGTCTTCGGAGACGGGAACGAATGGCGGGCTTACCGCACGAAACGGTACACCTACGCTATCTTCAAGGCCGACGGCCTGGAGCTCCTCTTCGACAACCAGGAGGATCCCTACCAGATGCACAACCTGGCGGGAGACATGGCCCATGCACAGGTGGCCGCGGATTTGAGAGCGAGAATGCTGGCGGAAATGGAGCGCATCGGGGATACTTTCGAAAACAATACCTATTATAAAGAGAACTGGGTGGAGAACCGCCTGATCAAAAGAACCGCAACGCTGCATTGACTCCTGTCGCAGGCTCCTAAGGAATGGTCTGCTAACAATTGCTGCGGGTCTAAAGCTGTTTCCCTTGTATTTCCGGTTTTTTCTAAGGAAGATGCAGCAGTTCTTTCCGACAGTTCCTAAGCAGAAAACGGCGGCCCCGCCGGCCTAGCCAGGCCACAGGACCGCCGCATTTAATTTTTGGGACAATTCCTTGCTGCCCAAATGCTGACTACAAATTCATTCCATGAAAAGAATGGATATGTTTCCCATGGAGCATTCCACCTCTATGTCTTTGGCAGCGCCGTTTTCTATCTTCTTCTCCTGGCCGAAGCCGCTGAAGCTCATGCCCCCTATCTCGATATTGCCCATGGAGCCGTCCAGCTTATAATTGAAATCGTTCTCTCCTCCATTCAGATACAGAGACACATATCCCATGGAACATTCGATATCCGCCTTTTGGGTTATATCGCCCTCCGCCTGAAAGCTTCCCATGCCAATCTCCGCATCCAGCTCGTCTACCTCCATTTCAGCGACTATCACCGAGCCTGCTCCTACGGATATGTCCATTTTCGACATCTCCGCATAGCTTATATCGATTTCACCCGCTCCTACTTCCAGGGAGGCCTTCTGTGCATACAAATCCCCTAATTGCACATACCCTGCTCCCAGATTTACATCCACTTCATCAAACTCATACCCCGCCGGCACGTACAGCGTAATACTGCAGCTTCCCGAATCCATCCAGTTCTCCATGGACTTGCCTTCGGCTTTGACATGCAGCGTATTCCCATTCAGATAACTCTGGAATTTATAGGCGTTATCCGCCTGGAGGTACAGATATTCGTTCTGGGAAGTATCAAAATACACCGTACAGCCGCCCAGTTCCAGCTCCAGCTTGCGGATATCTTCCCCCGGACAGAATCTGTCCACATTGCCCTTGGTAATTTCATATTCGTTTATGAATTCAATGGCGTCTTCGTCCCAGTCATCCCAGTCGTCCCACTGACCGTACTCGACAGCAGGCCCTTTTCCCTGCCACGCTTCATCTATTATATCTTCTTCGGCAAGTTCCGTTGCCACCGATGTGCTCCTGTCTCCCGTCCAGAAACGCCAGTTCCACCAGTTGGGCGAATCCACGTGGATTTTCCCGTTGGTGACAGCATCCACTACCTGGGAAATGTTGGTCCTGCCCGCCACGCTGCTTCCCACGAAAGCCAGCATCGACCCCAGGACAGCGAATATCAGCGCAGTAAGTGCGCAGCCTTTCATGAACCTCTTCATCCTTCTTTCCCTCCTACTTCTAAGCCCTTTCCGATGGCCGAAATTCTATTGAGGACACCTGTCGCAGCGCCTCCTATGCATTGACTGCCCTTCTCCTTCTGCCGCTCACGGCGCGGAATACCCAGGCAATCCCTCTGAAAATGGCGGGCGTGGCAATTCCGGCCATGGCCACGGTCAACATCAGGAACAGAAGGCCGATGCATCCGCATATCAGGCCGCCACCCACCATGGCCATGCCTACCCAGGGGCTGGTAAAGCAGCATAGGACGCCCGTGACTACCAGCACCAGGAAAGTCAGAAGCAGACAGACTGCCGCTATGCCTGCGCCGAAAATCATCCCGAACCATCCGGCCAGAGCTCCCACCACCAATCCTAAGATTCCCATGGCTATCCCCAACAGAGCGGGGGATGCCAGCACCAGAACCGTCACCAGCAGCGCTATGGCCCATACGGGCATTTTGTTCTTTTGGGGCTTTTCGGGCACGTCCTGGCTCCAGCCCGCAGTGTCATGGCTCCATTTGTACTTGTCTTCCCCTGCGGCATAGTCCTGGCCGCTGCTTCCATATCCCCCGAAAGAGCTCCAGGTCTGCCGGGCCGAATCCTTCTCGGCGCTCCCGCTGTCCTGGCTGTAGCCTGTGGCTGCGCTTCCGCTTCCCTGGCTGTAGCCCGTTGCTGCGCTTCCACCGCTCTGGCCGCAGCCGGTCGCCGTGCTTCCGCTTCCCTGGCTGTAGCCTGTTGACCCACTTCCGCCGCTTTGGCCGTAGCCTGCCGCCGTGTTTCCACTCCCCTGACCGTAGCTCGCTGCCGTGTTTCCGCCGCTCTGACCATAGCCTGTCGCTGTGCTTCCGCTCTGGTCATAGTCTGTTGCCGTGTTTCCGCTTCCCTGGCCGTAGCCTGTCGAAGCGTTTACGGCATCCTTTCCGTCGGAATCCGCATCATCGCCGACACTTTCCTGACCGGAATCCCCGTCGCCGTCCTGGTCTTCCTTTCCATATTCCATCAACGCTCTGTCAGAGGCCTGGGCCTTCCGCACCGGCTTGTCTCCATAGCCGTTTCCCAGCAGATCCCGCTTGATGTTCTCCGCCACCCTGGCCGGATTGCCCAGCGCTTCGATGACGGCCTGTTCATTTTCTTTTCCGGCATCGTCGAAGTAATCATTATAATACTGAATTGCCTCCTCCCGCTCTGTGGGAGCAATGCTCTGGAGCAGGCTTTCAAGTTGATCCATAAAATCCGCTCTGTTCATAATCCTACCCTTCCCTCAAATAATCCCGTGATTTTGTCAGCGTATTTCCGCCATTCGCTCTCATATAGCTGCAACTGTGCCCAACCTCTGCTGGTTACCTTATAATACCGCCTGTTTCTGCCCGCGCATTCCATGTCATAAACCTCCAGGCATTCATCCTTCTGCAGTCTACGCAGCACAGGATATAGCGTGGACTCCGACAACTCGATAACCTGCCGGACTTCCTGGGTGATTTTATACCCATAAGTCCCCTCCGGTTCCTTGGACACCACAGCCAGCACGATAGCATCCAAAAGCGCTGCGCCTGTGTTGAATACCATCCAATTCGCTCCTTACCTTTTCATAGAGCCATGACGCAATGTCTATGTACCAAACACCGAGTACCATTCACCTGGCACCAAGCACCGAGATTCGAGTACCAAATACTAAGCACTAAGTACTCATCACTGTCTGCCATGTACATCTGTCACATGCTCCGGTTACCTCTTTCCTGACAGGACATCCAGTTCTGGTTCTGGTTCCAGTTCTAGTAGTTCCAGTCCCGATCCTGGTTTTTGTTCCAGTTCCGGTAGTTCCAGTTCCAGTTCCAGTTCCAGTTCCAGTTCCAGTTCCAGTTCCGGTTCTAATCCCAGTCCAGTCCCAGTCCCAGTCCCGGTCCCAGTCCCGGTCTCCTGTCATCCGATGACATTATATTTTCATGCAATATTATATGCCGTATAATATTAGCTGATGTCTATACTATACGCTATATAATATCATATGTCAACATATATTTCATAAAATTTAAAGGAATCTTTTCCGAATCTTTTCCGAAGATTATCCAAATCTTTTCCACAGGTTCAATCCGCGAAACTTATCCACAAAACTTTTCCACATTAGGTACAGGGCAGAACCATTTCCATCAAATATCGACATTGTGGATAAGTATCCGACAGGCGGATTTCCATTGACTATACCAGTTCTATTTTCCAGCTTTTGGAAGCCCATTTTGTGGATAACTTGAATCGCATGTCATTTTTTGAGAGCCCTTTTGCCAAAAAATCCACAAAATCCACAGAGTTATCCACATTTACACAAATGTCATTTTCAGGAAAACCCTTTGTCATTTCCATCTCTTCCTGAAAAATGTCACCCCCTTTTCATCTCCCGGGCACATCTTTCCATAAAAATACGCCCCCTACAGCCACTCATTCCAGAAGCGCTCCACCCGCTTTGACACCGTATTGACTGTCACAGTCTCATATTCTTCCCACTCCCTCGGGAACAGTCTGCGATAGGAAAGCTGCAGAAAACGCTCGTCCAGCAGCGCCACGATGCCCACATCCTCCACAGTGCGGATGACGCGCCCCGCCGCCTGAAGGACTTTGTTCATGCCGGGATACCGATAGGCATAGCCGAAGCCGTCCTCCCCTTTTCCGTCAAAATATCCTTTCAGCATTTCTTTCTCCTGGCTTACCTGGGGCAGACCGGTGCCCACTATCATGGCGCCTATCAGGCTGTCGTTCTTCAGGTCGATGCCCTCGCTGAAGATTCCGCCCAGGACACAGAAACCAATCAGGATGCCCTCGTCCTCCTGTCCGTTGCGCCCTGCCCGGAACCGAGCCAGGAAATCCTCCCTCTCCTTCTCCCTCATGGACTCGTCCTGGAGGATGCACTCTCTGCCCGGCCCCCCATAGTTATCCACATATCTCTCGTAGACAATCCGCAGAAACGCATAGGAGGGACAGAATACCATATAGTTGCCGTGGCGGTTCTTCACGATTTCTTCGATGTAGCGCGCTATCTTCCCGTATTCATCCTCGGAGCGCCTGGTGTACTTGCTGGTCACATCCTCCGCAATCAGCAGAGCCCGCCTGGACGGCTGAAATACAGACTGCGCATACACCTCATAGTCCTCCGCGTCCCCGCCCAACAGCCCCTTATAATATTGAATAGGAAGCAAAGTAGCGGAAAAGAGGATTGTGCTGCGCCCCCTGGCCATGCAGTTCTTCAGATTCTCCCTGGGGTTCACGCACAGAAGCTTCAACAGGAAACTGCCGTCATCCTCCAGCTGCGTATACTTCACGTAATTCTCGTCCAGCAGGTCATAGATGTCAAAAAAGTGGCCCACATCAAAGTAGAAATCCAGCAGAAGATCCCGAACGGGCAGCTGCTCGCTCTCCTGTTCCGAGAGATAGTCCTCCAGCACCGCCTGAAAGCGCATCAGCTTCTGCACAAAAGGCTCGATGCTCTCCACCAGGCGGCAGCCCTCGCACTCCCGCTTCATGGCAAGCATCTCCTTATTGCACTGCTCCAGATGATAGACCAGCTTCTCTGCATAGCCCTGCTTCACCAAAACGCTCCTACGGGCCAGATGCCTTTCCCTTCCGCCTGCATCTTCCGTCTCACTATCTGTCCCATCCGTCCCACTGTCAGTCCAATCCTTCTCTCCTACCGCCCCGGCCGTTCCACTGTCAGTCCAATCCTTCTCTCCTACCGTCCCAGCCGTTCCGTTGTCCGTCCAATCCTTCTCTCCAGCCCTCCCATCTGTCTCTCCTGTCTCGCGCTCCCGGCTCATAGGGCTATCGGCACCTCTTTCCAGGACATCCGCTCCGGTGACACGGACGGTCAGCCAGGAAGAATTCTCTCTGCCAGGGTTCTCTCCTCCGGGATTCTCTCCTGAAAAACCTCTTCTGACAGTTTCGTCTATTTTTGACATGAATGTCATGTTTTTGTCCATATCCATGGAGACCTGCCCTGAAACATCAGCATTTCCGCGCTTTTTCCGCTTCTTTCCCTTTTCTGACACAAATGTCTTTTTCAGTTCCCGGCGCAATTCCAGGAACTGCTCCTTCCAAAGGGAAGCGCTGTACATCTCCCTGCCCCGCTCCAGCAGATTGTGGGCCTCGTCAATCAGAAAGAGGTAGTCCCCTCCTGAATTCTCCCCAAAGAAACGCTTCAGATAGATATGCGGGTCGAAGAGGTAATTGTAGTCACAGATAATCACGTCCGCAAACAGGCTGGCGTCCAGGCACATTTCAAAGGGACAGACCCTGTGCTTCCCGGCGTAGGCCACAATCCTCTCCCTGTCAAAGCTCTCCTCCGACACAAGCAGGTCGAAGACGGCATCATTGACACGGTCATAATGCCCTTTGGCGTAGGGACAGTTCTCCGGGCTGCAATCCGCTTCCTCCATAAAGCAGATCTTCTCCTTGGCGGTAAGGATCACGCTTTTGGCCCGCAGCCCCTTTTCACGCAGAAGATGTATGGTATCGTCCGCCACAGTCCTGGTGATGGTCTTGGCAGTCAGATAGAATATCTTTTCCCCCATCCCCTTCCCCATGGCCTGGATAGCCGGATAGATAGTAGATATGGTCTTGCCCACCCCTGTAGGCGCTTCCAGGAATAGCTTCCTCTTGTGATAGATAGTCCGGTATACATTCACAGCCAGCTCTTTCTGCCCCTCCCGGTAGGGATAGGGAAATTCCAGCCCCTCTATGGACCCCCGGCGAATCTCCCGCCATTTCCAGGAATAGTCCGCCCACTTCCGATAGGTAGCCACCAGCTCCTCAAACCACCGGGCCAGTCCCTGGAACTCATATTCCTCATGGAAATAGCGGATTTCTCCGGAGGGGATATGGCAGTAGGTCAGGCGCACCCGCACCCTGTCAAGCCCTAGCTGCAGCCCATAGATATAGGCATAGCATTTAGCCTGGGCCAGATGCAGCGGCATAGGCTCTTTCATCCGGTGGATGTCCCGGTAGGTGCCTTTGATCTCATCGATGGTCACCTGGCCCTCTTTCCGGATGATGCCGTCGGCCCGGCCCTCCACGGTCAGCAGATAGCCCTCCGCCGGAAACGTGATTTTCAAAGGGACTTCCGCCTGATATTCGGCCCCCATTCTGCGCTGAATCATCCTGTGGATTCTGCCGCCCTCCTGCATGGCATTGTCATATGACCCATAGTGCCGATTGTCGATGTCCCCCTGGCGCAGAATGAACTCCACCAGACCGCGCACACTGATGCGGACTTCCTCCTCCGGTATCTGCGGCTTTTCATCAGACCTTTGCAGTTTAGCCCGGACTGCCTGCGGCTCCGCACCAGATGTCTGCGGCTTCCCATCGGGCATCTCCCGTCCGACACCGGATGTGTTCTGTCCCACATCGGATGTGCCCTGTCCAGCCTTGGTTGCCTGGTCCTGACACTTCCTGTCAAGTTCTTTTTGCGGACTTTTCTGCTCCATTTCCATTATCCAGCCCCTTTTACTTCCTGTTTTTTCGTTTTGCTCCGTCCTTTGCTTCCTAATAAATATTTTAACACAAAACTCCCTGTCAAGATAGGAGAATCTATCTCGCACAGGGAGTCAGACTTTGATTATAGAATACATCTTTACGTCTCTTCCAATTCGCAAGTCAGCTTGCAAAAGCAAGTCCTTGCAGCAATTCCTCAAATTCGCTGTCGTGTCCATCATAGGATACTTTCAAAGGTTTTCGGAAGTCCAGCCCATACACTCCTAAAAAGGACTTCGCATCGACCACATATCTGTTATACGAAATGTCAATGTCAAAATCACACCTGGAAGCTACGTTGACAAAATGCTGCACTTCATTGGGAGTCAACCGTATCTCTTTAACCATTTCTGTCATTCCTTTCAACATCAGGCTATCTGCCACATTATCACATGTATTTTTCTTCTTACTCCCTCATTATATCCCAAAAAACCAAAATGTAAATAATTTTTTTATCATCTACCCAGAAACAGGATTTCAATCAAATTCCACCATATACTCCCGGAACCGCAGCGGCAGCATCCCTGTCTGGAGCTTGCGGTTCCTGCGCTCTTCTATCGCTATGGTATGGAAGAACCGCCGGAACAGTTCCTGATAGCGCAGCTCCTCCTCCGTATAACAGACCTCTGCCTTTCTGTCCGTCTCCTCCCCCCGGAGCAGATACCAGGGCTTCCCCGCCGGATGTATCCCGAACAGATTCCTCTTCTCGTCATATATGACAAAATTTTCCATAGGGAACCGGTCACAGAAATGGGGCATCAGGAAAACAAGCACGTCATTCTTCGGCCCTATCCTGGAATAAAGCACGCCGCCAGTCAATTCCTGAAACCGCAGAAACTGCTTCTGGTGCCCCGCTTCCGTGGACACCCCCCTGGCCAGGGCAAAAGCCTTATGCACATCCGCGTCCGCCAGATTATCAAACAGATGCCCTATCCCCCGCCGGAAACGCAGCCCCTGCACAATGGTGCGGTAAATCGCCTGGGCCTTCCCCTCATCCTCCGCCGCCATTGCCATGGCAAGATACTGACTGTCCTCCCGCCCGAACCGCCTCTCCAAAGTACGAAGAACCTTTCGGGCCTTCTCCTCGTCCGCCACCACATAGACATCCTCCGCAAAAAGAAAAGGATCCCCCGACAGGCACAGCAAAGTATCCTCATGATTCCGCTTCTCCTCATAAGCCAGATAAACCGCCGTAAAAACGCTCTCCAAAGTATCCTCACACCGATAAACAACCATAACCCTCTCCCCCCAAGCACCATCCCTATAACTTCTATTACTCTCCTCCCAAGCGCCATCCCTATAAACCTTTACTCCCTTTTCGGAATTGTGTACCCGTTAAAAACGAGCCTATAAATATACATTTCGAGTGTATATAAGAACGTTTTGAATGTATATTATAGGCCAAAATGAATAAAGTTGGTTCCAATTTAGTGTTATGGAGCAGTGGGAACACTTTTCCGAAAAGGGAGTTGTTATAAGGGTGCAGGATGGAATGTCTTGATTTTTTGGTCGAATCTTGTTACAATGCAATTACACACTTAAGTTGAAAAAAGCGGAGGCTTCCGACATCCGCAGATATGCAGAACAGGAAATCAGGAAAGCAGGATATTGATACATGGCTAATCATACGATAAAGTTAATCTTGCAGAACTTTGAAGAAATGCTTATAGAGATGCCTTTTAGCAAAATGACAGTATCTGCCCTTGTGGAGCGGTGCGAAATCAGTTCCAACACTTTCTATTACCATTTTCAGGATATATATGAACTGCTGGACAGATGGATAACCGTCAAAGTGGATAAGTATATTATTCTGAACGATGTGAGTCGGGATTGGACGAAGTGTCTGAAAGATATATTGAAGGCCATGCAAAGGAACCCCAAAATGATTTATCATATTTGGGATGCCATATCGAAGGAGCGGCTGGAGCATTTTGTTTTTGGCTTTGTCCAGGACTGGTTTTACCGGGAGACCCAAAGACGCTTGAAGGACACGGAAGTTTCCGATTATTTCATGCAGGATATTGCAGGATTCTATTGTTATACGATTCTGGGATTTGTGCTTAAATTTCTATGGGACCGTATGACGGCAGATGTGGATCAGGCCGTGGACCGTCTCAGCAGCATATTTAAGGGAGTTTCAGACTATATGGTTTCCAAAGAAGCAAATGCCTTTGGATAAGGTTTGAGATAGAAATGCAGTATCATGGGCAGGAAATCCTCCTGCCTTTTTTGCGTGTTCTGACGCTGTTTTTGCAGAAAATTTCCAAATTTCTCAAATTCGGATAAATTCAGCCATTTCTCCTATTTTGACATATTTCGTCCTTTTCTCCCAAATAGGAGAAACTGCCCTGTTTCCCAATGGCGAATTTTACTTTCCATTGTTAAAATGAACTCAGGATTTGAACCGGAGGGCAAAAGACCGGAACGTTCCTTTGGTTTCAATCATTACAGTACATAACAGGAAAAGGAGCTGGCATTATGAACGTATCGATGACTATTAAAAAACTGGGAATTGAACAGGCATTCAAGTATCTCTACAAAGAGCCGGAAAAGAACCTGATCAAACTGATGGATTGGGCGGACAAGTTCAGCAAGGGGGAATTTGAATCGCAGCGCAGGATGGTGCGCCAGGCGATTGAGGACCCGGACAATGTCTATTACCCCTATATCCGTCATCTGGTCAATGATGTGAACACAGACGTCCTGACTACGCTGGCTGTCAATCTCTTCATCAACGCCTCCCTGGTGGGCTGGGACATACAGGAAGAGGCCAGGAAGAAATACAACTGCAATATCCCCTGGGCGATCCTGCTGGATCCCACTTCCGCCTGCAACCTGCACTGTACCGGATGCTGGGCGGCCGAATACGGCAATAAGCTGAACCTGACCTTCGATGAGATCGACAGCATCGTCCGCCAGGGCAAGGAACTGGGCATCTATATGTATATCTACACGGGCGGCGAACCGCTGGTTCGGAAGAACGACCTGATCCGGATCTGCGAGAAGCATGACGACTGCGTATTCCTGTCGTTCACCAACGCCACGCTCATCGACGAGAAGTTCGCGGATGAGATGCTGCGGGTGAAGAACTTCGTCCCGGCCATCTCCCTGGAGGGCAGCGAGGAGGCCACAGACAGCCGCAGGGGCAAGGGGACATACAAAAGGGTGATCCATGCCATGGAGCTGCTCCATGAGCGCAGGCTGGTATACGGCATCTCTTCCTGCTATACCAGTCAGAACTATGAGTCGATCACTTCCGACGAGTATTACCAGAGCCTGATTGACCTGGGCGCCTATTTCATCTGGTACTTCCATTACATGCCTGTGGGCAATGACGCGGCGCCGGCCTTGCTGCCGAGTCCTGAGCAGCGGGAGATTGTCTACCATCGTGTCCGGAAGCTGCGGGCCACGAAGCCGCTGTTCGCCATGGACTTCCAGAACGATGCGGAGTATGTGGGCGGCTGCATCGCCGGAGGAAGGCGCTATCTGCACATCAATGCGGCCGGCGATGTAGACCCTTGCGTGTTCATCCACTACTCCAATGCCAATATCCGGGAATGCACCCTGCTGGAGGCGTTACAGAGCCCGATTTTTATGGCGTACCATGACAACCAGCCTTTCAATGACAACATGCTCAGGCCCTGCCCCATGCTGGAGAACCCGGAATCCCTGCGGAAGATGGTAGAGCAGTCCGGCGCCCATTCCACGGATCCCCAGTCCCCTGAGACGGCCGAGCACCTGTGCTCCAAGTGCGATTCCTATGCCGCCTGCTGGAAGCCGGAAGCGGACAGGCTGTGGGTGGAGAACAGGGCTTTGAAAGAGGCGAGGCAGAAGCAGAAGTGACCCATGGGTCCAGCGCTCCATCGCAGGGGCGCTGGATATACGAAGAGGAGGTGAGGCCGATGTGGACAGCAATCATAACAGACAGCAACAGCGGCATTTCCGAGCAGGAAGGCCGTGACATGGGCGTGTTCGTTGTCCCCATGCCTGTCATCCTGGATGGCGTCACATATTATGAGGGAAAGGACATCTCCCATGACGGATTCTTCCGCTGGCTGTCCGAGGGGAAACCGGCATCCACATCGCAGCCGGGCATTGCAGACGTGCTCCAGATGTGGGATACCGTACTGGAAAGCGGGTATGAGGATGCCGTGTATATCCCCATGTCCAGCGGATTGAGCGGCTCCTGCCATATGGCCCAGGGGATGGCGCAGGAGTACGGGGGCCGTATCGCGGTGGTAGACAACCACAGGATATCCGTGACGCTGCGGCATGCGGTGCAGGATGCGCTGGCCTTGAGGGAACAGGGCTTGAATGCCGCGCAGATTAAGGAGGCTCTTGAGGAAACGGCCTATGATTCCATCGTCTATGTAGGCGTAGGCACGTTGGAGTACCTGAAAGCAAGCGGGCGTGTGACACCTGCCGGCGCGGCGTTGGGAACCATCTTAAATATAAAACCGCTGCTGGTGATAGAGGGGGAACGCCTGGATGCCTACGCGAAGGTGCGCGGCACAAAACCCTGCCAGAAAAGGCTGATCCAGGCCATGCAGGACTATGCGGAAAGGCTCGCATCCAATGGCAGCGCCATCCGGATTGGGGTTGCGGGAAGCTTCGCCGACCCGGAGAAGAACGCGGAATGGGAGGCTTCTGTCAAAGAGGCTTTTCCGGACCAAATGGTAAAATATGATCCCCTGTCATTCAGTATTGCCTGCCATGTAGGGCCGGATGCCTTCGGCATGGGAATCAGCCGCAAAATAACCGGCAGGGGATAGGAAGGAGAGAATCATGAATCAATTTTTCACATCGGAGTCCGTTACCTGCGGGCATCCGGATAAGGTATGCGACCAGATTGCAGACCGGATCCTAGATGAGATGCTGCGGCAGGCCCCAGAGACCCGGTCGGCGTGTGAGGTGACCTGCGCCACCGACCAGGTGCACATTTTTGGCGAAGTGACTACTGCCGCCAGGATTGACTATGAAGCAGTGGCCAGGAAGGTGATCACGGAAATCGGCTATACCGCGCCGGGAAGAGGGTTTGACGCGGAGAGCTGTCGTGTTACCGTTGATCTGCATGAGCAGTCCCCGGACATCGCCATGGGCATCACCCGCAGAAGGAAGGATGAGGAGCTGAGCAGCGGCGCTGGCGACCAGGGCATGATGTTCGGATTCGCATGCCGGGAGACGGAAAGCCTTATGCCGCTCCCCATCGAGCTTGCCCACGGGCTTGTGAAACGGCTGGAGAGGGTGCGCAGGATCCAGGAGCTGCCCTATTTGCTTCCCGACGGGAAGGCCCAGGTGACGGTGGAGTATGAATGCGGGCGGCCCAAGAGGGTCTCTACTGTGGTTGTGTCTGCCCAGCACTGCGAGGATGTGGACATCGAGACGATCAGGGAGGATGTCAGGCAGCATGTCATCGTGCCGACCATTCCCAAAGAGCTGCTGGATGAAGATACACATATCTATATCAATCCCACGGGGCGGTTCGTGGTCGGCGGACCGGCGGGAGATTCCGGCCTGACCGGGCGGAAGCTGATCGTGGATACCTACGGCGGCTATGCCCGCCACGGCGGCGGGTCGTTCTCCGGAAAGGATCCCACAAAGGTGGACAGGAGCGGCGCCTACATGGCACGCTACATAGCGAAGAACATCGTAGCGGCAGGGCTTGCGGACAGATGCGAGGTGCAGCTGGGCTATTCCATCGGCCTGGCGGAGCCGGTCTCCGTGCGGATCGACACCTTTGGCGTGGAGAAGATGGTAAGGTCCTACCTGTACGACACCGTGCGGAGACAGGTGGATATGCGTCCGGCAGCGATCATCCGGAAGTTCGGGCTGACCCGTCCTGTCTATGCTTCCGTCTCCTGCTATGGACACTTTGGAAGCAATGCCGCCACGATGCCCTGGGAGCAGACCGACCTGGCCGAGTATCTGGAAGAGATATTGAATTAGGCATCGAAAGCGCCGTAAGGGCAGGCAGAAATGACACTATAGTGGATGTCGCCTGGACATCCGGAAATCAGAAAGAGAGGAAAAGAATATGTGGGAAAATTTTAGGATTTTATTGGGAGCAGGGTTCTGGGGACTGCTCAAGGCTGTCCTGTTGATCGTTCTGGCGTTTATTGTCTCGTCCATTGTCAGGAGTCTGGTGGTCAAATTGATCAATAAAAGCAGGCTGGCCAGTGCCCTGGAGAAGAAAGGGAGCAGGGAATCTGCGGAATCTTCGGTGACGTTTATTGGGAAACTGACGAAGCTTCTGGTATTCCTCCTTTTTGTGCCGGGCATCTTCGCAAGCCTTGGAATGGAGAACGTGACTTCTCCGATCCTGGGGGTACTGAACACGCTCTGGGGCTATCTGCCCAATGTGCTCGCGGCAGGACTGATCCTCTGGGTGGGGCTTTTCATCGCAAAGACAGTCCGTGAGCTGCTGGTTCCCATATTCGGCAGACTGAAGATCAACAAGCTGCAGGAAAAGGCCGGAATTGAGGTGGAGGAGTCCGGAAAGCTCAGCAACACATTGGCATATATTGTCTATGTCCTGATTCTGGTCCCGGTCATCATCACTGCCCTGCATGCACTGAACATTGCCGCTGTTTCAGAGCCTGCCATCGAAATGCTGAACCTTATTTTTGATTTCATCCCCCGCATCCTGGCTGCTGTGATCATTATTGTCGTGGGCTGTATGATCGCCCGGTTCTGCGGACAGATTGTCAAGAGCCTGATTGCATCGTCGGGAATCGATGCGAAGATTGAAAAGCATCTGGACAACCAGGAGAGGAGATTTGTCCTTTCCGCTGTTGCCGGACAGATTGTTTCCGTGCTGATCACAATCTTCTTTATCGTTGAGAGCTTCAGCGTACTGAAGCTGGACGTGCTCTCCGGAATCGGAACTGCCATCATCGGGTATATGCCTTATATCCTGGCAGCTGTGCTTATCTACTTGGCATGCTATCTTAGCAGCAAAGCGGCGGAAAAGGCACTGCTGCGCAGCCATCATAAGGGCACGGCCCTGCTGGCGAAGGTTCTGATTTATGTCCTGGGCGGATTTATGATCCTTAGTGAGCTCGGGATTGCCCAGAACATTGTGAACACGATTTTTGTCCTTGCCGTGGGGGCATTGGCTGTTGCCTTTGCGATTTCCTTTGGCATTGGCGGCAGGGAATTCGCAAAGAAGGCTTTGGAAAAGCTGGAGGGCACCTGTGGACTGGACAAAGCGGAGCCTGAACCGGCAGCAGAAAAAGAAAGGGATTTGGAAAGCTGAGGATTTGAAACGGCGGTAAGCCGCTTGTGGGTGCGGCGGGCATATGTTCGCCGCACCCTTTTGATTCACAAGTACGTGCAAAAGCGCTTCGGACACCATTGTGAAACGCTTCTGGCAGAAGTTTGACATGGCAAAATGAGTAGGAGACGAGGAGACGGTGATATGGGAAAGCATATAGACAATCCGGATTTAGAAGGAGAAGCTTTTTTGACGGATGCGGATACCGGATTGACATCGGAGCAGGTTCGTGAGCGTTTAGGGCGTGGTCTGTCCAACGTCGTCACCGGAAGCGCGTCAAAGACAGGTGGGAAGATTATCCGCTCCAATATTTTTACGTATTTTAACCTGATTTTTTTCATGATAGCGGCAGTGCTGCTGTATGAACATTCATACAACAACCTTACTTTTCTGGGTGTGGTTATCGCAAACACGGTCATTGGTATCGTGCAGGAACTGCGGTCAAAGAGAGAACTGGAAAAGCTGCAGCTGGTAAACGAGCCGGAAACGACGGTGATCCGGGATGGGAAGCAAAAACGCATCCCCAGTGAGGAGCTGGTGCAGGATGATATCGTGCTGCTCGCGGCGGGCAACCAGATCTGCGCCGATGCCGTCGTAGGGGAAGGCATGCTGCATGTCAACGAGGCATTGGTTACCGGGGAGGCGGACGAGGTCGAGAAAGCCCCCGGTGATTCCCTGCTTTCCGGCAGCTTTGTGGTATCCGGTCAGGCAAAAGCGAGACTGACGCAGGTAGGCGATGATTCCTTTTCGGCGAAGATTTCAAAGAATGCCAGAAAGATAAAAAAGCATCAGCGGCCCGGTATGATGAAGTCGCTTACCAGGCTCATCCAGGTCATCGGCATAATCATCATTCCCTTTGCGGCATTGATGTTCTGGAACCAGCATCTTGTGCTTGGATATCCAGAGAAAATCAGTGTGGAGAACACCGCGGCGGCCATGATCGGCATGATTCCCGAGGGCCTCTACCTTTTGACCAGTATTGCGCTTGCGGCCAGTACCGTCCGCCTTGCCCGGAAAAAAACGCTGGTACATGATATGAGATGCATCGAGACCCTGGCCCGGGTGGATACTGTCTGCGTGGACAAAACAGGTACGATCACAGAGCCGCAGATGAAGCTCACGGGTATCCTGCCGGTGATGGGAGAATCGGAAGAAGAGGTAAGGCGCCAGATCCGGGATTATGTCTGCTGCCTGCCGCCGGATAATGAGACAATGAAGGCCCTGCAGGCACATTTTCAGAATGCGCTGCCCGTCAGAAGGCCGATCCGTCTGAAAGCATTTTCTTCCCGGACAAAGTACAGCGCGGTGGATTTCGGCAGGGAAGCATATCTGATGGGGGCGCCGGAATTCCTGATACAGCAGGGGGATTCTGCGCTTGACAGCGTGGTTCTGGAGCATTATGCCCGGGGGGAGAGGGTCTTATTGTTCGCCGGGTACGAATTCGAACCGGGGGGTTCCGATGACATCTTTGGGGACGGCACCCTCACCGGTACCGTGCGTCCTCTGGCCCTGCTGACGCTGGCCAATCCGGTCAGGGAGAATGCGCAGGACACCTTCCGGTATTTTACGGATCAGGGCGTGGCGGTCAAAGTGATTTCCGGCGACAATGCGCTGACGGCAGCCCTCACGGCCCAGAAAGCAGGTATCCCGGCGGCGGAAAAGTATATTGACATGTCCACGCTGGAGGGCAAAAAGTCGATCGCAAAGGCGGCGCAGAAATATACGGTCTTTGGCCGTGTGACACCGGAACAGAAGAGCGAGCTGATCCGCGCCATGAAAAAGGCCGGACATACTGTGGCAATGACGGGCGACGGCGTCAATGATGTGCTTGCGTTAAAGGATGCGGACTGTGCCATCGCAATGGCTTCAGGAAGCGACGCGGCCTCCAATGTGGCAGACCTGGTTCTGCTGGAATCCGATTTTTCGGCCATGCCCCAGATCGTGGCGGAAGGGCGCAGAGTCATCAACAACATTCAGCGTTCCGCGTCCCTGTATCTGATGAAGAATACCTTTTCCTTCATTCTGTGCCTGGTCAGCCTGATTTCGGTATCATTGTATCCGTTAAAACCGGTGCAGGTTGCGCTTGTATCCGCATTGATGATAGGGATTCCCTCTTTCTTCCTGGCATTGGAGCCAAATGAGGAGATGGTGAAGGGAAAGTTTCTGCGGAATGTGCTGTTCCGCGCGTTCCCGGCGGCGCTTACTGCGGTGATTCTGGTAGAATGGTCGCTGCTGTTTGCGGATGCGTTTTCCATCCGTACGGAATTGGCATCCACAATGGCGTTCTATCTGTATTCCATTGCCGCCTACCTCATGCTGTATCGAATCTGCAGGCCGATGAATCCCTGGCATGGGGTTTTGTTCGGGATGATGGGAGCGCTTTATCTTGCAGCTGTTTTCCTGTTCCCGGGATGGTTCCACATTGTGCCGTTGGATTACGGCTGCATCCTGATCTTGTCCGCGCTGCTGTTGCTGGCTTTTCCGATAGACCGTTTTTTTCAGTTCGTATTTATGAAATGCGAGGAGGCATGGAAAAGATTTTTTCATGACGGCAGGGAGTGAATGCGGGTGCAATATCTGGGGTCATTGCCTGGATGCAGGCATTCGGTTTGAGTTAGGAGTAGGGCTTTTGGCAGGCAGTGCCAATATTACATCCTATATTACGAAGTAAAAGAAACGTAATATAAACGAAAATATAGCCAGAACAGGTGGTTCACAGCGATGATTGAAGTAAAGGATATTCATAAAAGCTACGGCTCCGGAAAAAACAGGCATGAGGTGCTGAAAGGGATTCAACTGTCATTCCGTGAAACTGAGTTCGTGGCAATTCTGGGGCCTTCCGGTTCCGGTAAGACGACGCTGTTAAATGTGATTGGCGGACTGGATCATTATGACAGCGGCGACCTGATTGTAAATAACATCTCCACCAGAGGGTATTCCGCCAGGGACTGGGATTCCTACCGAAACCATTCCATCGGATTTATCTTCCAAAGCTACAACCTGATCCAGCATCAGAACATTTTGTCCAATGTGGAGATGGCGCTTACGATTTCCGGGGTTTCGGGCAGGAAACGAAGGGACATGGCGGTGCGTGCGCTGGAAAAGGTAGGATTGACAGACCATTTGACAAAACGGCCGAACCAGCTTTCGGGCGGGCAGATGCAGCGTGTGGCCATCGCCCGGGCATTGGTCAATAATCCTCCTGTAGTGCTTGCGGATGAGCCCACCGGCGCACTGGACAGTAAGACCAGCGTTCAGGTCATGGAGCTTCTGAAAGAAGTGGCGAAGGACCGGCTCATCATTATGGTAACACACAATCCGGAGCTGGCTGAGCAGTATGCCACCCGTATCATCACGCTGAAGGATGGGGAGATTATCAGCGATACCGATCCGTATATACCGGAAGAAACGAAAGAAGCTGTGAGCAGAAACATGGGACATTCTTCTATGAATGTTTTTACGGCGCTGTCCCTCAGCTTTCAGAACTTGTGGACAAAACGGTCAAGGACCCTTCTGACTGCTTTTGCAGGTTCTATCGGCATCATCGGAATCGCATTGATTTCAGCGCTTTCTTCCGGTGTGGACAGTTATATTGGCAACCAGGAAGCAAATATGGCATATCAATATCCTCTTATGGTGGAAACTCTGAACATGGATATTTCCTCTGTCCTTACCGATTTGGGCGGGGAGCTGTCCGGAAATGAAGACGGGAATATAGGAATCATCGGCTTTTTGGAGAGGCTCTTTGCGATGATGGACACCAATGATCTGGAGGAGCTGAAAAGATATCTGGACAAAGAGGAAAACGACATAGCACAGTATGGTACGGTAGAATATGTCTACAATGTGGAACCGCAGATTTATGTGGAATATGCTGGGAACATCAAACGGGTATGTCCGGATTCAACGCTGGATATCCTGGGCCTTCCGGTTTCCTCAATTGATACATCCCTGATTTCCTCGGCTGTGAGTACGAATATGTTCTACTGTATGCCGGAGCATGACAGCCTTTATATAGACCGGTATGATGTGAAAGCGGGACGGTGGCCGGAAAGTAGCGATGAGTGCATTCTGGTTCTGACTTCTGATGGAAAAATCAGTGATTATCTGCTTTATATCCTTGGAAAGCGCGACCCTGGCAAGGTCGAGGCCTATATGAAGGAATTCATGAGTGGAGCAAAAGTCGAAACGGAAAAGCTGGAAGGTCTCCGGTTTGAATATGAGGATTTCCTCGGCATAAAGTTCAAAGTCATCAAGAACAGCGACACATATGTCTATGACAAGGAATATGAAGTATGGCGCAGTCTTAGCGACGATGCGGACTACATGCGGAATCTGGTCGCAAATGGGGGTGACCTTACAGTGGTGGGCATCGTACAGCCCAAAAGGGAGTATGGCGCAGGCGTCCTGAAGGAGGGAATCAATTATCCGTTCTCTTTGGTGAAAAAGACGGTGGAGGAGGCCTCTACCAGTGAGATTGTAAGGGCACAGCTGAAAACGCCGGATACGGATATCTTTACAGGAACCCCGTTTAATGGGCAGGGCACAGCCCGGGAGCTGGATCCTGCCTCCCTGGTGGAAGTAGACATGGACAGGATACGAGAGGCGATGCGGATAGACCAGGATGGGCTGCAGGATTATTTCATGGAAGGGGCGGACCTTTCCTCTATCCGGATTTCCATACCAGGGATGGATCTCTCAGGTTTCCTGTCGCTGGACAGCATTGCGGATAATATCCGGGAACAATTGGTGGCAGACTTGCCGGCTCTTTTGGATGAAATCCAGCTTTCACCGGAGGATTTGACTGCTTTGATAAAGGAAATCCTTGCCGACTATATGAACTACATGAAGGAAAAGGGTTACCTGGATACAAAGCAGATAGCCGAATACCTGAGCAATTACTTTCATTCAGATGAGTTTTCTGCTCTTGTGCGCGGCTGGCTGGACACATTGGAGCCGGAAAATCAGGACGAAGGATATCTGGAAAGCAAAATCGGGGAATTATCAGACCTGATTCTGATGAGCCTGAACGCATACCTGGATGCCGCCGGGCTTCCGTCCCTGCCATATTTTGAAAATGCATTTCAGGAGTATCTGGAGAATGGGCGCTGGAGGACATTGGTGCAGGCAGAGATCAATAAAATGGTGGAAGAAAAGCATCTGGAAGAAAAACTGAACGCATATCTGGAGACTGCGATAAGACCGCTTGTGGAAAGAAGCCTCTCCAGCGGGCTGCAGGGCGTTCAGGACCAGGTAGAGGCGATTTCGAAATCCGTTACGGCACAGGTGCAGAAGGCCATAGAGAAGAGCATCCGGAATGGTTATTCTGCTTTGATGGAACATGCGGAGGAATGCGTGTCGATGGATCAGGAAGAATTCATGAGCGCGTTCTCCATGAAATTGCAGACACAGGAGCTTTCCGACATCCTGCTTTCCATGACGAATTTCTCAAAGGCTTCCTTGTCCGGAAACCTTAAAAAGTTTGGCTATGCGGATATGGCGCGTCCAAAGAGCATTAAGATTTATCCGCGCGATTTTGAGAGCAAGGACAGCGTGATCGCCGTGTTGGACCGTTATAACGAGAACATGGGCATCCTTGGGAAAGAAAGTGATACGGTATCTTATACGGATACACTGGGAACCGTTATGAGTACGGTGACACGAATCATAACAATCATCACCAGTGCTTTGATTGCCACTGTTGCGGTTTCTTTGGTGGTTTCTTCTATCATGATTGGCGTGATCACCTACATCAGCGTACTGGAGCGGCGGAAAGAAATCGGAATTTTGCGGGCAATGGGGGCGTCCAGACATAATATCTCCCAGATTTTTAATGCGGAAACTTTCATCACTGGCCTGCTGTCCGGATGTATGGGAGTCGGGCTGGCATATGTGCTGATTGTCCCTTTGAACGCTTTTTTGCATAGAGCGACACAGATTACGGATATCAACGCCTTTCTGCCATTCCGATATGCCCTGATTTTGATTGCCATCAGTGTCGTTCTGACAACGATTGGCGGGATTATTCCGGCCCACAATGCGTCAAAGAGCGATCCGGTTGAAGCGCTTAGAACGGAATAAAAAATGGAGGGATTGAGATGAATGAACTAAAAACGCCGAAAAAACCATTGCTTTTTTTACTACGGTATCGCATTGGCTCTGCTCATACTGTTTAATTTACAACCGGCCTGATGGAAGATCCGACCCTTTTGGAGCGTCTTCATCAATCAGGAGCTGTCTTCGGGAGTGAAATCATTGAGCAGGCCTCGCCGCTTTTGACTTTCCTTATATCATGGGTCCTGCCGCTGCTGTTATTCTTTGGAATCGGCCAGCTTATGACGCGGCAATTAATGAAAAGGGCCGGCGGATCGGATTTCTTGATGTTTAATATGGGAAAAAGCAATGCAAAGGTATATGTAAAATCTTCAGACGGTATCCGGTTTTCAGATGTTGCCGGTGAAGATGAAGCAAAGGAGAACCTGACCGAAATTGTGGATTATTTGCATAATCCGAAGAAATATCAGGAAATCGGTGCTTCCATGCCCAAGGGGATTCTGCTTGTCGGCCCTCCCGGAACCGGGAAAACGATGCTTGCAAAGGCTGTTGCAGGAGAAGCGAATGTGCCGTTCTTTTCCATGTCAGGCTCCGAATTTGTGGAGATGTTTGTTGGAATGGGCGCATCCAAAGTCAGGGATTTGTTCAGGCAGGCAAAGGAAAAAGCGCCCTGTATCGTGTTCATTGATGAGATAGACGCCATTGGGAAGAAACGTGATGGCCAGATTGGAGGCAATGATGAGCGGGAGCAGACATTGAACCAGCTCTTGACAGAAATGGATGGGTTTGAAGGCAACACGGGCGTCATCATTCTGGCGGCCACTAACCGTCCGGATTCTTTGGATCCTGCGCTGCTCCGTCCCGGGCGGTTTGACCGGCGGGTTCCCGTTGAACTGCCTGACTTGAAGGGCAGGGAGGAAATCCTCAAAGTACATGCGAAAAAGATAAAAGCAGCTGATGATGTGGATTTCCTCAAGGTTGCCCGTATGGCTTCAGGAGCTTCCGGTGCAGAGCTTGCCAACATAGTGAATGAGGCAGCCCTGCGGGCGGTACGGGATGGGCGGCAGTTCGCGACACAGGCGGATATGGAGGAAAGCATTGAGGGTGTCATTGCAGGATATCAGAAGAAAAATGCCATCCTGACCGACAAGGAAAAACTGGTGGTGTCCTATCATGAGATTGGTCATGCTTTGGTCGCGGCAAAGCAGACCCAGTCTGCCCCGGTGCAGAAGATTACAATTGTGCCCCGGACTTCCGGCGCTCTTGGATATACCATGCAGATAGATGAGGGAAATCATTATCTAATGACAAAAGAGGAAATCGAAAAAAGATAGCGACTTTTACTGGAGGAAGGGCAGCGGAGGAAATCATATTTGGGTCTGTGACAACAGGCGCGTCGAATGATATTGAGCAGGCCACAAAGCTGGCTCGTGCGATGATTACCCAGTATGGTATGAGCGATGACTTTGATATGGTGGCGATGGAGACGGTTTCCAATCAGTATTTGGGAGGGGATGCTTCTCTCACCTGCTCAGCCGAAATACAGGCGGAGATTGACCGGCAGGTGATAGCGTTTGTAAAGAAGCAGCATGAAAAAGCTATTCGTATCCTGAAGGATAATCGCGGGAAGCTGGATGAGCTGGCGAAGTTCCTTTATGAAAGGGAAACAATTACAGGAGAGGAATTTATGAAGATTCTCGGAAATGGATAAAACGAGAGGAGGGAAGCGCCTTGGAGATAAAGATAACCGACAAGATAAAAATCCGTGGAATCACAAAATGGCTTATCGGAGTCGTGGCTGCCTGTAGCCTGATTTATCTGGCTATCAGGCATTTGGACAGGATAGGGGCCGGCATAGCGTGGCTGGCGGATGTCATGCTTCCCCTATTATTAGGCGTAATCATGGCTTTCATCCTGAATGTTCCCATGCGCCCTATTGAAAGGCATCTGCACATAAAGCATGAAAAAGCGAAGCGTCCGCTGGCAATCTTTTTGTCACTGGTATTCGTATTGGGGATTTTTACAGGGGTCGCGCTTCTGGTCATTCCGGAAATTATGAACGCCGTCCGTCTTGTCGCCCAGATTATCCTGTCAGGCATTGACCAGGCAACCTTTCTGGAAGAAAATATCGATTCCTCCGCTTTTCCTCTTGGGGAATATCTGGAGCAGATTGACATTGACTGGGTACAGATGAAGAAGAACCTTGAGGAATGGACCATGTCCCAAAGGGAAGTGCTTCTCAAACAGGCTGCGGGGACCGTGAGTTCCATAGCTGCCGGATTTGTGAATTTTTTCATCGGGTTGGTTTTTTCTATCTATATCCTGGCAAATAAGGAGAGACTGAAGATTCAAGTGCGCCGGCTGACCTGTGCATGGCTGCCGGAAAAAACAGGCGTTTCCCTGATGCATGTTGTTTCTGTATGCAACGTGAGTTTCCGGAACTTTATTGCGGGACAGGCTACGGAGGCTGTTATTTTAGGGACGCTCTGCACAATAGGCATGCTGATCCTCCGCATGCCCTATGCTCCGATGGTCGGGGCGTTGGTTGGAGTGACGGCCCTTATTCCTATTGTGGGGGCCTATATTGGTGCGATTGCGGGCGCTTTCCTCATACTGACCGACAGTCCGCTGAAAGCTTTTGCATTTATCATATTTCTGATAATTCTGCAGCAGCTTGAAGGGAACCTGATTTATCCGAGAGTGGTCGGTTCCAGAGTCAATCTTCCGGCAATGTGGGTGCTTGCCGCGGTGACTGTCGGGGGGAATCTTGCCGGGCCTGCCGGGATGCTGCTCGGTGTCCCCGCGGCCTCTGCCGCCTATGAACTGTTGAAAGAGGCTACAGCAAAACATGAACTGAAAACAAAAACACCAGAATCAGATTGACGGGAGAAATCATATGAAACCACAAAAAAGCAAGAAAAGGATTCCTTTTTTAAAATTTTTACCTCTTATGGTGTGTATCCTATTTATTATTTTATTTCTTGCATCTGACAATGACATAACGGTCCAGACTGTCCTTGAGTATACGCCGGAATCGCCTTTTGCGGCAGCTATGGTCATTTTGCTTTTGTATGCTTTGAAAAGTGTAACATTTGTATTTCCTATCGCTGTACTTCAAATTGCGACCGGACATCTTTTTCGGATGCCTGTTGCCCTGTTGATTAATTTTTTAGGGAGAGCAGTCACACTCTCTATTCCTTATTGGGTCGGACGCGCTTCCGGATCTGATATGATAAGAAATCTGCGCGGTCAGCTTATATCTTGGTGCCACCAGAATACCTTTTCCCTATTATATACTGGGCGGTGTCTTGGGAACAGCTTTAGGCGTAGTATTGGCGACAATTCTTGGTTCCAGTATTACAGAGCCTGGTTCGCCTGCATTTTGGCTTTCGGCTTTGCTGATGGCTTTTATGGCTGTCATTTCCGCTATTTTTTATCTGCGTAACAGCAGAAAAAAAGGTATCTGAGCTTCCTTTCTAAATATGGGTATTTCCCGCATCTTCTTTTGGGGAAGATGGATGAGGTGACAGATATACGGTACAATGGACAATGTAATGCCGCATAACTCCTTCTGCCAGAAGGCTGCAGCCCGCAATCATCTGCGAGTTAGTTACGATCAGCACAGCCCCAAGTGCCCCCGAAAGGATGGAGAGGGTCAGTATTACATGCCAGGAAGAAAGTCCAAACCTTTTTGCGTCCATGGAAGTCTGGATGCACAGCAGGCTGTCCAATAGAATCAGGTTGCCAACGAAAGAAAGCAGATATCCTTCAGACTTCCGGTTCGTGGCTAACACGACAATCCCAAGTACGAGCAGGAATAGTCCACAGGCGAAATCGTATTGGAATGCAAGGCAGTAAAGGTTTTTGGAGAAATACCCTATCATTTTGATGATGCCATAGGCAACCAAGATGATGCCTCCTGCTATAGCGCCGGCTTTTTGGCTGATATGCGGTATCGTCAGACAGAGTACACCTGAGAGGTAAAACAGGATTGAAATCAGGATATATCCGGCTCTGGCAAATTTTATTTGTCTCAAGTTTATCGCCTCCGCAATAAATAGTTTATGCTGATACAATACGCTTGTTTTTTTCTCCCTAAAATAGGCAAAAGGGGTAAAACATCTAAAAATTAGACAATTGGTATGCTTTTGTCTAATTTTTTAACATTCAGGATTCGTATGTCTATTAAAGGATGGAGAAGAAAATTATAAACTTAAAAAGCAAAGCTATGGAAGGCTAACGGGGAAGAAAGCATTATGGGCTGCAAAAGAGGGTGGGAAAGACGAAACGTTCATGGTTCAGGGTATTGCTGCGAAGGCGGCTGTTTGTTATATTTCTGCTGCTTTTGCAAATTGCCTTTATTATATTCATTTTTAGAGAAAGCTATATTTCCGGTATTTTGCAGGCGGTAGTTTCTGCGATTAGCGTTATGCTTGCTTTTTATGTGATTTCAAAAAAGGATAAAGGTGCCAATAAGGTTGCATGGGTATTTCTGCTGCTCCTGTTTCCCGTATTTGGCAGCCTTTTTTATCTGCTCTATTATTTTCAGGCATCTACAAGAAAGTTTAGCAGTAAATGTATCAGGATCGACGAAGAAAACCGGAAATATTACATGCTGCCAGGGGATGCATTTGATGAGGCGGAGCACCTGATACCGCAGCATCTTCCCCAGGTTCGTTATCTGCAGGAATTTGTCGGATATCCTGTTTATAACGGTACCAGGACCGAGTACTTCTCACCGGGAGAAAAATTTTTGCCTGTGTTTCTCGAGGAACTTGAAAAAGCAGAAAACTACATTTTCATGGAATACTTTATTATTCAGGAAGGCGTGATGTGGAATGCGGTTCTGGACATACTTAAGAGGAAGGCCAGTCAGGGGATAGAAGTTCGAATCCTGTATGATGACATAGGCTGTTTCCTGACTCTGCCGAAAGATTTTGCCGCCCGGATGGAAGACCTTTACCACGTTCATTTCAGTCCCGACCTTTGCCTCTGTGCCGTCATAACGGATGAAACGGATTCTGGCACGCTGGAAATATTGTTGCGGGTCTTTCCCGAACAGGAGGATGGCGGCACCACTCATTTCCTCACGACCGCCTTTCGTGACAATACAGGATTTGTTCTGCCGGATATATTCTGCCGGTGATCTGGCATACCCGATTTTTCTGCAGTAGGATGCCACGAAGTCCATATCAATATCCTCAATGGAGGAGTCTGCCACCGGCTCATCTTCATAATAGCGCGAGCCTTTGGAATACATCAGCCGCAGCCGGTCGTCAAAGCTGAGTTTCTGGGATTTATCGCCCATACGGTAATATACGTCATCCTGCTGGTTCGCATGGAGCTCAGGACTCTGCGGTATTTTGATGACCAGAAGATGGTTTGGCTTCCCGTTTTTGTCGGTGCATTCCAGGGTTTCTGTCTCTACCAGGACAGAAGGCCTGCAGAAATCAAAAGGAACACGCAGGATTTCATTGACATTGTCAGTATAGCCGTCAATTCCGGTAATTTCTCCATTGTCTTCGATTCCGATTACCAGCATGCCGCCGTCAGCATTGGCAAAAGCAACGATATGGTTGGAAAGTCCTTTTGGCTCTTTGCGGGCGCTTTTCCTGTTATAAGTCTGGTCTTCTTTTTTTGCCGTTAATTCTTCAACCGAATATTTCATAAAGAACCTCCATGCCGTCAGGCGTCTGTATTTGCTGCCGGTTCCGGTTTTATATATTTTCCGCTTTTGATTCTGGCGTCTGAGGGTTTCCTGGCATTTTCCGGAATCAGCCAGGTGTTTCCGGTCTTTTGGACATCCGGGATACGTCCCTGTGCACACAGTATGGCGACACGCCGTTTTGACAGCCCCATTTTTCGCCGGTTTCCTGTGTGGAAAGAAATTTCATGGCCTCGCTCCTCCTTGCGTATGGTATTATTATATTCATTTAGATGAATAATATCGAGTTGACTGCAAAAAACTGTTTGTTTTATTGGGAATTGTAAGTGAAAATTGAGGATTTTACCTGTCAGTCTTAATGATGCCCTTTATCAAAATCAGGAGCTGTTCTTCCATGATTTCGATTAACTCATCGGCGCTTTCTTTTCTGCCGCCCTTAAGCCATGTCGTCAGGATGCTGATTGTAAAGCCCGTTCGGATAGCGACAAAATAATTACCATGTTCCATATGGATGTCAGGTATTTTTCCGAATTTCTCTTGTAGAATATCTGCATTTTTCATATGGCAGGCATAAATGATATCCTGTCGGTTTATTTGTATCAACAGTTCCAAAATATCACTGTGGTCCATCCAATACTGAAAGTAGTGGCGCGCTAAATCAAGCTCCCCCCGAAACAGTTCAGGGCGGTGCTTTCCCAAAACTTCGTAAAAGCAGGTGTCACACTTCCAGTACAGCACATCCGAAAGAGTGTCGAACGCCCGATAGAATGTCGTCCGGGCCACTCCGGAAGCCTTTTGCAGGTCGCTTATTGTGATTTGGTCAAAAGGCTTTTTCTTTATACACTCCAAAAGCCCGTTATAGATCAGCTCGGAGGACTGTATAGCCCGCTTATCGTTACTGATATGGTACATAAAATCATTCTCCTTAAGAACCGTACAGGTTCTTTTTTCCGCTACAAGTTTTGGGGTTGGTGTAGCACATGTTCCGAAACTATTGTATCACAAAATTCACTGTGCTACAATAGTTTCACAAAATAAATTTGGGTTAAGGAGGAGAAATAAATGAAAAACAGGACAATGATTGCACATGATAAAAACGGGAAGGAAATGACCGTGGCAGTACGGAACGCATTGCCCGTGGATTCTCCCTGTGCCCGCTATACAGGCTACAAGCCGGAAACCCTGCTTCTCAAAAAAGGAACAATCCGTCTGAAAGGCTATATGCCATTGCCCTGCGACATCATTTTGGAGCGTGATGTGCCTGTAACGCTGCGGGACAGCGTAACGATCTATACGGATATTTTCCGTCCGAATGACGACAAACCCCATCCGGCCATCATGGCGATGAGCCCTTATGGAAAGGAAATCGGTTCCCAATGGCTGGACGATACACCGAACCATGCGGGGATTCCTATGGAAGCGACATCCGGCCTGCAGAAATTTGAAGGCCCCGATCCGGCCTATTGGTGCAATCACGGTTACGCAATCATCAACCCGGATGTGCGGGGGGCCTACAATTCCGAGGGCATCATCCTCTTTTTCGGAAGCGACTACGGTAGGGACGGTGCCGACATCATAGAGTGGGCGGCAAAGCAGGCGTGGTCTAACGGAAAAATCGGCATGAGCGGGAATTCATGGCTTGCCATTTCCCAGTGGTTCACCGCAGCGCAACGCCCTGAACATCTGGCGGCAATCGCTCCGTGGGAAGGGCTATCCGACTGCTGCCGTGAAATTGCCACCCATGGCGGCGTGATGATGCCGGAGTTTGTCAAGATGCTTTCCGATTCCTTTGCTTCTACGGAAAACGGCGGCATTGAAGATGTGATTGCTATGATGAACGAACAGCCGACGATGAACAGCTGGTGGGCGGACAAAGAAGCCGATCTGGAAGCAATCGACATTCCAGCTTATATTGTCGCCAGCTATACAAACCCAATCCACACCTACGGCACATTGGAGGGATACCGCCGAATTTCCTCAAAAGACAAATGGCTGTGTATCCATAATACCGGCGAATGGGATGACTATTACCATAAGGGACACACCGAGGAACTGAGAAAATATTTTGACCGTTATCTGAAAGACGAGGACAACGGATGGGAAAACACGCCGAAGGTGCGGGTAAGCGTCCTAAATCCCGGCGGCAAGGACATCGTTGACCGTGTGGAGGAGGATTTCCCGATTCCCCGTACACAGTATAAAAAGCTGTATCTTGACGCAGCAGAAAACAACCTTGTAGAATCCCTGGCTACGAGCGAGGGCTATGCACAATATGATTCAGACCGCAAAAGAAGCGGCGTCAGTTTCAGCATGAAAATGCAGTCAGATACCGAAATCACCGGCTATATGAAGCTGCGTCTATGGGTGTCTGCTCTGGATCACGACGATATGGATCTATATGTAAATCTTGAAAAGCGCCGTCCCAACGGTCTGAAATATAAATACAGTTTAGGCCCCGGCATGGACACGATCGCAAAAGGCTATATCCGCGTTTCCCTGCGGGCATTGGATGGGGCAAGGAGTACCGAGGAAAATCCACGGCAGTCCATGGAAAAGGAACAGAAGCTAAAAGTAGGAGAAATCGTTCCTGTGGACATCCTAATCTGGCCTATGGGACTGAAATTCAAAAAGGGAGACATCCTGCGTATCACGGTTTCGCCCTATAAGACCAGGAAAATGTGGATGGGGCCGTTCAAGCTGAAAATGGCAAAAATAACGATTCCCAAAGAGGGATTTACCTACTTCCCGGAGGATAAGCCGGAAATGGTAACCATAGGCGGATCGGAAATGTTTGCCGGTTCCAAGCTATCTGCCAAGGCAGATAGTTCGGTAGATACTTCTGATATGCCGAAAGACCACAACAAAGGCAGACACCGTATTTACACCGGGGGAAAATACGACAGTTTCCTCTATGTGCCGGTGATTCCTAAAAAGGAATAGGAGATTTTGCTTATGTGGCATTAGTTTGTTGAAACAGGCTGGAGGCAAATGTATGCATTTGCAAGTATAGCGGTTAAGCCATGAAATCAATAAATAAGTGCAAATGCACAAAAAATAGGAATGGCTATTGAAGTGAAAACAATTTAGTGGTAAAATGTTATTACTAAAATTCGTGCAATGCACAAAAACAAGGAACTATACTATGGAGATTAAGAGAGATTCATACCTTGAACAGTTAAAGATAAGAAAAGATAATGGAATGATTAAGATTATCACAGGAATCAGGAGATGCGGTAAATCATTTCTGTTATTTGTATTCTTTAAGAAATATTTATTGGAAAGTGGTATAGATAATGACCACATCATTGAGATTGCATTGGATGGCATTGAAAATGAGGAGCTGAGAGATCCAAAGAAGTGTTATCAGCATATTAAAGATGCAATGAAAGATGACCAGAAGTATTATCTGCTCCTGGATGAAGTACAGTTTATGCCACGATTTGAGGAAGTGCTGAACAGCTTGCTTCGTATCAGCAACCTTGATGTGTATGTAACCGGCAGTAATTCTAAATTTTTCTCCAGCGATATTGTAACTGAATTTAGAGGCAGAGGAGATGAAATCAGAATTTATCCGCTGTCTTTTGCAGAGTTCTATGCGGCTTTTGATGGAGATTATGATGATGCCTGGGAGGAGTATATGATATATGGTGGGTTGCCACAGGCAGCACTATTTTCCACGGAACGCCAAAAGGCTGAGTATCTAAAGAATATTTTTGCCAATGTTTATATCAAGGATGTGGTAGAGCGAAACAAAATCCAAAATGTTGATGAAATTGGAACTTTGGTGGATGTTCTTGCTTCTGCCATAGGAACTCCAACAAATCCGACCAAAATATCGAATACTTTCAAAAGTGAACGAGGTATCAATTATAGCAATAAGACCATATCTAACCATATAGAGTATCTGGCAGAGGCCTTTTTGATTTCTAAAGCGGACCGGTATGATATTAAGAGTAGAAAATATGTAGGAGCAAATCTAAAATACTATTTTTCAGATGTTGGACTTAGAAATGCCAGACTGAACTTCAGACAGCAGGAGCCGACTCATATTATGGAGAACATTGTTTATAATGAGCTGCTTGTGCGTGGTTATAATGTGGATGTTGGTATTGTGGATGTATTTGCAAAGAATAGGGAAGGAAGGAGGGTTCATAAGCAGTTAGAGGTTGATTTTGTAGTAAACCAGGGCAGTCAGAGATATTACATTCAGGTGGCTTATGATATGGCTTCCGAGGAAAAACACACACAAGAACTTAATTCCCTCCGCAATATTCCGGATTCATTTAAGAAGATTGTTATAGTAAATGGAACGAAAAAGCCTTGGAGAAATGACGAAGGATTTGTAATCATGGGCATGAAATATTTTCTGCTCAATGCAGATAGTTTGGAGTTTTAGTATGGAAAATCAGATGATTTATTTAAAGGTAAATGACATTCCTGATTGATGGCGGCTGCATACGCCGAAGGCCCAGGGGCTTCGTTGCCGGGAATCGGCAGATTGTGGAAAGGCATAGAGATAAAAAAGGCATGAGGAATAAAATGAAAAAGAATGAGATACAAAGAGATTTTCGGGGCAAATGGATTACCACGAAAACCTTCTGCGGGCTGAAGCCGGTGAACGTGTTCCACCGTCAGCTGGAGGAGGCAGACATTCATTCAGTGGCCCCGCAGAACGCCCACATCCTGTTTCGGAGACGATTTGAAGCCAGGGAGGGCCTGGAGACATATATCTATATCTCGGCGGATGACTACTACAAACTTTACATCAATGGTGACTTCGTCTGCCAGGGTCCCGCGCCGGGGTACCCTTTCCACTACTACTATAATAAAGTAGACATCACAAATCATATCCGGGAGGGGAGCAACCTGATTGCGGTGCATACCTATTACCAGGGCCTGATCAACCGCGTATGGGTCAGCGGAGACGACAGGCATGGGCTGATTATGGACGTGGAACAGGGAGGAGAGATAATCGTCTCATCGGATGAAAACTTTCGATGCATCGTACATAGCGGCTTTGAAAGCATGGGGACTGCCGGATACGATACGCAGTTCCTGGAGCGATATAGAAGCGGAAGCCCCCAGGAGGGCTTTGAAAAGACAGCGTATGACGACAGCGGCTGGGAATCCGCGAAGCTGCGCGAACACACGGATTACATTCTGTACGAACAGCCCACCAAAATGCTGGAATTTGAAGAGATACAGCCGGAGCTGACCTGGGACGGGACCGGCGTGACGACTGATTTCGGCGCGGTGTACGTGGGGTATCTGTATGCGGAGGCCAGAGGTGCCAGGGGAGACCGGATTGAAATCCTGTCGGCCCAGGAGCTGGAGGAGGACGGCAGCCCGCGGTGGAGGTTGCGGTGCAACTGTGACTACCGGGAGGAATGGCTGCTGTCCGGCGGGGCGGATGCCCTGAACCAGTTCGACTATAAAGCCTTCCGCTATGTCAGGCTGAATCTCCCCGGGGATTGCAGGCTGGAGAAAATCTGCCTGAAAGCCAGGCATTATCCTTTCACGTTGCAGGCTGTCCCGGGCTTTCAGGATGAAGAGCTGCGCCCTGTCTGGAACCTCTGCGTGAACTCCATCCGGTACGGCGTACAGGAAGTGATACAGGACTGCATGGAACGGGAAAAGGGCAACTACCTGGGGGACGGCTGCTACACGGCCCTGGCCCACTACGCGCTGACCAGGGACTCTTCCATCCTGAAAAAGCTGGTGGACGACAGTCTCCGCAGCAGCTTCATCAACCAGGGGCTCATGACCTGTGCCACCTGCTCCCTCATGCAGGAGATTGCGGAATATCCGCTGATGGTGTATCAGATGCTGGTCCGCTACTACGAGCTTTCCGGCGACAGGGACTACCTGGAGGAATGTTACGGCTCCCTTTGCGGGGTGCTGGATTATTACAGGGAAACGTACAGCCAGGAGAACGGGCTCCTCTGCAACCTGGACAAGTGGTGCGTGGTGGAGTGGCCGGCAAATTATCGGGGCGGCTATACGGCGGACATGGAACAGGGGAAAGTCTGCACTGATATGCACAATGTGATAAACGCCCATTATATCGGCGCTCTGAAATGCATGAACCGGATTGCGGCCATAACAGGGCGGGAGAGATACTTGGATGAGACGCCGGTGGTGGATGCCTTCTACCGGGTGTTCTACGATTCGGAGAGAAAGCTGTTCCGGGACAAAGAGGGGGATGACCACATCAGTCTGATTGCTAACGTTTTCCCGTTCATGTATGGACTGTTCCCGGAGAAAGGGACGGAGGAGGCGATTCTGGGGCTGATTGGGGAAAGAGGGTTCACTTCCGTGATGCTCTTCGGCGCATATCCGATTCTGGAGGGCCTCCGGCGCCTGGGCAGAAAGGAGCTTATGTACCGGTGCCTGAAGGACGAGGGGGCCTGGATGCGCATGCTGCGGGAGGGAGCCACTACCACCTTCGAGGGCTGGGGAAAGGACGCCAAGTGGAATACCTCATTGTTCCACCTGACGCTGAGCTATGCGGTGCTGTTTCTGATAGAGGGGATTGTGTTATAGTATTGCCAGATTCTTGTATATGCTGGTGTTTTGTGTTCAATGAATGATGCCAGTAGCAAAAGAAACTTGCATTTGAATACGAATCTGGTCATATGTGCTGGAATATACTTTATCCATTGGCATCTCCTATAAAAAAACCCCGGGCCCGTAGGACACCGGAGTATGATCAGCATTATCATATGCAAATCCTTGTTCTTATATTCTATTATAATGAAATGTCCGCCTAACGTCAAGCGTTTTTTTGCTTTTGAAAAAACAGAATATTAAGGAGCCCTAAAAGCCCATGATGTGCTGAAGATATACCGTTAAATCTTTCTGCTCTGCAATATTCAAGACCTATTTAGCACAATTGTCCCCGCAATCGGAAAGATTATAGATAAAGGAATCATCCTTTAATATCGGAATCAGGACTTTTACGCCGCCGGACAGTAATCAAATATATTGTTGTGAAAACAGGACTTATCGGGTATAATGGAACCATCAAACGATGGAGGTTGCGCCAGTCATTCGCTCTGCCTATACTCTATACGGATGCAGCCTGGAGGAGCATTGCAGCAAAAGCGGCGAGAGACAGAATGAGCCCTGGAAAACTCAGGATAAAATCAGAAAACAGTAATGGGAAGAGGACGTGCTATGAAGAAGAATATAAATATTTATATGGCTGTTCTGATAGGTCTTTTATGTACGGGATGTGCTCCTGAACAGCGTGAAGATGTTCCGACGGAGCCGAGTTCCGTGTCAGAAACGGTGCAAAATTCCTCTGTCAGTATCCAGGTTTTTGAATCAGAGGATGTGGAGGTCACGCCGGAAATCGTAGAGTATGACTTTGAAAGCGCCTGTGAAAAGGGGGAAAAACAGCAGATATACGGCACGCTGCCGGGAGCGTCTGAAGGCATGTGGTATATCGTGACAGTAGACGGCGTGGAATATTATTATGGGAGATATGACATTTCAGCCGACAAGACGGAACTGTTCGGATATGCCATTATAAGTGGGGAGCATTCTTTGAGAAATGGAATCTCCGTGGGCATGACGAAGAGCGAGGTCATGGAGCTTTACCCTGCCATGGCAATGGTGGATATGGAAAATAATACCCTCAATAGCGTGACCGGACATATGGGTTGGAACGCTATAGCTTATCCTCGCAGCCCGGCAGGCATGGATGAAGAGTGGCAGTATGCTGACGGAAAAGATTATTGTTGGGATGGTCAGTTTGATTATGCTATGATTGCGGAGGTAGAGCAGCCGCCGGAGACCATTCCCATTTATGTGGCGCTGATGATGAAAGATGACATTGTCTCGGCGATTACTTTTTATTATCCCACTGCAGGCTGATTAAAAATTCCCTTGCAGTTATGCCATCCATCATTTTCAGGAAATTTCCCCGCCCAGGAACTTATCGATGTCCGGCCAGCCGTTGTTTTTCCGGGCAATTTCACCTGGTATGAGGCGCAGGTTCAGGCTTTTGAGAGGCTGGCCTCTTGTCCCTCTGGAATGTTTCCTTGTAAGCGCTCAGGCTTTCCGCCGAGATGTCGACTTTTACAGCTGGGCTGTCCCACCCCTGTTCTTTCCATTCCCCGGATATGGTTCTGGGCTTGCCCTGTGAGGAAATGTCAACCATTGCACTTGCTAAAGAACAGGGAGAGATGCATGGCTTCCTGGCATTCCCGCAGAGGTTCAGGGAGGACGCTCAGCATCTTCTCCAGGTTCTGCACCTGGACATAATAAGGATTCAGAGAATTCTTTGCATATCTGTACGGTTTTTCGGAGGTCAGTGTGATGAGCAGCTGTGTGAAATACTTTTCCCAGCTTTCATATTCAGCGGCATCGATATAGTCCCACGGGGCGGCAAGAATGTCATTCAATCCTTTCGCGGTGATGATGCCGGATTGAAGAATCAGGTATTCAAAGGATTCCGGCATCCATAGGGAAATCCGCTGGTTAGCCTGAATGGTGCAATAGGCCAGGCATTTTTCAATCATAGCGCCAAATGCCGCACCGTCCGCAATGGCTAAGATGTCCCCGGACTTCCGCTCCTGGATCTGCAAGAGGAGGTTGCTGTTTCCGCCCGCACTATAGACATAGCTGTACGGAAATATGCTAAAGAAGAACTGAAGCCCGGAATTGCTGTCCTCTGTAATCACGTAGTCGATTTGATTGTTCCCCTTGACAGGGAAGTTGCTGTACAGTTCCTGTAAATAGTGGTAAGATTCTTTCACATTTGCGGACTTTCCCTCGGTTACGATTTCATATATTTCATGGATGCTGTAAGGCAGCATTTTCAGCGGCGCACGGTTGACCAGCACAAAATAGTTTCCGGATGTTTTCACAAGCTCGGCAAACTCTTTGGAGAACACAAAGTCATTGTTCTCTTCAATAAAGATGACGGTACTTTTAAGAGGGGACAGCGTCTCCTGCCAATCGCGCCCGACTTCTTTCCGCAGATATACGAAATATTCCACGTCTGCGGACACGGAATAGCCGGATTCTCTTCCGGTTCTCAGATATTCATATAGCATATGCAGAAGGGTCGTCTTCCCGGTGGCGCTGTCGCCCTTGATGATGGTGATGTTCCTGCGGATTTTGAAGTCGAACAGCATCTTTTTGCTTTTTACCACGAAATGATAACTACCTTTCATCTATCATCTCCTCGGCTTTCAATAGTTCTGTCACATATTCGGCGCGGTCGCGGACGATATTTCCTGTATTCATTATCTGAATTTCAAACGAACCGTAAAAGCCCATGATGTGCTGCAGATATACTGTCAAATCTTTCTGCTCCGCGATCTTCAAGACCCATTTGGCACAGTTGTCCCCGCAATTGGACAGATTATAGACAAAGGAATCATCCTTTAACATCAGAATCAGGACTTTCACGCCGCCGGACAGATCTTTTGGGGTGATTGCACCCAGGACAGGGCTTTCGATGACATGTGCACTTATGACGGAGGATTTGTCCACGTCCAGAATCATTTCCTTTACGAAAGGATCCTCTATCCACTCGTCCTCATATACATTATCGAAATAGGATGGCGCATCTTTCATATAGTCCGTTCCGCCGTAGTACCATATTTTCAGCATAGTTTATGTCTCCCCTTTGGCAGTGCTTTTCCTGTATTATAAACGATAGGATATGACTTTACAACAGGATTTGATGGAAAGGCATGCATTCCGGTATTTTTGCCAAAGAAAGTCCTGGACGCGGGGCAGCGGATTGTTTCGGATGTCTCTCCGGAAGAGCGATTTTCCTATGCCTTATACTGCCTGACAAATGCATCTGCCGCTTCCAGCAGTCCCTGCTTTATGCCCGTGATCTTCTCCTCGTCTTTCATATTCCGATAGAGGATGCCATATTTGAGGACATCCCGCATGCTGGAGCCGTAGGGGAAGCCCTCCATGGTGGCCTCCGCCATGGCCTTGCGGTTCCGGCAGGCAGACGCATGGTCTTTTTCCAGGCTGGAGGCCCTGGACTCGAATTCCTCCCACAGATATTTCAGGTCTTCTTCCATGGTGGCTTTTCGATAGAGCTCCTCGGTGTCCATATCCACCACATATCGCACCCTTGTGCCGTCTTCATAGCCTTTCACGATTTCGGCATAGGATTCCTGGTAGGCATTCAGGAGGGCGGATGCCTTGTCTTTCAGGGGCGTATAAATGTCGCTGAAGTTCCGGGGGACTTTGCCGTCCATCATTTTCCAGAAAGTGCCCCAACCCAGGAACTCGTCGATGTCCGGCCAGCCCTCGTTCCCCCAGGCCATCTCGCCCGGCATCAAGCGCAGGTTCAGGCTTTTGAAATCCTGGCCGGAATCCTCTTTCTGGAACATTTCCTTATAGGCGCTCAGGCCTTCCGCCGAGATGTGGACTTTTACAGCTGGGCCGTCCCACCCCTGTTCTTTCCGTTCCTCGGATATGGTTCTGGGCTTGCCCTGTGAAGAGATGTCAACTGTTGCTCTTGATAAAGAACAGGATGAGTCTATGTCTTGAATCTGCATGTCTGATCCATTCCTTTCGTTTTAATCAAAAATAGGGTCTATTACCCCGAAGCTTGCTATGGGGAGTTTCATTGGTCTGCAGCGGCACCTTTCCGGTATTGGCCCTGGAACGCGTACATGGCGTTCATCATCTTTGTCCGGATATCCGTGATTTCTTCCTCGTCCTTTAGTTCCCGATAACGGGCCGTCTTCTCCGCGGCCTCCTCCCGGCTCACCAGAAAGCCGCGTTCCGCCCATTCTGTATACTGGACTGCAATGCTTTTTCGCGCACTGCAGGACAGCCTATTCAGTTCTTCCAGGTTTGATGCCTTTGCTGCATATCGTTCTTCCAGAGCCGCCAGTTCTTCTTCCATTGTGATGGCCCTGTATAAATCCTTTGCTTCAATATCTATCCGGTATTTCGTCCTTGTGCCTCTTTCGTAACCTTTCACGATTTCCTCATAAGCTTTGGTGTACGCGGAAAGCAGCATGGAGGCTTTATCTTTCACCGATGTCCAGTCATCGTACCATTTCTGCAGATCCATCCCCTTGTGCAACAGCTTCTCGGGCCTGGCATCTCCCACGTCAATGAAATCCTTTCTGTCCGGCCAATCCTCATTCCCAAAGACCATGCCCTCCGGTGTGAGATGGATGTTCAAACCTTTGAAGTCTCTGTCATGTTCGCTCTGCTGGTACTTTTCTTTGTACCGGTCCATTCCCTCTTTTGAGATATCGACTTTTATCGGTTGGCTGATGCCTGCTTTCTGCAAAACATCCTGTACTGTTTCCAGAGAAGGCTTCCCCTTTTCGAAAATGTCCTGAGAGCTCCATGTCAATGATTCTTTTGCTGAAAAGCTGATTAACATACTATTTCCCTCTTTTCTATATTGAATTTCACTCTGTCTCCGGGAATCGGAACATCTGACAGATTTCATCCACGGTCAGACAATCTGCCGTCACGAGGTAAAAGGCTTCCTGGTATTCGCAATAGGCATACCGGAACCCATCGGAGTAGGAGCATACGGTGACATGCTTTCCGTCCACTTCCCGGGTGTCCTGGGAATCATATTCCGTATCCATGACGACGGCGGTGCTGTCCGCGACCAGCGACTGTTTCCAGGTAATCATTTCCCCGCTGCCGTTCTCATAATTCAGGAGCAGACCGATCTCCGAAGTATGCCGTTCTATTTCCCTGTACCCATCAGGCAGCCAGGCCGGCTCCCTGAATTGGAGCGAATCATGCGTTTCATCGGTCATGAAAGTACGCTCTACCGAATTGCCCGCTAGGAACCTTTGGACTGTCTCAAAGAATTTGATTCGGTTTCCCTCCGCGCTCATGGAGAGCAGAAAGGCGGAAACGATGACGCAGCAAAGCAGTGTTGCTGTTCGCTTAAGATGCCGGTAGGCGGCCTTTGTCCACAGATGGGATTCTTTCCATATCATGGCTTTCATCTTCTGCTCAAATTTCCGGGAGAACCGGTATCCATAATCGGTTCTGCCCTCCAGCGCCTGAATGAGCGCCTGGTCCACCACCGGCATGTATCGATACAGCCATTCATCCGTCACCTGGATAGGTTCCATGTCTGCCCACCTCCCTCCAGCTTTTCCAGCGCATCCTCGATTATTGCTTTCCCTCTGGCAATCCGCTGCCTTACCGTGGCTTCCCGGATACCGCATATTTTCGCTATCTGGCTGTTCTCCATGCCCGCGGAATATTTTAAGAGGAAGACCTCCCTGTACTTTTCGGGGAGGTTCTTCAGGATGTCCAGGACGGCATTGTCCACATCCGTCTCCAGGTAAGACACGGGCATCATCGCTTCTGCGTCCTCCACATTGACCTCCCGGCGTCTCAGCCTGTCTTGTTTTCTGTACAGGTCTATGGCGGCGTTCCTGGCGGTGGAGATCAGATACCGTTTTGTCCGTCTGCTGTGGATTTCATCTATCTTATCCATGTTCCTGGCTATCCTCATGAAAGTTTCCTGTACCGCGTCCTCCGCCAGGTAGCTGTCTCCGAGCACATCCATGGCGACGGTCAGCAGCAGATGCCTGTAAGTTTCATAGAGGATGCAAAATCTGCTCCGGTCATCCGGTGCGTCTATCATCATTAGAAATAACATGGTTCCCCCGTTATGTCAGCACAGTTTCCGTATATATATTATAAAAAGCAAGAACTGCTTCCCATAATCTAATGAGGCGCAAAGGATGCGTCTTTTATCGGAAGATGAAGAGAGTGATTCCGATAAGCTATATTATTAGGATGCAAATGCAGTTTCCCCTAATCGAATAAGCTATCTTTATAGGAACTGCCTGGTGACTCCTGTAATTGGGCATGGCGTGAAAGCTGCAAGTTCTTATGCATATTACAGAAAATGCTTGGCGAACCCAGTAATCAGGCTTGGCATGAAAACTGCTAGTTCTTATATATTATAACGAATCATGGGAAGCTTTTTGTTACAGGAAAAAGAAGAAATTTTTAATAACCCTATAAAGAAAGGGGACATACATGCAGAATAAGGCGAGCCGTTCCCACAGCCCCTCATATTTTAAAATGGTGCCTTGGAATTGCTCCTTATCGCCCATGACGAAGCAGGCAAAGGAAACCAGCGATAGAACAAAAGAGCATATGCTGATGAAGCCCCCAATCCTGTCCTTTTGCTGAAAGGATAGAATCCCATATAACAGTGGGAAAAACAGGAAAGCCATGAACCCGATTGCGGCGCCTGCGCCATGTATCCTGGAAGACATGGTGACGATTATGCCTGATTTAAAACCGTTACTGTCTAAAGAGCCGGTTATTTCCGGAAGTCTGCAAGGATGAAACAAAACGGAAACAAAAGTGGTGTAAAGAATAGAGATGAAGCATATATGCGGGAATGCGGCAAAGACTGGAAAGCCATCAGACTGCGAGGTGTGCCATGTACAATATATATTCGTGCGTCAATAACATTTGCGAAAGTAAAAGTATAACGAGTGAGCGCTTCTGCAAAGCATGGACGGAGGCAGACATATGAATGCGCTCACGAGTATAGGAATCTGCGATGACGGAGAAAACGTATGTACCTCCATCGAAAACATGCTTCTTGCGTGCGCGGAGGAGAAGAACGTCCGGATAGACACAAATGTGTGGTATACCGGAGAGGGGCTGAAGAGATACCTGGAGATGGGAAACCGGCTGGACATCCTGTTCCTGGATATCGAATTGTTCCGGATGACAGGAATCGAAGTGGGCAGCTATATCAGGAACCAGCTGGACGACATGGGGATGCAGATCGTATACATTTCGGGAAAAGCCTCCTATGCCCGGCAGCTGTTCAGGACGCAGCCCCTGGACTTTCTGGTGAAGCCCATTTCCATAGGCCAGATAAGGGACGTCCTGGATGCGGCGCTCCGGGTCATGAAGCATAAAAACGAGAAATTCCAGTTCCGGCAAGGGAAGGACTACTACTATGTGCCCCTGGGTGACATCGTTTATTTTGCGAGCCAGGGAAGAAAAGTAAAAATCGTGACGCCCCGGGAAACCTTTGAATTCTACGGCAGATTAATGGAGACCCGGGAACGGCTGCCGGAGGATTTCATCACTATCCATAAATCTTATATCGTAAACAAAGAATTTGTCTACCGATATACTTATGAGAGTGTGGAGCTGCAAAACGGCGCTGTCCTGACCATCAGCCCGGCCAACCGGAAACAGGTCAGAGAAAGGCTGCTGAGGGAAGGATAGAGATGCTTGATTTTGCGGTCTGTGCATGGACGAATCTGTTCCGGATTTTGCTGGTTGACAGATTCGCGTCCATTTTTCTGGGGGAGAGCCTGCCGGAGAAAATTTTTACAAGGAAAAAGGGAATCGGGGAAGAATGGGCCGGTAAAGAAGGAACCGGGGAATGGGTCGGTAAAGAGGGAACCGTGGAGTGGGCCGGGGAAGAGGGAACCGGGAAGAAAGGGAAACAGAAAAAGAGGAAACTGGCGGTCTGTGCCGTCTTCTTTGTCATAAACACGGCGCTGTTCTGGGAATTCCACACTGCGTGGCTCAATATCCTCAGCAATTTACTGGGGATTGGCGCGATTGTAGGACTGTACACGAAATCCCTCAGGACCAATGTCTTTGTGACCAGCTCCATCTATCTGATAAACTGCGGCTGTGACGTGGCGGTATACTCGCTGTTTACCGAATATCGGGACGGCAATTCCTACAATCAGGCCTATGCGGTCGTCGTCCTGTTCCTGATCCTGATATGCGAATTCCTGACGGAGAGGCTGATCACCGTCCGCAATAACGCGCAGCTGCCCGGGAACTTCCCGCTGATACTCGTGCCCCTGTGCAGCATTGCGGTCATCTGCCTTTTGATTTATTCGGGAACCGGCGCGGGAAGGGATGCGGCCATCGTGAGCTTAGGGCTGCTGGTGGTTAATTTCCTTATGCTGTATCTGTACAACCTGCTGCTCCGCTCCCTTTCCCGGAAATATGAGACGGCGATGCTGGAGCAGAAGGTGCGGGTGTATGCGGGAGAGCTTGAGATTATCCGGGAAAGCGAGGAAAAAATCAGGACCCTGCGCCATGACCTGAAGCATCACCTGAATGAGATCAAGCTGTTGGCCAACAGGGCGAAGGTACCGGAAATCCAGGAATATATCGACAGGATGGAAACTTATATGCGAAATCCCAATGAGATAGTCGCCTCCGGAAATATGGAGATCGACAGCGTGCTGAACTATATGCTGCAAAAGGCCAGGGAAAAGCTGGAGACCGTCATAGTCAAGGTCATGCTGCCGGAGAAGCTGGAGCATGATTTCGACGTGAATGTGCTGCTGGGGAATCTGCTGGAAAACGCCATAGAGGCAGCCGTCCAAACGCAGCAGAAGTATCTCAAGGTGGATATCGCGTTAAGGAGAGGGGTGCTGAAGATCGGAATAGAGAACAGCTATCTGCCCGGGGCGCTTGAGGTGAGGGAGCGGTGGGGGAACAGGGTCTTCCTCTCCTCAAAAAAGGCAGAGGGGCAGCATGGCATCGGATTGGAGAGCGTCAGGAGGATCGTGGAAGCGCATGACGGAACCATGGAGGCGGGGCCCCGGGACGGGCTGTTTTGCGTGGATCTGATTCTGTATATGCCGGGGTAAGGTGATGCCTGCAGATAACCTATACAGGTTCCTCTCCGTTTCCGCTGTCTCTCCGGCAATAAAAATCCAGATATCAATGCCCGGGCTGATGGGGATGATATCTGGATTTTTAGCTAATCCGCCCAATATTTTTCTGTCTTTTCCAAGGCTTCTTCCCGGCTGAGGAGATTTTTGTCCATAAGTTTCTGGATGATAATGCTCGCGGAACCTTCCCCATCTACTTTTGACAAAAATACCTATGAATTATGACAGGAACCGGCAGAATCGATTTTTTGTGATAGAATCTCTGGTACCCGGAAGAGCGGAAATCGGCAAAACGGTTTCCGATAAGCCATGTGACAAGAGACCGGAAAATTCCGGGAGGGCATGGGCGGATAAAGGAGCTTCCTGTATAATACAAACATAGGGAATTCCAAGAAAGGTGGTTGATAAAAAGATACCTCAGAGTAAAATAAGATTGCTGACTTTGCCGGTTAGTAAAAATCTTATTGAACAGAGAGGTATCCAAGATGAATTATAACACACAGAACGCAAAAATTGCATCCATA
>ERZ808037.225-NODE-225-length-59711-cov-7.587517_pt1 | contig 59711 bp, 52 predicted proteins | sample MGYA00380190_ERZ808037 | MGnify/ENA primary metagenome ERZ808037 (study PRJEB31490, sample SAMN06133399) | mouse gut metagenome | isolation source: J9 | host: mice | place: China: Chengdu | collected 2015-05 ... | reverse complement strand
AGGCATTTGGCTTTCATACGGATTATGAATTTATTTCAAAATCAGCCATGCGGAGCATAATAAAAAGTACCAAAACACAAGAAAGGAAAAAATAGCACAAATCGGTTCCACAGAGAAAGTGACTACAGCCAGCATAACTACTGGGTTTGTAGCCACTTTTTGATTTCACAAGTGTCAAACTCGGGATTATATCATACCCCCTGTTGCATGACAAGAAACCGCGCCCGCGCCTTCCCGTCACCTTCTCGCCAGTAGCCGTAGTAATTTCACTGCATTTGTGGTAGGATAATGCTTATAAAACACACCAGACCATAAAGAGGTAATTATGAACAGTAAAGTATTGCGGGTATTAGAATACCATAAAATCATCAATCAGTTAACCGACAAGGCATCCTCCGAACCGGGTAAGCGGCTCGCGGGGGCGCTTATTCCCATGACGGACTTAGAAGAAATCCGGACGGCCCAGACCCAGACGGCGGACGCGCTGGGGCGTCTTTTTGCCAAAGGTTCCACATCCTTTGGCAGCAACAAAGATCTGGGTATGAGTTTAAAGTCTCTGGAGGTGGGGAGCGTTCTTTCCATTGCAGAGCTTTTGCGCATCGCTTCCTTTCTGGAAAACGTCAACCGCATTAAAAGCTATGGCCGCAAGGATCGTGACGACATCCCCGGCGATTCGCTTGACGTTTATTTTGACAGTTTAGAGCCGCTTACGCCTCTGGCAAACGAGATCAACCGCTGCATTCTCTCCGAGGAGGAAATCGCAGACGACGCAAGCCCCGCACTCAAACGCATCCGGCGCAGTATGACTATCACCAACGACCGGATTCATTCGCAGTTGAATTCTATGATTAACGGTTCTCTGCGCACTTACCTGCAGGACGCCGTAGTAACCATGCGCGACAATCGTTACTGCATTCCCGTGAAGTCCGAGTACAAGGGACAGGTGCCGGGCATGGTTCACGACCAGTCCTCCACCGGCTCCACTTTTTTCATTGAGCCTGCGGCCGTCGTCAATCTGAACAACGAATTAAAGGAATTATCCATAAAGGAGCAGGAAGAAATCGAGGCGGTGCTGGCTTCCTTAAGCGCACAGGCGGCCGCTCACACGGATGCCCTTGCCATGAATCAGGAATCCATGACCATGCTGGACTTTATCTTTGCAAAGGCTTCCCTCGCCATGGAGCAGAACGCCACCATGCCCCTTTTCAATACGGAACACCAAATCCGCATCCGCAAAGGGCGGCATCCGCTGATTGACAAAAAAGCCGTAGTGCCCGTGGATATTCTTCTGGGTATCGACTTCGATCTGCTCATCATCACGGGACCGAACACAGGCGGAAAAACCGTGGCGCTGAAAACAGTGGGGCTTCTGACTCTGATGGGGCAGGCCGGACTGCACATTCCCGCGCTGGACCGCTCGGAGCTTTCCATTTTCCGGGAAGTATACGCAGATATCGGAGACGAGCAGAGCATTGAGCAGAGTCTTTCCACATTTTCTTCCCACATGACAAGTATCGTGTCCATTTTGCAGGAAGCGGACGCAGATTCCCTCTGCCTTTTCGACGAGCTTGGCGCGGGTACGGACCCCACCGAGGGCGCGGCTCTTGCCATTTCAGTTTTGGATCATCTGCACGGCCGGGGCATCCGCACCATGGCTACCACGCATTACAGCGAACTAAAGGTGTATGCGCTCTCCACGCCTTTTGTGGAAAATGCCTGCTGTGAATTTAATGTGGAAACGCTCCGCCCTACCTACCGGCTTCTGATCGGCATTCCCGGCAAGAGTAACGCCTTTGCTATCTCTTCCCGTCTGGGTCTGCCGGATCATATCATAGAGGACGCCAAACGGCACATTACACAGGATAAGGAGAGCTTTGAAGATCTGCTCGCCAATCTGGAAAACAGCCGTGTGACAATCGAGAAGGAACAGGCGCAAATCGAGGCTTATAAGCGGGAGATACAGGCTTTAAAGGAGCGGCTGGAGTCCAAACAGGAAAAAATCGACCAGTCCCGCGACCGTATCCTCAGGGAGGCCAACGAAGAAGCCCGCGAAATCCTGCAAAGTGCAAAGGAACTGGCGGACGAAACCATCCGCACTTTCCAAAAGGCCGGCGCCGGCTCTTCAATCAAAGATTTGGAGAAATCGCGCCGCAGGGTACACGATAAAATTTCGGAGAAAAACGAAAAGCTGGCGCTCAAAAATGAGAAGCCTGACCACAAGGTTCTCAAGCCCGGCCAGATCAGGCTGGGCGACAGCGTGAAAGTTGTCTCCATGGGATTAAAGGGCAGCGTAAGCTCCCTTCCCGATAAAAACGGCAGACTGTTTGTCCAGTGCGGCATCATCCGCTCTCAGGTTTCCCTGTCGGATCTGGTTCTGCTTGAGGAGGAGACGGTAAAAACCGAAAAAATGCAGCGCAGTTCTTCCGGCAGGCTCAAAATGTCCAAGTCCTACTCCGTCTCTACGGAAATCAACCTTCTCGGCAAGACGGTGGACGAGGCGCTCTCCGAACTCGACAAATATCTGGACGACGCTTATCTGGCCCATCTGCCAAGCGTCCGCATCGTGCACGGCAAGGGAACCGGTGCGCTCCGGAAAGCCGTACACGGCTATCTGCGCAAAAACCGGGTTATAAAGACGTTCCGGCTGGGCGAATTCGGAGAGGGCGACGCAGGCGTTACCATTGCTGAGTTTAAGTAGGAAATTAGAAAACGGAGGTAATCATGATAAATAAGCAGAAAATATTAATTGTAGATGACGATAACAATATTGCAGAGCTGATTTCCCTCTATCTGACAAAGGAATGCTTTGAGACGATGATCGTCAACGACGGGGAGTCCGTCCTGTCGGCAGTGGACAGCTTTGATCCAAACCTGATCCTTCTGGATCTGATGCTGCCGGGCATTGACGGCTATCAGGTCTGCAGGGAGGTGCGCTCGAAATCCACCCTCCCCATCATTATGCTTTCCGCCAAGGGCGAGGTTTTCGACAAGGTGCTGGGATTGGAGCTGGGCGCGGACGATTACATGGAAAAGCCTTTCGACTCCAAGGAACTGGTGGCACGGGTCAAGGCGGTGCTTCGCCGTTACAAACCGGCTGTGGCGGAACCGAAGACTTCCGACATCAAGAGCGTGGAATATCCGGATCTGATTATCAACCAGACCAATTACTCCGTTATTTATATGGGTGAAACCATCGAGCTGCCTCCCAAGGAGCTGGAGCTTCTCTACTTTCTGGCCTCCTCGCCGAACCATGTCTTTTCCAGAGAACAGCTTTTAGACCAGATCTGGGGATATGAGTATCTGGGAGACAGCCGCACAATAGATGTCCACATTAAACGGCTCCGCAACAAAATCAAAGACCATGATAACTGGCGCATCGCTACGATCTGGGGCGTCGGTTACAAATTTGAAGTACGCGAAAAGAGATTTTAATATGCGAAAGACACTCTACTTAAAACTGATATTGGCCTACATCATCTTCGGCCTCTTCGGGTTCGTGGTGGTGGCCACCTTTGTGTCCGACATGACGATCAACCATCTCACGAAAGAAAAGGCCGATGCCCTCTATCGGGAAGCCACGCTGATCGCCAACACCTACGCCACCGACCTGTACAATACGGAAGTGTCTCTGGAAACGGTGAAGACACAGCTTGACGCGCTGGATACTTACTTAAACGCCACGATCTGGATTATCAATCCCTCCGGACGCATGATTTTAGACTCCTCAGCCCCGGTGGACGTGGAAAACGAGGTTGTCGTGGAGAATTTCGATCCCACAATCACCGCAGGCTCTTACTATACGGTGGGCGATTTTTTCCGGACTTTTGACGAGGAGATGCTCAGTGTCTTTGCGCCCATCACATCCGGCTACAAGGTGAAAGGCTATGTGGTAATCCACGCTTCTCTCGGCAGCATACAGACAGAGACGAACCAGCTTTTAAATATTTCCTATATCATGTTGCTTATACTCTTTTTGCTGTCCCTGATTATCCTGATCTTTTTCACGGAGATGGTTTATATCCCTCTGCGCAAAATCACGGAAGCCACGGAGCAGTACGCCAGCGGCAACATGCACTATGAGTTCAGCGTGGAAAGCGAAGATGAAATGGGCTATCTGGCCGCTACCCTGTCCTATATGGCCAGCGAAATCGCCCGCTCAGAGGATGACCAGAAAAAATTCGTGGCCAATGTCTCCCATGACTTTCGTTCTCCCCTAACTTCCATAGAAGGTTATCTGAAAGCCATGTTAGACGGCACCATCCCCCCTGAAATGTACGAAAAGTATCTAAACATCGTGCTCAACGAAACCAGCCGCCTGACCAAGCTGACCAACAGCCTTCTGACTCTCAACAATCTGAACACAAAGGGGATCATGCTGAACAAAACGGATTTTGAAATCAATGCCGTCATCCGCAATGTGGCGGCCACCTTTGAGGGCACCTGCCGCCAGAAGATGATCGGCATCGAGCTGATTCTCACGGGCGATGAAATGTATGTGGTCGCAGACGTGGATAAAATCCAGCAGGTTTTATACAACCTTTTAGATAACGCCATCAAATTCAGCCATCACGATTCCCTCATCAAAATAGAGACGACCGAGAAGCACAATAAAATTTTTATCAGCGTGAAAGACACCGGAATCGGCATCCCGAAAGAAGATTTGAAACTGATCTGGAACCGCTTTTACAAGTCCGACCTTTCCCGCGGAAAGGATAAGAAAGGCACGGGGCTCGGCCTGTCGATCACGAAGGAAGTCATACAGGCCCACGGCGAAAACATCAACGTAATCAGCACCGAGGGCGTAGGGACGGAGTTTATCTTTTCCCTGCCCAAATCGGAAATGGAGGACGACGACTGAAACAGGCAATGCGGCAGTCAAAACGACAGCCTGTTATATCATCTGCTGCCAGGATAATCTGTGCAGCTCCCCCTCCGTCTGCATCCCTGTAAACCCGTTCTGCCGCAGCGCCTCATACAGCACAACTGCCACGGAGTTTGACAGGTTCAGGGATCTGATCTCATCAATCATCGGGATGCGGATGCATGTCTCCTCATTTTCCACTAAAATTTCTTCGGGGATCCCGGCGCTCTCCTTGCCAAACATGATACAGTCATCCGGCCCGAAAGCCGCCTCCGTATAGAGGCGTTTTGCTTTCGTGGTTGCATACCAGATTTTCGCATCAGGGTGTTTTTCCCGAAACTCATCAAAATTGATATAGCGTGTCACATCCAAATGCTCCCAATAGTCCATACCCGCCCGTTTGATTGATTTCTCATCCAGCCGGAAACCCAAAGGCTCTATCAAATGGAGCGCCGTACCTGTCGCCACACAGGTACGGCCGATATTTCCCGTATTTGCCGGAATCTCCGGCTGATGTAAAATGATGTGCATCTTTACCTCCATCCGGCATACACGGAGAATGCCTGTTTTTGCGTTCTCCACGCGAAACATAGAAACGCTTCGCTAAACAGCCTTCGATGTAAACACTAGAATTTCTTCTCATTTTGACGCAGTCTGCCGACAAAATCCGCCAGTTTTCCAATCGCCAGTTTCAGGTTGTCCAGCGAATAAGCGTAAGAAATTCTTAAAAATCCCTCGCCGCACTCGCCGAATGCCGTACCCGGCACCACAGCTACTTTTTCTTCCGCCAAAAACCGCTCCGCGAACTCTTCGCTGGTCATCCCGAACTCCTTGATACACGGGAATACATAGAACGCGCCAAAAGGCTCGAAACACTCCAGCCCCATCTCCCGAAAAGAGTGAAGCAGGAAGCGTCGTCTCTGGTTATAAGCCATGCGCATTTCCTGCACATCCTCGTCCCCGTTACGGAGCGCCTCGATCGCCGCATACTGGCTGGTAGTTGGCGCACACATAATCGCAAACTGGTGCAGCTTTGTCATCTGTTCCAGAATTTCTCCCGGACCGCAGGCAAAGCCCAGTCTCCATCCAGTCATTGCAAATGCTTTGGAAAACCCGTTAATCAAAATGGTTCTTTCCTGCATTCCCTCTATTTCTACGATGGATACATGTTTTTCCTTGTAGGTCAGCTCCGCGTAAATCTCATCAGACATAACGAGTATATCATGTTTCCGGATCACTTCAGCGATCGCCTCCAGATCCTTTTTCTCCATAATCGCTCCCGTGGGATTATTCGGGAAGGGGAGAATTAATACCTTTGTCTTATCGGTAATCGCGTCCTCCAATTCCTCCGCCGTCAGCCTGAACTCATTTTCTGCCTTCAGCTCAATGATAACCGGCGTCGCGCCCGCCATAATCGCACATGGCTCGTAAGATACATAGCTGGGCTGCGGAATCAGCACCTCGTCTCCCGGATTGACTACCGCGCGCAGTCCGATATCAATCGCCTCGGAACCGCCCACCGTAATCAGCACTTCGTGCTTCGGATCGTAGGTCACGCCCTGTTTCCTCTTCATATAATTACAGATTTCCTGCCGCAGCTCCATTAACCCGCTGTTGGAAGTATAAAACGTGCGCCCCTTTTCCAGCGAGTAAATTCCCTCGTCCCTGATATGCCACGGCGTGTCAAAATCCGGTTCGCCCACACCGAGGGAAATCGCATCCTCCATCTCGCTGACAATGTCAAAAAATTTCCGGATACCCGAAGGTTTCAGCCCTACAGCCTGCTTCGATAACATATCTTTCACGGTGACACCTTCTCTCTTGTATCTTCATACTTTTTCGTCAATACGGTTCCATGATCTTTGTATTTTTTCAGAATAAAGTGGGTTGCCGTGCTCAAAACGGAATCCAGCGTGGAGAGCTTGTCGGACACAAAACCGGAAATCTCCTTTAAGGACTTCCCTTCCAGCGTCACAAGCAGATCATAGCCGCCGGAAATCAGATACACGGAAGTCACTTCCGGGTACTTATAAATCCGCTCCGCAATATTGTCAAAGCCCTGCCCTCTCTGCGGCGTCACCCGTACCTCGATCAGCGCGGATACCTTCTCAATGGAAGTCTTCTCCCAGTCGATCATTGTGTGGTAACCGCAGATAATGCCCTCATCCTCTAACACCTGCAGCTCATTCACCACATCCAGCTCTTCCACACCGAGTATCACCGCCAGCTCCTTTAAGTCGATGCGGCTGTTCCTCTCTATAATTTTTAACAATTCTTCTCTCATTTTTTCCTCCTTCATCCTTCACTGTCTTGGTTTATTTAAAAACTGCTTTCTGCCCTCGTTGTAAAGCACCCTGTCATTTCCCCTTGTCGTGCGGCCGATCACCACTGCCGGAATCCCTTCCCGCATAAGCGCTGCCGCAAGGGCATTTCCGTCCTCCGCCGTCATAATAAGACAACCGCCCGACGACAGTTCATAGGGATTTTCCCCGAAAACCTCACATATCTCTATGGTCTCCTGCCTGACAGGTATTTTTCTTAAATCCGCTTCCAGTCCGACGCCGGCTTCCTCCGCCATCTCCCACAATCCCGCGAAAATGCCGCCTTGGGAAACAGCCTTTATGCCGCAGACGCCGGACTTCATGGCGGTGGCGGCCTCCGGTATTATTGACAGATACCGGTCGAAAGCGGCGGCCTCCTCAATCATGCGCGCCGGAAACCGCTGCCGCAGCCTCTCCCCATTCGCGCTGGCAAGTCTGGCCGTTCCCTCCAGACCGATCCATTTACTCACCACAATATCCTGATCCGCGCCCGCCTTCTGCGAACCGGCCAGGGGAACATTCCCCTCCTGCCCGGCACATAAGCCCTGTCCTGCCCCGCATCGCTCTTCCGTAAGCGGCCCGGCGCATAAAACGGCGCAGTCTTTCCCCAGCCCTGCGCCATTTTCCGTTTCCCGTACATATGATTCTGTCTTTCCAGACACAGAACGCACTGACACGTTCTCCGATCTCTTTTCCTGTCTCATGCCGTATGCCTTACTCTCCGTAAGATTACCCGTTACAGGCCAGCCCCTGCTCCGCTGTTCCGATCACTGCGCCGGGGGCGGCGCCTCCGGCTGCTGCTGGGCCGCCTGTTCTGCCGCTGCCTGTTCCGCTGCGGCCTGCTCTGCCGCCGCCTGATCCGCCGCTGCCTTGGCTGCCGCCGCCTGCTGGGCCGCTTCTGCCGCCGCCTGTATAGCCGCGGGATCCCCGCCGCGATATGCACCGGATACCGCTTTTACCTGATCCACACTGCCCGACGCCACGGCTGCCATAATGGCGTTATACGCGCCCGGATCCTCCGTCGCCACTCCCACCGTGGCGCTTCTGGGCGCTTTCATGTAGCTGCTGCTGTTCACCTGCTCACGGCTCACTTCCTCGCCGTTCTCCTTCACGACCTTCCACAGTCTCGCCTTATAGCCCACATGCGCGGACTGTACACTGCAATAACCTACCGGCATGGATGCGTCTGTGTAGATCACTTCGTTATCCGGTACGATTCTCTCCAGCACTTCGCTCTCGTAAATTACCTCCCGGCTGCTGTCTCTCGTTTCCATTCCGTAGATCGTGAATGTGATCTCTTTCTCAGGCGTTGTATAGCCGTCTATGTATATGGGATAATCCAGATTATTCTTAAATTTAAAGTCCTTCCCCGAAGACTCCGCAATGGCTGCGTCCGCGGAGGGATCCACATAGGTGACGATCATGGAGTGGTTATAGCGCTCCACCACCTCCAGTTCCGCCTGCAGCACCGCATTGTAAAGCGTGGTCGAAACCTGACAGATACCGCCGCCCAGACTGTCAACCACCTGCCCGTTCAGATAGGAAGCCGCCATATAGTACCCGTTTTCTTCCGAGAACGGAATAAGTGCCTCGAGCGTCGAAATCTCGTCTCCCGGATACAGCGTGATCCCGCTGAGCAGTCTGCATCCGTTTGTCACGTTTGCGCTTCTCGCACCGCCGGATGTAGAAAAGCTGGTGGTAAAGGTTCCAAGAACATCCTTCACCTTCTCCAGATCCTCCGCACTTCCCTGCGGTTCCTGCATCTCCACCTGCATATCCAGATCGCAGGCGCCGCCCGTCCACTCGTCTGTCAGATACGCGTATACGCTCTCCGTCGTACCGTCACGGTCTACCACACAGCCGGACTGCCCTCCGGTAACCTCAAATCCATCCTCCGTCTTTTTCAGGCTGGCGTTAACGGCCTCCCGGTCGTACTGATCCGCATTTTCTTCAATCACCCCGCGAATCTTACTCTTATCGAAGTCAAAGCTTACCCTGTAAACCTTATTCTTATACTCCAGATCCCGCAGCTCTTTATAGCATTGCAGAATATCCCCGTCACGGCCAAAGCAGGCGGCCTCATCCAGAATCTCACGGTTGCCCCATTTCAGGCCAAGCTCCGCGGCCGACGTTTTAATTTCCCCCTCCTCCGGAGCGTGCAGCGTAATCTGCGCATCGCCGTAAGTCGCGACATACGCCTCGATTGCCTCTCCCGCCTCGCTCTTTGTCATTCCCGAGATATCTATGTCGTCCACATAGATTCCCGTCTCTATTTTCCCTTCTTCAGCCTGCGCCGGTATAACGGCAGACGCTGCTAAGACAAACGCTGCCACGGCTGTCATACATAACTTTTTCATAACGATTAACCGCTCCCTGCTTCTCCCTGTCGATTCCATGCCATTCACAAATAACGTTTCTTATGCTAAAATGAATAGAACGCAGATGCCAGCATCGGAATGACCATCGCCAAAACGACGATAATAATAATAACTGATGAAATGATTTTTCTGGTTTTTCTGTTGAATTTCATAATACCACCTTAACCGTTTTTTTGCTACACTATAATAATAAGGAATGTCTTTTTTAGCATAAAGGAATTATATATGAATTTATTGATTATTGCAAGCACTCTGATTCTGGCCGCAGCCATCGCCATGGCCTCCTCCAAAAGCCAGAAAAACGCGGCTGCCGCAGAGCAGGAATATTGGAAGAGAGAGCGGGCCGCGAACAATACAAGGCGCAAGCCGCTGGACGATCTGAACTACATTAAGCTGCCACTGGAAATCTTTCCCATGGAACTTTTGCAGGATGTCCCCCGGATTGAGGATTACAGACAGATTATTCTCTCCTTAAAGGACCAGCCTGTCGTCAATTTCACGGGCCTTTCCAACACAGACCTGAAACTGCGCTACGGTGCGCCCAATATCAACCTGCTCACCACTTATGACCAGAATTACACGCTTTTAGCGCGCACCCTGCAGCAGTGGGCACAGGCGCTCTACGACAACGGCTTCTCCAACGAGGCTTGTCAGCTTCTGGAATTTGCCGTGTCCACAGGTACGGACGTGAGCGCTACTTACCGGCTGCTTATCCGTATTTATCAGGAAAACGGCACGCCCGAAAAGATCGATGCGCTCTATCCCGTGGCAGAGTCCCTAACCTCCGCCATGCAAAAGCCTATCGTCCGTATGCTTGAAGAAGTTCGTCAATCTTCCGACTAGCTTCGCTGCGGGTCAGGCTCCCGACCTCATAGTCTACTATCAGTTTATGCCTGTCCAGCAATTTATATAACTGTTCTTTCTGTGCAATCGTGAGCGGCGTATCACGCTTCGCCTGATATATAAGCGGTTTCGGGCGAAACAGACTCTTTTCTTTCGCTGCCTCTTCTTTCTCATAAAATTCTTCCGAAAGCTTCCGGTACAACGCCGTCGTGGCGCGGGCATCCCCTAACGCCCTGTGCGCGTTGTGAGAAATCTTATAATGCCCGCAGAGCGCTCCAAGACTACGGCTTTCCAGATCCTTCAAATATTTCCGCGCAATCTTCAACGTGTCGATTCCCTGTCTCTCAAAGGTAAGCTTTTCATTCACCGCCGCCTTTTTCAAAAATGAATAATCAAACAGAATGCAATGCCCCAAAAGCACATCGTCTCCCAGAAAAGCAAACAATTCCGGTAAAAGCTCCCCTATCGGTTTCGCACCGGTCAGCTCTCTGTCATGGATTCCGGTCAGCTCCACAATCCGCTCCGAAAGCTGCTGTCCGGGATTGACAAAGGTTTCCCACTCGTCCGTAATCCTGCCCCGCTCTACCCTGACCGCTCCGATCTCTATGATTTTATCCCGCTTCGGATTCAGCCCGGTTGTCTCCAGATCAATGCACACATAGGAATCTGTCATTTTTCCCTCCACTTCACGCCCTCTGCCCGACACGGCTGACCGCGTCGGCATCCGTCAATAATGTCCCACCGGAGCGTATTTCACATATAATAAAATATTCCGTCATTCTTTCACGCAAAATTAACACATTCCATATCCCTATATCTGTCTCTGATTCAGGAAGTACCCACTATATCTTGTAGTCTGTCAGCCAATTATTTATGAAATAGTGGTCTTTCCACAAAAATATTCCACATTGAATATCCTTATTAAAAATTGGAATATTTTTTGGCGCCAGATAAACTACAATAACAAAAAGGGATTACAAATGAAAACAAGGATAAAGGAACTCCGACTGGAAAAAAAAATGACACAGCAAGCTCTTGCTAAAAAGCTTGGCATCAATCAAACAAGTCTAAGCAAAATCGAATGTGGGGCCAGCACTCCTGACGCTCTGCTTTTGACCGATCTATCGCGTTTGTTTCATGTCACCACAGACTATATTCTATTGCTTTCTGAAGAACGTCTGGCAGCAGATTCCCTATTGGCAGATAATATGAGTAATCTCAAAAAATATCAGCACCTTATCACCATTTATCAGAAAATGACCCAGAAACAGCAGGGAGACTTTTATAATTTCCTGTGCAGCATGTTAGGCATGAGCGATGATTTGTAATACGGAATCTGTCGCCTACTGGTGACGCTTGGCCTTTCCATATATTGTTTTTCTCAAACAGCATATCTAGTCAGATTGTCAGCGCCCTGTAGTGCTTAAACCCCTTTGCTGTCACATCTGGTCTACGCGTTATATAACGTATCTGGCAAAAGGCGGGATTCCCAAATCCCGCCTCATTTCCTGTCCTGCGTGAGACTAAAACCGCTTCTCACATTTTTAAAGTATGGAAAGAAATCTGTCGAAGGCTGCCTGTCCCTGCGCATCCCGCTTATACACGCCCGCATCCTCAAGCACTTCCATAAATACATTACCGATCTCTTTGTGCAGAATCTCCGTAACGTGTTCCCTGTCCACATGCGGATATGCGGGCAGAAATTCGTCCACCCAGTCTGCGTGCTTCGCAAGCTCCTCATCCCCCCGGATGTCCGCACCTGTCAGAATCGCCTCAGCGAGACGCTCCATTTCCCCTTTCAGTCTGGCGGGCAGTACGGCAAGCCCCATCACTTCAATCAGGCCGATGTTCTCCTTTTTGATATGATGCAGTTTCGCATGGGGATGATACACGCCGAGCGGGTGCTCCTGCGTCGTGATGTTATTGCGCAGCACCAGATCCAGCTCGAATTTATCGTCCCGCTTTCTGGCTATCGGCGTAATCGTATTGTGCGGCTCCCCGTCGGTTTCTGCAAATATAAATGCTTCCTCGTCGGTATAACCCCGCCACTTCTCCAGAATCAGGTCCGCAAGCGCCACCAGTCTGCCGGGATCTTCATGGGAAATACGGATCACGGACATCGGCCAGTTCACCACGCCAGCCTCCACATCCGTAAAGCCCTGTACCGTAAAGATACGCTCCACCGGCGCTTTCGCCATGGCAAACTCATAATGTCCGCCCTGAAAATGATCGTGGCTTAATATAGAACCGCCCACAATCGGCAGATCCGCATTGGATCCTACAAAATAATGCGGAAACTGTTTCACAAAGTCAAACAGCTTACAGAACGTATCGTGCTCGATCTTCATCGGAATATGTTTTGCGTTAAACACGATACAATGCTCGTTATAATATACATAGGGGGAATACTGAAATCCCCATTCGCTGCCGTTTATGGTGACGGGAATAATCCGGTGATTCTGTCTTGCGGGATGATTCACCCGCCCCGCATAGCCCTCATTTTCCCTGCAAAGCAGGCACTTCGGATAGCCGCTCTGCTTCGCGTTTTTCGCCGCGGCTATCGCCTTCGGGTCTTTCTCCGGCTTGGAGAGATTGATCGTGATGTCCAGATCGCCGTATTTCGTAGCGGAAATCCACTTCTGATCCTTCTCAATGCGGTAGCGTCTGATATAATCCGTGTCCCTGCTCAATTTATAAAAATAGTCCGTCGCCTCTTTCGGATCCGCCTCATATTTTTCCCGGAATGTCCGGATTACCTCGCTGGGCCGCGGCGTGAGAAGTCCCATAATCTTCGTGTCGAAAAGATCCCGGTATACGATGCTGTCCTCTATCATCCCCTTCTCGCAGGCATAATCTAATATCTCCTTAAGCACCGGTTCTAACTCCTCCACGGTCATGGAGATATCGCTGCCCTCTTCCAGCTCATCCAGCCCGAAAAGCTCAAGCAGACGATTTGTCGTATATATCTCATCCTCTTTCTCAATCAGGCCGGTCAGCAGGCCGTATGCTACAAGTTTTTTGATATTCAGCTGAATCATTATTATAATACCTCCTCGACTTACATCTGCGGAGAATGCCGTATTTTAGGCATTCTCCTGCGTGAAACTTAGTACTTCTCCACGAAACAGCCTCTGCTGTGAGTGGCTGGAAGTACTTCTCACGCTGTTACAGTTTGCACGGGCCGTCCCCGATCTCCACCACATAGAAATCCGCGTTCTTACCGACACGCTCTTTATAAGCCGCGCCCACCTTCTCCTTAAAAGTTTCCACCGCTTCATCCTTCACGATATTCACCGTACAGCCGCCGAAGCCGCCGCCCGTGATGCGGGAACCGATCACCCCGTCCACCTTCCAGGCCTCCTCCACAAGCACGTCAATCTCCTCGCAGGACACCTCGTAATCATCCCGCAGGGAAACGTGGGAAGCGTTCATCAGCTCGCCAAACTCTTTCAGATTGTTATTTTTTAAGGCTTCCACCGCACGGATTGTCCGTCGGTTCTCATAAACCGCGTGTTTTGCACGTTTTGCACAGACCGCATCGCTGATAGCGGACTTATTCGCCTCAAACTCCTCCTCCGTCAGATCGCCAAGCGTCTCGATCTTTATTACCTTCTGCAGATCAGCCAGCGCCTGCTCGCTCTCTTTTCTTCTCGTATTGTAGCCGGAATTTACAAGAGAGTGCTTCACATTGCTGTTTGTAACAATAATCTTCGCACCGTCCAGCACAAGGGGCGCATACTGGTAGGAAAGGTCCGCCGTGTCTAAAAAGATCGCGTTGTCCTTCTTACCCATCGCGGAAGCAAACTGATCCATAATCCCGCAGTTCATGCCGTTGAAATTATTTTCCGAATACTGACCGATCAGCGCAAGCTCCACATTGGTCAACTCAAATCCGAACAGATCCCGCAGATAAAAACCTGTCAGCACCTCCAGAGAAGCGGAGGAGGACAAACCGGAACCGTTTGGAATATTGCCGTTTAACACAACATCCAGCCCGCAGTCCATCTTCATGCCACGCTTTTCGAACGCCCACATAACGCCCTTCGGGTAGTTCGTCCAGCCCGCCTTATCGGAAAGTGTCAGATCATCCAGACTGCTCTCCACCACGCCCATTTTATCAAAATTCATGGAATAAAACCGCAGCTTCCTGTCAGCTCTCTTCTTCACCGCCGCATATGTGCCGATTGTCAGCGCGCAGGGAAACACATGCCCGCCGTTGTAATCCGTATGTTCGCCGATCATGTTCACCCGGCCCGGCGCAAAATAGACACCCGCGCCGTCTGCATCCCCGTAAAGCTCCTCAAATTTCTTTAAAACTGTCTCTTTCATACCCGCTCTCCTTCTCTCTTGAACTATTTAAAAGTTCTTTTCACTCCTAATTACGTACAGAGAATGCCGCATTTCAGGCATTCTCCTGAGTGAAAGTGATTTGCAAAGCAAATCTAGAACTTCTTAGCGAAGCAGCCTTTGCTGCTGAGCTGTTTAGAAGTTCTTTTCACTCTATTATAGTTAAAAAAGGACTATCCTTACATAGTCCTTTGTTACTGAAACCTGTCAAAATGTTATATTTGATTCAGACTGTTAATCTGGCCGATGAACTCCTCCACCTGCCGCAGATACTCCCTGTTCCTCCTTGTCTCCCCCTTCTGCATTTCTTTTCTGAAACTCGTGGGCGACATCTGCTTCATCTGCCGGAATGCCTTCGTAAACACCAGCGGATCGTGATAGCCGCATGACAGGGCGATGCTTTCTATCGGAAGAGACGTAAGCTGCAAAAGCTCCGTGGCTTTCGTAATGCGAAAAGTGGTCAGAAACTGCTGGGGTGACATACCCATGGAATTTTGGAACAAGGTATAAAGATAACTTCTGTTAATGCACACATAGTCCGCCACATCCGTCACTTTGATGGGATTGCAGTAATTATTCTGGATAAATGAGACGGCTTTGCGTACATAAATATTTGCTTTGTCGTCCTCATTGTGCTTCTCAACCCTGCTGCCCTCCGCAATCACCGACAGGAAGATGCCGAGCTGACCGTTTCGCCGCAGATCGTGGGAAAGACCGTACGTGTTATGCTCCATCATATCCTTCACGATCCGGTAAAGCTCCTCCGAGGCCTCCGACTTAAAAACCGGCTGTCTTACGGAAAGACCGATATTTCCCACATATTCCGCCGCCTGCGTGCCGCTGAATCCTACCCACACATAGGTCCACGGCTCCTCTTCATCCGCCTGATAAAAGGCCAGCTCATCAGGCATAATCAAAAAACCGTACCCTGCCTCCAGCGGATACTCCTCTCCGCCGATTGTAAATTTCCCCTTGCCGCTGAGAATATAGTGAATCAGATAATGGGGCTTTAAGGCCGGTCCGAAGCTGTGCATCGGCTCCGTCCGGGAAAGGCCGCAGCAGTTCACATACAGACTGCCCGTCTGCTCCCCCGCAAATTCCAGTTTATATGCTTTTTCCATAGGCTTCTCCTATCTATGGCACCGGCGGCGTCAATGCAACCAGCCGTCTTTTCAACATTTTTATTCAGGCTCAGATTCGCGTTTCTAAAGTCCTTTTGTCTCCTGCCTTCCTATATATTTTATTATATTACATATACAATAGTTGTCCACAGAAACTGCCACCTCTTTTTTTAAATCGTAAACTTGTCGTCCCTGCACAGCAAGAAACGCATTGAAAGAAATCAACTTTTTTTATATGATAAAAGTATCAATTGGTGTATGTGATGAATCTTCTTATGGGGGTAGAATAACAAAATCGGATGATGAGAAAAAAAGTAATAGCAGCAGGTCACATCTGTCTTGACATTACTCCGGTTTTTCCGGATATGGAGGCAGCGCATCTGGAAGATGTTCTGTCTCCCGGAAAACTGATCCAGATGAAAGAAGCGGATGTGCACACAGGCGGTTCTGTCGCAAACACAGGACTGGCCATGAAAATATTGGGGGCGGACGTTACACTGATGGGCGGGATCGGAAACGACGCATTTGGAGAAATGATCCTGAACATATTAAAACAATATGATGCGGATTCCGGTATGCTGATCTCTGACAGATTGTCAACTTCATATACCGTGGTAATCGCTGTCCCGGGAATTGACCGGATTTTTCTTCATAACCCCGGAGCAAACAACGCCTTTCAGACAAGCGACATCCCGGAGGAAACACTGGAAGGTGTTTCGCTGTTTCACTTCGGATATCCTCCGCTGATGAAAACCATGTACGAAAATGGCGGAGCAGAGCTTGTAAAGCTTATGAGACGGATGAAAGCGGCCGGTATTGCAACCTCACTGGATATGGCTTCGGTTGACGCTGCATCAGAAGCAGGGCAGGCCGACTGGGAGAAAATTCTGAATCGGGTACTTCCCCATGTGGATTTTTTTGTCCCGAGCGTGGAGGAATTATGCTTTATGCTGGATCGTAAGCGCTTTGAAGAATGGCAGCAAAGAGCTGACGGCGGTGATATCACGGAATTTCTGAGTGTGGAAACCGATATCAGGCCCCTGGCAGAAAAATGCATGGAACTGGGCACAAAAATTCTCCTCATCAAGTGCGGCGCACCGGGTATTTATTACCGGACGGCATCCAAAGAAGCCATTCAGCAAATCGGCGGCAATATTGCGCTAAATCCGGAAGAGTGGGCAGAAAAGGAAGGGTTTGAAAGCAGTTATGTACCGGAGAGGCTGGTCTCTGGAACAGGCGCCGGAGATACAAGCATCGCCGCTTTTTTAACGGCAGCGTTGGAGGGATGCTCTCTGGAAGAATCCCTTCATCTGGCAGCGGCAACCGGCGCATCCTGTGTTGCTTCCTATGACGCCTTAAGCGGATTAAAAACATTTGATGAACTTCGGGAAAAGATAAAACAAGGCTGGCAGAAGATAAACGCCGGTTAAAACAGGAGGAGGAAAAAATAATGTTAGTAAATATGCGCGATATATTACTTCCCGCAAAGGAAGGCGGTTACGGCGTCGGTTTCTTTAATGCGGTCAATGTCGAAATGGCACGGGCAATCATCGAAACCGCAGAAGAATTACAGGCGCCGGTTATGGTCGGGACTGCCGAAATCCTTCTTCCGGTGATGGAATTGGAAAGAGTAGCCGAATATTTAATTCCGATGGCGAAAAAGGCAAGCGTTCCCGTCTGTGTTCATTATGACCACGGCCTGACATTTGAAAGATGCATGGAGGCATTAAATCTTGGCTTTACGTCGATTATGTATGATTGTTCTACCGCCTGCTACGGGGAAAACGTAGAAAAAGTCGCTGAGATAGTGAAAATCTGCCACGCTGTGCATGTTACGGTAGAAGGAGAGCTTGGCCATGTCGGCGACAATGCAGGATCCGGAAAACTGGAAAACCCAAGTGATTATTTTACGGACCCGGAGACGGCAATGGATTTTTCCGCGAAAACAGGCATAGATGCATTGGCAGTCGCTGTGGGAAACGCACACGGAGACTACACGTTTCCACCCAGATTGGATTTCGAACGAATCCAGACAATCGCGGAAAAAACAAACCTTCCCTTGGTGCTCCACGGTGGTTCCGGGCTGTCAGACGAAGATTTTCAAAAGGCGGTAAAACTCGGCGTGTCAAAAATAAATATTTTTACGGATATTGACAAAGCCGGTAAGCGTGGACTGGAAGCCGGTATTGCAGCCGGAGAAAAATCTATGATGGGACTTATCCCGTATGAAATCGCCGAAATGAAAAAGGTGATAAAAGAAAAAATTTTGTTATTTGGCTCCGACGCAAAAGCGTGAGCGCCGGTTCTGAAAAGAAATAACGATGCGGGTGTCGGACAATCCCGGACAAATGAGTCAGATGCGCGTGTAACACAGCACCCGGCTCATTGCCCGCGGAAAGAAACGGCACCCGCACGCTCTGTAAAGAAAAGCGGATATCACGGTTTTTCCGGCTTATAGTTTTCCACATCTGCAAGCAGTTTCTCCCACGCTTCCTCGTGCTCCACATAGTAGATGGGACATTTCTTACCGCCGCAGTCATAATGCCGCAGAATATCGTCCACGGACAAATGGTATTCCTGTGTCAGCCAGGCAAGCGTATGTACCAGCGTATCATAAGTTTCCTGCGTGAACTCTCCGTTTTCATCCACATAACAGCACTCTATCGAAACGGAGTCCTCATTTCTGGTCGCCACCGCATAAGCCTGCTCCTCTAACGGTATACACTGGATCAGTTCACCCTCATAGCCGATGATAAAATGCGCGCTTGCCGACCGCTCCTGTGTCGTAGCCAGATTGGCAAAATAACTGCGGTTCTGCGCCGCCGAAGTACCCGGATTCGCGGTATAGTGCACAAAAACGCTCTTAATTTTTCTAAGCTCCGTTCCTGGTCTGGAAAAATCATTCGGTTCCAGATAATCCACCATAATCTCCGGCGGCTGAATCCGGTTCGCCTCTGTTTTTTCCGACATAACCTCCACAATACCCCTGCCTCCGCTTGGTTTTGTGCTGTGAAGCATACGGTAAACGGCTCCGGTGGTCTGGTAGATCAGAATCAGACACACACCGATCATAAGAAATACAAACAGACGGTAGAGATTGAGCCGCCGCTTCCTCGCCCTGCGCCGCTTAACAGAATTTACCGGACGCGGATTGCCCGTATAGCGGCGGTCCGGATACGGCCTGGAACGGGCACTTCTCTGCACGGGGCGGACCTGCTCACGGTCTGCAAGACGCATCATGCGGGTATCGTCGGATTCTCTGGAAATTTCCCACAGATCCAGATTCTCCAGGCCGTCCCTGTCGGCGCTGCGCCGGCTTGCGCTCTCTTTGCCGTTTCGTGCGCTCCTGTGTGCGCCGCTGCCCGCTCTCTTCTGCGAGCCGCCGCCATAAATAACGCTTATATTGTCTCTTGCGCTTTTCCCGCGCGCACTTCCAGTCCTGCTTCCCGTTCCGCTCTGTTTTCTGCGTCTTTCTACGGCATATTCCGCCCTGTTCCGCGGGACACTTCCCGCGTCGCTCCTCTGTGCCTGTCCCATGTGCTCCCCCTCTTTTGTACTTCTCACACTAACCTCCATGTCGCTGCTTTACCGCGACACAAATCCGTGCGGAGAATGCCGTATTTCAGGCATTCTCCTGCGTGAAACTTAGTACTTCTTAGCGAAGCAGCCTCTGCTGCTGAGCTTTAGAAGTACTTTTCATGCTATTGTAGTACGTCAATCTTTAAAATTTCTCTAAAAACCGACATGCTTCTACGCTTTTATATATTAGAGCGGGGAACTTAAGAAAAAGGTTACATAATTCTTAATATTTTTTTATTTTTCACTCTGCTGACGGCATCGAAAGATATGTCTCCACCGCCACATGCAAATCCGACAGCCCTTCCCGGAAAGTTTGCGCATCCTCATAACCCGCATTCTGCAATCCGGAAATATTCTTTTCCAGCTCTTGTCTGTAATACACCTTCATATCGGAGTCTGCCCCGGACAAGTTCCTGATTTCCATGCCGATCTCATCCACATTCCCAATCGCATAAAACAGCATCGCCGCATTAAAATACAGCATGTCCTGATCTTCTTTCGTCATATAATCAGTGCTCATCTCATAATCGAACCGCAGAGAATAAGGTTCCTCCATCGTCTGCATGGAAAACCCGCCCACACGACTCAGCGTGGGTGGCAGGGGCAGAGCATCAATCAGCGCGCCCACCTTTACATGATCCCCTGCATAGGGGGTCCGGTTCGCAGTCATGGCGTCAAACAGCGCCTCCCGCCGCTCCCGGTTCAGGCTCAAAATAACCACCTGACCTGTAATCCCTTTCAGCTCTTTGTCAATGAACGTCATTTCCTTCTGGTATTTGTCCTTCACCTTCCCATCAAAATCTGCCCTGACGTAGACATAGCAGCCAGAATACAGCTCATCCACATTGACCTCCTGCGGCTGGAAAGTAATCGTCACAATCTGCTCATTCGGCAGATAATCTGACTTGCCTTCCTCTTCCTGCACATCCGTTTCGCTAAACGTATGGTCATCTATGATATAAGTGGTGTCGTCGTTCGTATCTGTGCCGGGCACACCTTTCGCTGCCACATCTCCCGCTGCCGCCTCATCTGCGCCGGGCAGATGGTCTGGCATGGCCTGATCTTCGGATGCCGTCTCCTCTGCCGGCGTATAAGTATGCTCTGTACGAAAGCTGCTTTCATCCGGCTGCCCCGTGACAATAATATGCTCGTCCGGCAAGTAATCCGCCTTTTCTTCCGTTTCAGACCCGCCTTCCTTGATCTCCTCGTGACCTGCAATACCCTCCTCTGGAATATAAATATCCTCATGCGATAAAACACCCTGTCCCGCAGGCGTATAGGTGTGCTCTGTCCTCGAAAGCGGCTCCCCCAGATATGCCCGCAGCAGATAATTATAGCCATAATCACCGACGGGCATAACCTCCCGCCCTTCATCCACCAGCTCCAGTGCGTCTTTGAGCGACATTCTGGAAAACCGCCCCACTTCCTTCTGCGCGGCAATATGATATATGATAACCTCATCACTTTCTTCCCCAGCCACACAGCCGCTGATGCCGCCGATACTTGCTGGCAGCGGTATCTGCATATCCGCCCCCGTAACCGTCAGGCCCGCCTGCGCGTCAACCGGCATCCCGTGAAACCGTGCGTCTCTGGTAAAGACAAAAAGACATGCCGCCGCTATCAAAACCAGGGCGCCCGCCGCAGCCGTGCAGAGAACCTTTGGCTCCTTTACGATAAACTGAATCCGTTCCTTCGCACGCCTTCCGCTGCCGGTCATGGTCGTCGCCGTGCAGATCAGATCCGACACGCGTCCTTTTCTCGTGATAATGGAGAGAAGCGTCTCCCCATAGGAAATTCTTTCCCCTTCGCCCAGCATTGCCAAAGCGCCCTCGTCACAGGCCAGCTCACAGTCCCGTTTGGAGCAGACCGCAGCGACCCATACCAACGGATGAAACCAGTACACCGCCACCAGCACACTGCGAAGAAGCGCCCATACGCTGTCCCCGTGCTTTTTATGGACAAGCTCATGTACCACCACATGCCGCAGTCTTTCCGTATCACCGATTACATCCGCTGTCAGATATACCGCCTCATATCCCGGAAAACCGTACAGACAGGGCGAAGAAATCCCTTCCGCAAGATAAAACGCGGGCAGGCGGCATTTTTTTCCGGATAAATACCGGCTCTTTTGTCTCCCGGCGAAATCTTTTCCATCCCACAGGTCCGTTGCCGCCCTTACCTCTTCCGGCAGATCAAAGGGCTTTCTGGTCTTCCTCAGCCGCCGGCTGAATACAATATTGGCAGCCAAAATCCACACACCCACAATAAACGCGCCAAGTCCCCAAAAAAACCATAATACATCCAATCGGGAAAACCCTAATCTTCCCGCCACAAACACGGCAGTCGGTCCGTCCTCAGGCATACCCTCCAGCGTCTCCCTGATCTCATCTGTCGTAAACAGGCGAAACAGGATACTGCCCGAATTTACCGATATCTGAACAGGCTCCTCCAGTCGGATAACCTCTTCCAGCCGCCCGGTTAAACCACTCTCGTCCTCTTCCACCAGATCCATCAGGCGGAATCCGGACAGCGAGCCCAGATCAAACTCCGCCGAAACCGGAATGATCAACCGGAGCGCTGCCAAAAGCCAGAGCGCATATTGCAGTCTGCTGCTGATTTTTCCGCGGAATACCCGCCGGATCAGCAGAACGCATAATATCAGAACCGTTGATGTAATCAATATCTCTTTCATGTCCGCCTATCCTCCATCTTTCCCTTATGACTGCCGCTTACCGCAGCCAGTTCTTATCTCCCCCGCTCATTTCCCACTCTCATGATGTCCCGTTCTGTTTTTTCGCGCCTGTTCCAGAATGCCATACAGCTCCTGTATCTCCTCCTCCGACAGCGCCTGATCTTCCACCATGGCGTTAACCATCATGCCCAGACTTCCCCGGTATACTTTCTGTAAAAACCCTCTGGTTTCCTGCATGGAAACTTCCTCCCTTGTCACCAGCGGATAAAAGATCTTCGCCCGTCCGCCGTCCCTGTGGGCAACCGCCCCTTTCTTTTCCATGCGGGAAAGCATCGTGATCACAATATGCTTATCCCAACCCGTCTCTTTTCTCAATTCATTCTTCAATTCTGTGATCGTACTCTCACGCTCCCAGAGCAGATTCATAATTTTCCATTCCCCGTCTGACAAACTAACCATGTCGTTTCCTTCCTTTCTTCCGCGCTTCTGCCCCTTTTAACCGATCCTCTTACGGCGCGCAAAGTGGTTCCGGTGTTCCTGCATCCCGCTATTATTATATATAACAATTGGCATATTTTGGTATACGAATGTATACCTTCCGCTTCTATCATACATGCAAGGTATACGCCTGTCAACCCTTTATGGCGCCAATAAAAAGATCCACTGTACAAAAAAACAGGAAACCCGATCCGGATCTCCTGCCTTTTATTTCTCTATTTCTTTCTTTATTTCCTTACTGTAGATAGCGCAGGCTGCTCTGCTTACCTCAAAAGCCTTCGCTGTACTTGCGGTAAAGCTCTTCCAGCTCCGCCTGATCCTGCTCGGACACATTTTCCTGCAAATACGCCTTGACCTCCGACAGGGAATCACTGTCCACGCCGTCCCCCACAATCTCCATCACATCGGAGAGTGTGTCGCTGTCCGCATAACGTTCAATGATCTCCTCTGCTTTCTGTTTGTCGCCCTCATCCATGCCCTCTACGATCTCTTTGGCTTTCCCGGCCGCCTGCGGATCGCCAACACTCTCAAGCGCCTGTTTTACCGCCTGCTCCATCACCGTTTCGGAAACCTTTTTTGTCACGGCATGTTTCACTGTTCCCGTCAGCGCCCCGCTGGCAATGCCGACTGCCAGGGCAAGACCGGCTCCGAGTAAAAGTCCCAGAAAGATCACCGGAATAAGCCCTTTTTTCTTCTTTCTCCTGCTCATTTTTTCTCTCCCATATGCACAGTCTGTTCGGGCAGTTCTCAAAACAATACCCTGTCATTTCGACAAACCTGAAAAATCAATATGCCCTGCCCCAGTAAACCATCTTCTTCGCCGGCTTTCCGCAGCACACACAGGTGTCGCCAACCTGCTCCTGCTCAAAAGGCATACACCGGCTGGTAACTGCCAGCTCTTCCTTGATCTGATCCTCACAGGCCTGCTCACCGCACCACATAGCTTTCACAAAACCGGACTTTTCCGCAAACAGGCTGCGGAAAGTCTCCATGTCCTTCGCCTCGTAAGTGTGCTCCTCTCTGTGCGCTCTGGCGCGTTCCAGCATTTCCTTTTGCATCAGGTCGAGAATTTCTCCGGCCTTTGTTTCAATCTCATCCAGAGATACTTCAATCTTCTCTCTTGTATCCCGGCGGCAGATGACGCACTTTCCTGCCTCAATGTCCTTCGGCCCGATCTCCACGCGAATCGGAATACCGCGCATCTCCTGCTCGGAAAACTTCCATCCGGGACTCTTGTCGGTGTCGTCTACTTTCACGCGGAACGCACGCAGTCTGTCCTTTAGTTCACAGGCCTTATCCAGCACACCTTCTTTCTTCTGCTGAATCGGAATCACCATAATCTGAGTCGGCGCAATCTTAGGCGGCAGCACCAGCCCGGAATTATCGCCGTGCACCATAATCACCGCACCGATCAGACGGGTTGTGGTTCCCCATGAAGTCTGATGCACATGTTTTAAAGTATTGTCTTTGTCCGTAAACTGTATGCCAAAAGCTTTCGCAAAACCGTCGCCAAAATTATGGCTGGTGCCGGACTGCAATGCCTTTCCGTCATGCATCAACGCTTCGATTGTATAGGTGGCAATCGCTCCCGCAAATTTTTCCTTGTCCGTCTTGCGGCCTTTGATTACGGGAATGGCCAATACCTCCTCACAGAAATCAGCGTAGACGTTTAACATCTGAATCGTCCGCTCCTCCGCCTCCTCAGCAGTAGCGTGAGCCGTGTGCCCCTCCTGCCATAAAAATTCGCGGCTCCGGAGAAACGGTCTTGTCTCCTTCTCCCAGCGCACTACCGAGCACCACTGGTTGCATACCTGCGGCAGATCACGGTAAGACTGCACCGCATTTTTATAATAATCGCAAAAAAGCGTCTCGGAAGTAGGTCTGACACAAAGTCTTTCCTGCAAAGGCTGCATACCGCCGTGCGTCACCCACGCCACTTCCGGCGCAAAGCCCTCCACATGATCTTTCTCCTTGTTCAACAGGCTTTCCGGAATAAACATGGGTAAATACACATTTTCTACACCCGTTGCCTTAAACCGGTCGTCCATCTGCCGCTGAATCAACTCCCAGATTGCATAGCCCGCCGGCTTAAATACCATGCATCCCTTAATGCTGGTGTAATCCAAAAGCTCCGCTTTTTTCACCACATCCGTGTACCACTGTGCGAAATCATCCTCCATCGCCGTGATCGCTTCCACTAACTTTTTGTCCGCCATACTTTCCTCCCTTTCCGAAGCGTATGCTTCTGACTTTACTTACTTGCAGGCATGCAGCCTGTCCGTGCCACTTTCTGACTCTGCTCTTTGCATAAGCAGACTCAAGATGCTTCGCATCTTTCGTTCGCGTTGCTCGTCATAAATTGTCACTGACAGTCTTGCATGCAGGCATGCAGCCTGTCCGTGCCACTTTCTGACTCTGCTTATGCGCGCAAAAAACCGCCGGAATTTCTATCCCTAAGGGACCGAAATCTCGGCGGTACCACCCTGATTAATGCATAAATTGCATTCTGCTCCTCATACCGTTATCGCCGGTGCTACGCTGCGCTCCTCACACAGGGCTCCGAGGCCGGTTCCGGACAGTTCCCGTAAAAGCCTCCCACCACCGGCTCTCTCTCTGCAACATTTCCCATCCGTACTATTCTCTTCTTCGCCACGTTTCACTATCACGCCAGCCTGTCTGGCTGTATTTCCATCCATTTTAGCCGCATGAACCGGTTTTGTCAACCGTTATTATTCTTTCATCCGCGCAAGCTGCGCACGAAGCTGCCGGATCTCTTCTTCCTTCTCCGCTATCTTCCTCTCATAACTGCGCAGGTCCTGATAATACTCCTCCCGGTCGAGGCACCTTTTGCGCACCAGATCGTCCGCGCTCATCCGGAATATGGTTTCTGACGCTTCCTGCAAATATTCATCTCTGGCTGCCAGCATTTTCATCTCCTCCCATGTTCTGGCCTTAAACAGCATGGCCCACTCGTGAATATGATACTTCCTGTCCTCCTCTGTTGCCAGATCTATCCGAGATAAGTCTACCACATGTAAGGTCAGACTGTCACTATATTTTTGATGATTTTTGACGTTTATCAGTTTATAGGACGCGTAAAACTCCGGCGTTTCTTCAAACAGGGTATAATCCAGAAAGCCGATATGTATGGCCGGTTTTGCTTCCATGTAGTCCTGTCCGCGGTTCAGCCGGTCAAAGGAGCGGCACAGATACATAACGGAGCGTTCCTGCCAGTTGAGCTTGTTGGCGATCTGCATTTCCAGATTAATCAGGGTATGGTTATTCAGAACCACATTGATATCCAGACGAAACTCCTTATCCGTCACGGCCTCTCCCAAAATGACGGGATTGGTTATTTCCACGGAAACCACCGCTTTTTCGGACAGGTGGAGCAAAGAGCAAATCAGCCCGCGCAGGACTTTATTGTTGGACTGTAAGACAGCCCGGAACATATAATCGTTGGTCATGTTGTAGGGAATCCGGCCGCAGGCGTTCTGAAACCCGGAGCTTTCGGCGGGTGGTGCTGCGGATTTTGTCTGGTAATCTGTGGCAGAAGAAAAAACAGAGGCGTTATTTCCGGTACATAAAGATGTGTCAACAGGCTGTTTCATAGATGTGATTTCCTTTCTCAGATCAGAATGACGGAGCCCTGCTCCCGGGAATTGCGGAACCGGAAATAAGAAATCGGCTTCCGGATGAAATGAAGGATACATTTGTAAATAAAAGTTTCGCTAAAACAGATATAGCATAGATGAAAGCAAATTGCAAAGCATTTTGTGGAGAGAGGATGTAGAAAAAGAATAAGCGGAATACCGAATATACATGGCAAAAATCAACATATGGCGAGAAACGGACATTGATCAGAAAGCGGACACAAAATATAGTATGTTCAAGTTTCACAATCAAAGTCCGAATACGTCCTTGATAAACAGGTACGCCACAGTAAGAACCAGTCCGACGCAGAAAAGCAGAAGTCCGAAAGACATACTTCTGGTTATCATCATGGTGTTTTCGCTCCACTCCTCATGCAGCAGCGCCAGTTTATGCTCGAAGTCCTGCTTTTTCGGGGGATTCCGGCGCAGGAGCAGATTGCCAAGCGCCTCAAAAAAGGAGGCGGTACAGGCGGCAAGATGGGTAAATACATTGCCCTCGGGCCGCTCGTGGGGCAGCTTCGCGTCCCGGTAAACGGTTTTTCTGAGTGCGACGACAATCGTATCGACCAGACTGTCCAGAAAACGACAGAGCATACCGAAGGTAAAAGGCAGAATTTTTAACAGCAGAGGACGGTAGATCAGGTTCTCCAGATCCAGCCAGACCGGCATACAATTTACATAATGTTTCCTTGCGCCGGCGCAAACCATGGACGGAGAATGCGCAGCATTCTCTGAATCGAGCGCGACAGTGCTCGATTTTTTCATAAGCAGAGGACGCACGACAAGGCCGTAGATCAGTGCGCCGAAAACAAGAGAAGTCAGTGCGCCCCGCAAGTTGCCGGAGGAGAAGTAGGAAACCTTTTCCATGGCCTCTGCCCGCAGGAATTTCTGCCCCATATCGGCAATGCGGTCCATGACAATACCGGGAAACGATCCCATGAGGGGCAGCAGAACAGCGCTTACAGTGAGGGCGAGGGCGCTGATGCGGTTCATGTACCTGCCCTGCATGGCGTCATATTTTTTCTGCACGGTTTCATCCGCATTTTTTTCGATAAAAAGGCAGACATAAAGCTTGGTCATGTAGGCCGCCGTGAGTCCGCCGCTTATCAGGAAAATCTGCTCAACAGCGCGCATAAACGAGGTGCCGGAAAAGGCGGGGATCACATCCGCGTTAATCAGGAACACGTATTCCACAATGCTCTCATGGAGCAGCGTCTTGCTGGCGTAGCCGCTAAAGAGCGGTACGCCGCTGATACCCAGCGCGCCCATAAGAAAGATAAAGTGCAGAAGCGGTTTTTTTCTTCCAAAGCCGCGAATCTCATTCAAATCCAGTTTATGCACATTCATAAAGACTACGCCTGCCGCCATAAACAGCACGAGCTTGATCAGAGAGTGGTTTATCATGTGAAGGAGACTGCCGCGCAGCGCGATGGCATTTTCCTTTCCCAGCAGACCAGCCATGCCTGTGCCCACGAGAATAAAGCCGATCTGGGAGACGGAGGAGCAGGCCAGCGTCCGTTTCAGGTCGACGGAGAAGAGGGCGAGCAATGCGCCGATTACCATGGTGAAGACGCCTAAAAGTAAGAGCAGGCCGCCCCATGCCGCATCCTGGAAGAAAATGCGGGTGGTCAGAATCAGTATGCCGTACATACCCGCTTTGGTCAGGATACCCGAGAGCAGGGCGGAGGCGGGAGCGGGTGCCACAGGATGGGCTTTCGGCAGCCAGATGTGCAGTGGGAATGCGCCGGCTTTTGCGCCGAAACCGAACAAAAGACAGAGGCCCGCAGCCTTGATGCTCCTTTCCGGAATCCCGCTGGAGGTTGTAAGTACATATTTATGATAGGAGCCGTTCAGCTCTTCAAAGTTTAGCGTACCCGTCGTGTGATAGAGAAGAAAAATACCCATCAGCATTACCAGCCCGCCAATCACCGCCACGGCCAGATAGGTTGCGCCAGCCCGCATGGATTCAGGCTTTTCGTCGTGCACCACCCATACATAGGAGGTAAACGACATGATCTCAAAGAAAAGAAAGGTAGTAAAAAAGTCCGCGGAGAAAAAGACACCCTCAGTTGCGCCAAGTGTCAAAAGCAGAAACAGATAATAGCGGTTCCGGTTTCTGTAGTGCGCAAAATATTCTTTGGAAAAGAGCGTGGTCATGAACCACATAAAGGCGGCAATGGTTCCGTACAGTGCGCGGAACCCGTCCAGCGTAAAATGCAGTCCCATACCGCAGACATAGGGGATTTCAATGACCGGTTGTGAATCGCCAGCCGCGCCTGTCAGCATTTGCAGGGCGAGTGCTGCGCAGAGAATAAACGTGATACCCGTTGCGATATCCGCAAACATATTACGTCCGTTTTTACTCCGCCGCCCTATGCCGCAGCTTACAAATGCCGAGAGCATGGGCAGGAAAATAATGCCGATTATGATAATATTTGTATCGTTGTACATGATAACCTCCGTAATACATGTATGAAAGACCGGAATCTCTCTTTCACCTGCTTTTGCGCCAGATTTTCCGCCATATGCACATAAATTATATGTGGTAAGCGTGTACCGGGCAGTTTACACGGCGCCCGTCGCAACACCCATAAAAAAGTCCACAACCGGCTGGGAATAAACGCCGAACAATATGATAAACAGGGTGAATACAAACAGTGGAAGCAGCATCTTCCAGCCAGGGTCGCGGACGTCAGAAATCGTGCTGTAGTCAAAATCTTTTTCAGGGAAAAACGCCCGCACCACAATCGTCAGCATGTAAATTGCCGTCAAAAGCGCCGACACCAGAAGACAGGCGACGCCGCCAAAGGCCAGAGGATTGCCGCTTTCCACCGCCGCCCCGGCCAGATTCCATTTGCTGACAAAACCGGCCAGACCAGGGACGCCCATGAGCGCCAGAGCGGAAATGGTAAAAATGCCGAATACGCGGGGCATCTTATATCCGAGACCGTCCAGCTCGTGTACATAGTGGCGGTCGGTCTGGTGCATGACCGCGCCCGCGCAGAAGAAGGAGCTGATTTTCATAACGGCGTGAAAGACAAGGTGCGTCAGCGCCCCCACAAGTCCCAGAGGCGTCATAATGACCACGCCGAAGAGGATGTAGGAGAGGTTGCTGATGGTGGAGTAAGCCAGCCGCCTTTTGATGTGCGTCTCCTTCACCGCCCTGCTGCAGCCGTATACGATGGTGAACATGACAATGACCATAACCACATCCTGCGCCCATGTGCCTTTTAGAAAATCCGTGCCGAAGCTGTAGTAAGTAAGCCTTATGATGGCGAAAGCGCCGGATTTTACCACGGCTACCGCGTGGAGCAGCGCGGTGACAGGCGTAGGAGCCACACCGGCCTGCGGGAGCCATGAGTTAAAGGGACAGACTGCCGCCTTTACGCCAAAACCCATAAAAGCCATTACATATATGAACAACAGTATATCCGTTTTTCCGGTGGTTTTTGCCGGATCAAGCACGCCGCCCGGAATAAAATCCGTTGTGCTGCCGTAGACAATGACCATAATCAGGCCGAGGAAGGCGAAAGCCGCGCCGCCAAGCGAGTAGTAGAGGTACTTGCGGCTTGCCAGAACCGCCTCGCGGGTCAGCGTGTGCATGACAAGAGGCACGGTGACCAGCGTCAGCAGTTCATAAAAGAAATACATCGTCAGCAGATTGGCCGAAAGAGCGATACCGAGCGTCACGCCGTAGGTCAGTGTGTAGAAGAGGAAAAACACATTTTCATTGTTTTCCTTCGTCATGTATTCAAAGGCGTAAAGGGTGGCAAAGGGCCAGAGCGCCGAGACAAGTCCCGCAAACACCATGCTCATGCCATCCACACGAAAGCTGATATTCAGATTGCCCGTAAAGTGCGCCAGAAGGAAGGTGCTGTCCGAATGGTGCAGGAGCAGATACCAGACAAGAATGCTGTTTAACACCACAGCTGTCTCCAGAAATACTTCTTTCTGCCACCTTTTCTGAAAGGGCATGGCGGGCACCAGAATCCCCGCTATAAACGGAATCAGAATCACTGAAATAATCATGGTATCACCTCCCTGTAATCGCCATCGCAATGATACCGGCGACCATGTCCGGAAACAGGCCGGTTAAAACCGAAAGCATCGTCAGTATCACAATCGGAACCGTCATCAGCCTGCACGATTCCTTCTTTTGAAAGCCGCCATAATCATAATCTGCCCCCGGGAAAAAGCCATGAATGGTCAGCGGCAGAAGATATCCGGCGGTAAGCATTGCGCTCACCAGAAGAATCACCGGACCGAGCACATCGAAAACAGGCAGGCCGCTCTTTAAGGAGCCAAGAGCCAGATACCATTTGCTGACGAAGCCGCCTGTGGGCGGAATGCCGATCAATCCCAGAGAGGCAATCGTGAAGCACCACATGGTGAGGGGCATTTCCTTGCCGATGCCGCGCATTTCTCCGACCCGCGTTTTACCCGTTTTGTAAATGATGGCGCCTGCGCACAGGAAAAGCGCCGCCTTCACAAATCCGTGAGCCAGCACATGCATGAGACTGCCGGTGAAAGACGTTTCGTTCATCACGGCGAGGCCGAACAGAATATAGGAGATCTGGCTTACCGTGGAGTAGGCCAGCCTTTTTTTCAGCACAGGTTCCCGATAGGCAAGCAGAGAGCCCATAAATACCGTGAGCAGCGCTAAAATGAGCCAGACGGTCTGCACCCATGTGCCGCGCAGAAAATCTCTGCCGAACATACCAGCTACGCGGATGATGGCGAGAACGCCTGCTTTTACGATGACGGCGGAAAGAACTGCGGAAGCCGGAGCCGGTGCAACGGGATGCGCGGTGGGCAGCCATGCGTGCATGGGAAACATACCGGCTTTCACTCCGAACCCCAGAAGCATGACGAAAGCCGTCACCAGAAGGAAGCCGTCGTGCTCCGCGATGGAGGAAGCGCGCAGGGCGCCGTCCGCCGTAAAGGTCAGCGAATCGCAGTTCTGATAGAGGAAATAAATGCCGAACAATGCCGCGTATGCGCCGCAAAGGGAATAAAATAAATATTTCAGGCCTGCCATCAGTGCCTCTCTGGAGCCGCTGTGCAGCACGAGAGGCATGGAGGACAGGGTTAATAACTCGAAGAACAGGTAGAAAGTAATCAGGTTGCCCGCAAAACAGAGGGCGTTCAGCACGCCGAATGCCAGCAGATAAAAACCGTAGTAGCGGCTTTCACGCGTTTCGTGTTTCATGTACGCGAAGGAAAAAAAGCCTGCGCAGGGAATGACAATCACCGCAAGCATGGAAAAAAGTCTGCCCACACTGTCAATCCGGAAACAGACGGGCAGGTTTTTTGTCAGATAAAAAAGGGTAAAGCCATCCTTTGCACACATAAGCGCGGCGACGACAAGCGCGGCCGTGATGACAAGTAAAGCGCCGGTCAGGCTTGTGAGCGTCTTTCTGCTAACGGCCCGGTTTTCTCCCGAAAGGGGCGTCCGGAAGCGGATCAGCAGAAACAATCCCGCCAGTATAGGAAAAAAGATGGATGATAAAATCAAATACATGCCATCACCTCCTGATGATGTATTCAAAAAAGCCGCAAATTCAGGCGAACATGGCAAGTCCCTGCCCGATCATATTTACGACCGGCTGGGAGCTGACGCCCAGAATCACATTTAACAGGATAAAAAATACAAGCGTCACGGCGTAAGCTTTCATATGCCGGAACGTAATGCCCTCATATGGCGTTTCTGTCGTGGCTGTGTAAATACGGATTACCGTTTTCATAAAGTAAACGGCATTCAACACCGTGCTGATTCCCAAAACGATCAGGGATGCAAGCATTTTTCCTTCCACCTGTACGGCGGCCTGCGCAAAGAGGAGCTTGCTGATAAAGCCGGAAAAGAGGGGGACGCCCACCATGGACAGCGATCCGGCCGTGAAAGCCACGCCAGCCCATTTATTGCGGTAGGCGGATCCCGTCAGATCTGCGAATCTGCGGCTTCCGCCGGACACGTCCGTAAGACCGATGGCGGCGATAAAGAGCAGGGATTTCGTGGCCGCATGGGATAAAATATGGAAAATACTGGCCACCATACCCGCCTGCGTGCCCATGCCGAAACCCATGTAAATATAGCCGATCTGCGCCACGGAGGAAAAGGCGATCATCCTGCGGATGTCATTTTCCTTAATGGCGGAAAGGGAGCCGAAAATCATCCCCATCAGGCCGAAAACAAAGAGCACGTCAATCATTCTTGTGCTGTTAAAGACAGAAAAGCCGATCACGCGGTAGATAATTTTAATCAGCAAAAAGATATAGCCCTTTGACACCAGACTGGAAAGAATCGCCGCGGAAGACACCGTGGAGTATCCGTAAGCGTCCGGCAGCCACGCATGAAAAGGGAACAGCGCGCTCTTAATACAAAGGCCGGTGCACATCAGCGCCACCGAAACAATCAGGGGAATCTGGTATTCGCCGTTTGCCACGATAAGTTCTACCGACTCTTTGATATTACTCATCAGGAGGTGCCCCGTCAGGTCGTACATGATGCATAGCCCGAAGAGCAGCAGACCGGATCCTAAAAGACTCATAATCATATAGCGGACGGCGGCCTCGATGGTGCGTCCCACCTGTCTTATCATAATCAGGCCGCAGGCGGAGATGGTGTTGATCTCCACAAAGACATAGGCCGTAAACATATCGTTGGTATAGACCAGCGCAAGCAGGGAGCTGAGAAGAAGGTTTACAAGGATATAGTACAGGTTGTGCTTGCTCTCTACTACCTCACCGGGGAGTTTGTGGGCGCCGCCCGCCATGGATAGATACATGATGATGCAGAAAAAGAGCGCCATGCCCGCTTCCAGCACACCGGCCCGGATCTCATTGCCCCAGGGCGCGGGGAAGTGGCCCATCCAGTAAATGAAGGATTCGCCTGTGGAGAGAAGGTACAAAAGCAGCGCGGCCGACATCAGCCCGACGGCGAGTATGACCACACGGTTTACAATTCTTGCAGCCTTTGCGGGCAGCACGGAGCAGACGGTGCCGGAAAAAAGGCTTAACAGGATGGAGAAAAAGGGAAAATTGCAAATAAAGTCCATATTACCTTCCCTCCCTTTTAAGCTGCGTGGAGATCTCGTCCAGATCCAGCGTGTGATACCGCGTATAAAGCCGGATCGTCAGGGACAGCATGAGCGCGGTCACGGAGACGGAAACCACGATACCCGTCAGCACGAGGCCGCTTGGAATCGGGTTGATGTAGCTTTCTGTGCTGGTGATGCCGTCTGCCATGATGGGCGCAGCCCGTCCGGCGATATAGCCTTTTTCCGCCAGAAAGAGGTAAATCGCGCTGTCCATGATATTCAGACCGATAATTTTTTTGATCAGATTGGTCTGCAGAAGCAGGTTGGTGAAGCCGATACAGAAGAGAATCGCTGAGACGGCCTCCCCGTAGTTGGCAAATAAATTCGGACCCATCCTAGAATCCTCCTTTTCGGAACATGGCGTAAAAGGCGTAAATCGTGCAGGCAACCACAAGCCCCACCGCGATATTTAAAGGCAGAATCAGGCCACTCGAGAGGATTGCGCCGGGCGTTCCTTTCGGGATCGCGCTGTGAAGCTGATTTGCGCCTGTGTAGAAGGAGTAGCTTTTGGCCAGACAATAAAAGGAGAGCGAGAAAAAGCAGATCCATTTATAGGTCTTTTCCGTGAAAAACCCTTCTGTCTTTTTAAAACCAAAGGCGTTCAGATAGAGCACCAGCCCTGCGCCGATGACCGCGCCGCCGGAAAAGCCGCCGCCGGGGCCCAGATGGCCGTTTAAGATAATATAAATGCCGAAAATAATGATAACCGGCACGAGGAAGGTCGCCACAAGCTGGAGGATCGCGTCGTTTTTCGGCTCGAAACGGCGGTCGTTTACCTCCGCCTCATCCTTTTCGCTCTGATTCAGGCGAAGCAGGATCAGCACGGTAATGGTTGCCACAAAAAGCACATGGGATTCGCCGAGCGTATCAAAAGCTCTGTAGTCCAGAATCATGCCCGCAACAATGTTGACGGCTCCGGTTTCTTCCAGCCCTTTTTCGATATAACGGGCCGACACTTCGTTATTGACCGGTCGGGTCACCGTTCCGTTTGGGGGCAGATAAGAAATCGTCACCAGAAGCAGGGCGATCAGAAACAGACAAAAGAGAATGCTGGACGCCTGATATAACCGGTGAAAAAGGTGGAGCCATCTGTTGTGTCCGGTGTCATAGACCTTGTCCATGATGGCGTCGTGTTCTTTCTCGCGGCGAAGAGCCGCCTCGTGATCCGGCTCGTATTTTTTCTGGGGCTGCATTTCCACATTCCCGATGTAAGGGTCTTTTTCGCCGGAGAGCCAGCGGAAGAAACGGAAGGCAAAGGTTTTTTCATATTCTTCCGCAGTCTTTTTTCTACTCATTTTCCTTTTCCTCCTTTGCTTCCGGATCCGAAGCGTCTATGGCGTGAATTTTTTTGAGCGTCACAAAGAAGAGGACGCTGGTGATTCCCGCGCCGACGGCGGCCTCCGTAATGGCCAGATCGGGGGACTCCAGACAGATCCAGAGCATGGACATGACCAGACTGAAAGACATATAAATAAGAATCGCGTTTAACAGATTTTTGGAAAAGCTGACAGAGACCGCGCAGATAATCAACAGTCCCATCAAAATGATCTGAAAAGCTGTCATGACACGGACGCCTCCTTTTTTTCGGTATCGCCGTCTTTTTCTGCCGCGGCAAGTTCTCTCTCCAGAATTTCCACATCCTCATATACTTCACAGTACGAAGACAGATTTTCGTTGGTAGCGGCTTCCAGTCTGGAAAGCACATGGGAGGAGACGGGGGAAGCGAACCACAAAAAGACGATGATCAGAAACATTTTCAGGGTGGTGAAATTCAGGCCTGAAAATATCATCAGACCGATCAGGCACGCGCTGATGCCCAGCGTATCGCCCATGGCTGCGGCGTGCATCCGGTTCAAAACGTATTTAAAATGAAAGACACCGAACAGCTCCGTGAAGAAAATGACCATACCCGTTAAAATAAAAAGACATCCGGTAATCAGCCTGATCCATTCAACCGCGTTCATCCGCATTCCCCCCTTCCGCATCTTCCTGATAGTGATGCTGTTCCTCATAGATACCGATGTAAACCTTGGAGATCACCACCACGGAAAGAAAGCTGATCATGGCGTAGATCAGACAGATATCTACCAGATAGCCTTCCCGCAAAAGCAGCGCCAGAATCGAAATCATAACCATAACCATGGTCCCCATCATGTTCACGGCCATCAGACGGTCGGCCACACGGGGGCCTTTTACAGCGCGGATCAGACAGACCAGCAGCATGAAGGAAAGTACGATCAACAGTGCAATAAAAAGCGTGTGATAGATGAACTCTTTTTCCATGGCAGCCTCCATATCAGGATAATCCTTCCTCTATTTTTTCCAGAAGCGTTACAAATACGGAGGAAGAAATACCTTCCGCCAGCTCTTTGTCAAGACAGTGTACCGTATATTCGCTGCCCGATAACGCGACGGTGATCGTACCGGGAGTCAGGGTGATGGAATTGGCCAGCAGCACCCGCGCAAAGGTGGAGTGCAGACCGGTTTTAAAATGCACGACAGCCGGTTCCAATTCGTATTCGGCGGTGTAAATCAGACGAAAGACAGACAGATTGGCCTTTAAAATTTCCCAGACCAGAGTCAGCATATACTGCGCCAAAAGAGGCGCTTTTCGCCATAAAAAAAGGTCGTATCGGGGGCTGTAGTTGAGAAACCGGCATAAAAACCAGTACATAACCCCAGCGATGACGACACCGAAAGCTGCTATTTCCGCAGTGAGCTGCCCGTTAAAAATAACCCATATCAGAAAAAAAAGGATAAACATTATTTTCCTCCGTTGTTCTGAACATAATTTTATGTGTTATAAGTGTTTTTACTTATTTATATTACAGTGTAAAGCCAGGGAGCCTGCATGAACGGTAATATTATGTATCTAAAACAGGCAAGTGTCAAGAGGGTCTTTCTCTGAAACAGGGTTTTTGGTAGAATGGGAAAAGAGAGGGAGCGACAGAATGAAAAAACGGATTTTACAGGCGGCCAGCCTTTTTATGGCGGCGGTGATGACAGGCGGCTGTGGGAGCGGCCAGATACAGGAGGAATACCGGCTGGAAGAGAGCAATAAGCTGGTGGTTTACACTTCCCATAAGGAGGAAATTTACGGTCCGATCGTCAGGGAGTTTGAGGAGCGGACAGGTATCTGGGTGGAGGTGGTCACCGGAGGAACCAACGATCTGCTTGACCGGATTGCCGGGGAGAATGGAAAAAATTCGGGGGATGTGATGTTTGGCGGCGGCGTGGATAACCTGAATGCCTACGCGGCATATTTTGAACCTTATGTCAGCAGCCAGTGGGAGCAGCTTGACAGCGCCTATGCGTCGGAGGATGGCGCATATACGGTGTTTTCCAAACTGCCCATTGTGATTGCCTACAATAAAAAGCTGGTTATTTCGGCCGGTACGCCGAGGAGCTGGCGGGATCTGACCAACAATCACTGGCAGGGCAATATCGCGTTTGCCGATCCGTACAGATCCGGGAGCAGTTACACCGCGCTTATGACGATGCTGCAAATACTGTCGCAGGACATATCGGAGGAGGAGACGCTGGAAGCCTTTGTCTCCAATCTGGATGGGGATATTCTGGCAGGCTCCGGCGAGGTGCTGCAGGAAGTCACTGCCGGGAAGAAGCTGATCGGCATTACATTGGAAGAAACCGTTTTAAAGGAGATGGATCAAAACGCCGATATCGGAATGATCTACCCAAAAGAGGGGACCGCGGCCGTACCGGACGGCAGCGCCCTTATTAAAAACGCGCCCCACAGGGAAAACGCGGAGCTGTTCATCGAGTTTACGGTGAGTGAGGATGTACAGCGGCTTCTGGAGGATCGTCTGTACCGCAGGAGCGTGCGCAGGGGCGCGCAGAGCACACCCGTCAGGGAAGTGCTCTATGATCTGGAATACTCAGAAACCCATCGGGAAGAAATACTGACACAGTGGAAGGAACTGACGGGGCAGCCATGACGACAATTATTCGGAAATCTTTTAAGAGAGAACTGTTTTTATGCTTTCTTGTGGTCGCGCTGGTTCCGCTGGTGATTACGGGCTGCTTTCTGGTCAGTGTTCTAAAGGCGAGACTTTCCAAGGACTACGAGGAGAAGACGCAGGCGCAGCTTGTCAGCGTGGAAGCGCGCATGACGGGCACCTTTGATGCGATGGAAAAAGTAGCGGAAGAGATTCTGGCGGATCCGGTGATTGTGGACGGCATTACACAGACGGATAGCTGGCTTAAAAACAAAGCCTATAAGCGGCTGTATGAGAAAACGCAGGATCTGCGGGAAATTGCGTGGTTTCATGTGTACGACGCTCAGGGTATATGCAGTCTGTCCACGTCGCCGCAGGGTGTGGCGGGAGAGCTGCCGGCCTATTGGGGGCTTTTGAAGGTGGCGAGGACCCATTCGCAGGATATGATTCTGCGCAGGGCATCCTGGGAACAGGGTGCGGACGCGCCCTGTCTGCAAGGCGCCCGCGCGATTTTGGACGAGAATGAGGAGTGCGTGGGCTTCGTGGTGGTGGACATGACGGAGACGCATTTTGAGACCATTTTATCCGGCGCTTACGACGAACAGAACGGGATCGCCGTGTTAGACAGCTTCTGGGAGGACGTGTACAGCACGAAGGCGGCCAAGGAGGCGTCTCTGGCACAAACCCTCCGCACCAGATGGATGGCAGGGGAGGATCTGCGCCAGACCACAGACGGCATCACCTTTTACATTGCGCCCATCACCCGGACAGGTCTGTATATCATATTGGGGAGGGAACCTGTTTTTACGCAGGATGTGACCAATATGACGGCGGGCGTCATTATGATCATGGCGGTGTGTTCTCTGTTTCTTTGCGTGCTGGCGGCGGGGGTGATGAGCGACTATTTGACTACACCGGTCAAAAAACTGGCAAAGGCCATGGCCAGAGTGGAGGAGGGAGATCTGGACGTGCAGATCAAGAGCGGCAGAAAGGATGAGCTGGGGCAGCTCTCCGCCAGCTTTGACGGGATGACCAGACAGATCAAGGAGAATCTGGAATTGCAGGTAAAGCAGCAGAAGGAGTTAAACGACAGCAACATTGCCATGATGCAGGCCCAGCTCAACCCGCATTTTCTCTATAATACGCTGGACACGATCAAGTGGGTGGCCAAAGCCCACCATGTGCCGGAGCTTGCCACGCTGGCGTCGGGCCTTGCCAGAATACTCCGCACAAGCATTTCCGAGGCGCCGTTTATCAGCCTGTCGGAGGAGGTCAGTCTGGTGTGCGCTTACATGGATATTCAAAAAATCCGCTTCGACGGCAATTTTTCCTACGACGTGGAGCTGCCCCTTGAGCTGGAGGAGTGCCGGGTGCCGAAAATGATTATCCAGCCCATTGTGGAGAACGCGATTTTACACGGACTGAAAGAGCGGGAGGACGGCCATATTTTCCTCAATATTTACGAGGAAGAGGCGGTTTTGTATGTGGATGTGTACGACGATGGCTGCGGGATGGATGAGGAAATACTTTCTCTTTTGAGAGAGAGAAACCGGGAGAAGTTAAAAGGCCATATCGGATTTTATAATGTGGACACGATTATCAGGCTGCATTACGGGATGCAGTACGGACTATATGCGGAGAATCAGCCGGGCGGCGGGACGAAAGTACGGATTACCCTGCCGGTGGCGGCAGGTAACCTTATGTGAAACGGGATATATCCGCCGGAGGGGAGCGGCACGGATGTCCGGAAGAAAAATGTTTCGGAATGGAGAGGGCTATGTTTAAAATTCTGGTGGTGGATGATGAGAGTCTTGTGAGGAAGGGCATTGTCATGGAGACGGATTGGGAGGCGCTTGACTGTATGGTGGTGGCGGAGGCCGGAAACGGGGAGGAAGGGCTGGAGGCGATTCATAAATACCGGCCGGATCTGGTGATCTGTGATATCCGTATGCCGAAAAAGGATGGAATTGAGATGGTTACGGAGCTTCGTGACGAGGGAAATGAAACTTATGTGATTTTTCTGACAGCCTACGATGACTTCGCCTATGCGCAGAATGCGGTTAAGCTGGGAGCCTCCGATTATCTGCTCAAGCCGTTTGAGGACGGAGAGCTGGAGGAGGCGGTCCGGCGCATCAAGAAGAAGGTGGAGGCGAGACAGCAGTCCGGCGGCAGGGCCCACGAGGAGGATGTGCTGGCTCACGCGTCCATTCAAAAGGGAGAAAAGAGCAAGTATGTGACGGAGGCCATGAATTATATTATGGAGCACTATGCGGACTCCGATATCGGCGTCCGGAAGATTGCGGAGTCGCTTGGCCTGAGCGAAGGGCATCTGAGCCATACTTTTAAGAAAGAGACGGAATATACAATCAATGCCTATATCACCCGCTACCGGGTGCGGATGGCCATGAAGCTTTTACAGAATTGCCGGTATAAGGTCTACGAGGTGGCGGAAATGGTAGGGTATAAGGATATTACCTACTTTTCCACGATTTTTAAGAAGGTCGCGGGGGTGAATCCGTCCGAGTATCAGGACAGGGTCGGAAGGGAATAGCAAATGGGATCCGGAGAGCAGAGTTACTTAATAAAATAGCAGAAATTTTAATAAAATAACAGATATCTCCTATTGTAATTATAATTATTTATAAGTTATGCTTTGATAGTAATAATAGTCATAGCCAATAGAATAATTATGAGAGGGGGATTTACATGATTCCAAATGTTGAAAGGCCGGGGTATTTTTATGCTACGATGCAGGAAATAGAGGAAATAAAGAAATATATTATTCCGGTTTCGAAAGAAGAGTATGGTTTTTACGGAGTGCAAACAGTTCCAGCGTGGTATGAAAGAGAAGATAATTTCGAGTTTATGATCCAAAGGGATATGGAAAAAATAATGCCTATGACGGCAGAAGTTATTTCTACATTAAGATGTCCATATCGTTGTGAGCAATGTTCTTATAGACCACAGAAAGAATCATTAGGTGTGTGGGACAACCAGTGTAAAGATAAATTAGATATGTCTCTTGGGACAATGGAAATTGTTATTCAGAGGCTTGTAGAGGCAGGGGTGAAAAATGTTGTTTTTACAGGCGGAGGAGAGCCGCTGTCAAATGCGGAAGTGACATTGCAGGGGATGAAAATTGCCAAACGAAATGATATGAATGTGTGTTTGTATACAAACGGACTTTTGATGAATAAAGAGAGGATAGAGAAGATTATTGAAAATGAACCGCAAGTATGTAGGATTAGTATTTACGGATTTGATGAAAAAGGTTATGCAAACTATACGAAAATGGAGAAAGATGGATTCTTTAGAGTTGTAGAGAATGTAAAATGGTTGATTAGAGAAAAGCAAGAGAGAAATTTGAAAATTAATATTGCATTATCTTTTTTGATTCATCCAATTATGTTTGAACATATACAAGCTGTCCGAGAAATAGATATATGGAAAATGCTTGAAAACTTATTTGGAATGCAATACTTGCAACAACTTTTGTCAATTAGATTTACTCCGGCAGTTGATTATTATCACAAAGAGCAGATTGAAAAAAGTTTTTTTGATGATCTATTTATGGCAGTCGAAGAAGCTGATTTTAAGGCAAAAGAGTTTGGGGTAGTTATAAAACCATATTATCATCGACTTAATGATCTATATAATCGAAAGCCATACGAAAAATGTAAGGCGTGTGGATTATATGCAGAAATAGGGATTGATGGGACGATGTATCAATGCTGTGAAAAGCTATTTATAAAAGAGTATGCGATAGGTAATATCATAAACAATAGTATAGAAGAAATTTATGATTCGGATTTACGGAAAAAGGTTTTGAACAGCTTGAATGTTCAACAATGTCCACCTGTGTGTAAACCGCATGAAGTTAATAAAAAAATGAGGGAGATAGAGTGCCAGAGTATTAATAATCCTCAACAATATTTTATGTGGTATGAGATGTTAAAGAAAATGCCACGTTCACAAGATGTATTAGGTGTAAATAATGCATTTGAAAGTTGAGGTGATATATGAAGAAAATATTGGGAACTGTTTTCTTTACTTTTTTTATGAGTGGATTTGTATCGGTATTGATGGGTTCAATAATGCCGTATATTATTGAAGATTATCAAATCTCTTATTTACATGTAGGAAAAGCCATGGCGCTTTTATCTACAGGAAATCTGTTTGCAACGTTTTTCACGGGGTATCTTGTGAAATTATTGGGAAGAAGGCGAGCATCAGTTTTATTATCTATGCTGACTAGCATAGGATTTTTGATGATCATATGTTTACCGCGGGAAGAAATTTTGATGGTGAGCTTTTTTATGATTGGTATTACCAGAGGAAGCATTAGTAATCTTAATAATTCCGTAGTAAATAATATGGATAAAGGAAAATCCAGATGGCTTAATTATTTACATATGTTCTATTCTTTGGGGGCTTTTTTATCACCTATTTTTGTGGTTATTTTAATGACATTAGGGTTTGAATGGAAAGAGGTTCTGCTTATATTGTTGTTTTTTCCATTAACAGGTTCCGTATTATATTCACGGATTCCAGACCAAGAGAATCAGGAGAAAAATAAAGGGGAGAAAAAATGTGAAACCCCATACTACAGACAATCACTTTTTTGGTTGTGCTGTATTGTGCTTTTTTTCTATGTAGGAGCAGAAAATGCGTTAAGTGGATGGTTAGTGTTATATTTAAAAGATGGATTATTTATGCCAGATAATTATGCGCAAAGTATTCTATCACTTTTATATTTTATTATGGCTGCTGGAAGGTTGATAGGAGGATATGTTTCTGCAAAATTACAAAAGACGACATTACTTTTATTATCGTCAGTAGGTGCAGCAACTATGTTTTTATTATTTATATTTTCTACAGGCTATTTATATGTGTCAATTGCAATTATAGGGATTGGTCTTTGCTTTGCTCCAATTTATCCGACAATTATTGCAGTTTGTGGACAGGTAATAGATAAAGAGGGCATAGGCATGGGAGCATTTTTGACAATTGGTGGTATTGGAAAAATGCTCATAACGTATTTAGTAGGAGCTATCGCATCGGGATATGATATTCATGTAGGAATGTTTTTTATGCTATTCGAGCTATTGTTCTTATTGATGGGAAGTCTGATTTTGAAATTGTGGGAAAAGTATAAATTAAAGAAAACATGGTTGCTTACAAATTGATTTAGATAATTGTGAAACTTAAAACAGGAATGACTACTAGAAGGTGAACATTCTTAGAATGTTATCCGCATTTTCACAGCTAATGGTAAAAGTGAACTTTTTTGAGGAGAAGTTATCTTACTTAAGATATAGAAATCCTTATATTCAACAGTTCCAGAGTTTTGCAAATGCCTAAAAGTTGATTAGAGAAAGGAGCGATTATGAAAATACCGACATTACAAGAGGCAAGAGAAATGCTGGCATGGGCGGATTCCTGCAATCCGGGACCATGGGCCGCCCATTCCAAAGCGGTGGCGGGCGCAGCCAGAAAGATCGCGCAAGTAAGCGGTCTGGACGGCGATACGGCGGAGGTATTGGGGCTGCTTCACGATTTGGGAAGATATACAGGGCCGACAGCAATGCTTCATATTTATGACGGTTATCTGCATTTAAAGAAGGAAGGGTATGAGGATGCAGCGCAGATTTGCATTACCCATTCATTCCCCGTACAAAAAATTGATTACTACATTGGAGCTAATGATTGCAGTGAGGCGGTTTACGAAGAGATCCGCGAGGTGCTGGATAACGCGGTATATACAGACTATGACAGGCTGATTCAGTTGTGTGACAGCATTTGTCTGCCGGAGGGAGTTTGTCTTCTGGAGAAAAGACTGCTGGATGTCGCTATGCGGCATGGCGTAAAAGACACCACTGTGGAAAACTGGAGAGCGATTTACAAAATCTGGCAATACTTTGAGGAAAAGAGTGGCCGGAACCTGTATACGCTGTTTGACGATGTGGTGGAGAATACGTTTGGGATAAAGATGTAAAATTGAATAAACAGTCAGGGAAATAAGCCGGATGATATGAGTAAAAGTGTTTCGCGGGAAGGTCTGCGGAACACTTTTTTTGTGCATATTCACAGAAATCTCAAAGAAATAACAGATTCGTCCCGTTTTTCTTTTGGCAATCTGTTTTTATAATAATATCAAGATACAAATCTGGGAAGGATAGAGAAACAAATGAAAGGGAGGTATAATTTATGAAGAAAAAAGCATTATCGTTATTACTGGCAAGCTGTATGATCGCAGGAAGTCTTGCGGGATGCGGCGGCGGAGCACAGCAGGCAGCGCCCTCGGCACAGGGGGAAGCTGCGGCAGAGGCGGAAACACCGGCGGCGCCCGCGGCAGATGAGGGAAGCGACAGCGCACCGGCGGCGGAAGAGGCAGCGCCTGTAGATGAGGCAAGCCTGACGGCGACACAGAAGATCATCCGTGAGGCGGAAGGCATGTCCATGGAAGATCTGGCGAAGAAGGCGATTGAGGAGTCCAACGGACAGACTTTCTACGGTGTGGGCAACTCCAGCCGCGGCAAGTCGGCGCTTCCGCTGTTTATCGAATACTTACAGACCATCGACCCGTCCTACAATATGGAGTTCGAGTGGCAGCAGCCTAAGAACAATAAAATTTTCGAGCAGCTTACGGCGGATTCCTTAAAGGAGAAAGGCACCTTTGCCATGACCCTGATTCAGGACGGTAACCAGATCGAGTCCAAGATGGTACAGACAGGCATTCTCGATACTTACATTCCGAAGGAGTGGGCTGAGGCAAACGGCACCACACCCGATGCGGTGGACGGGTTCCTGCCTCTCCAGACATTGAACAAAGTGTTTATGTACAACAATACAGGCAGTGCAAGCTATCAGAACTGCTGGGATTTCGTGGGTGAGGGCGTACATTCCCTCTATATGGATATTGATTCCGAGATCGTCGGCAAGAACTTCCTCTACATGCTCACGGAGGATACCTATGCTGCATGGCTGAAAGACGCTTTCAACGCACTGGACGCTGACAAACAGGCATATTTCCAGCCCACCATTCAGGCGATGGAGTCTGAGGCGGCTGACCTTGGTCTCGGTGCGGACGGCGCATACGCGCTGGCGTGGATCAAACTCTGGGTAGAGAGCTATAATGCGCAGACAGACGACGGGCCGATCTGTAATACGCTGGTAACCGATTCCGCGACCGACCAGTCCGGACTTCTGGTATACTCCAAGCTCCGTTCCGTCGAGGAGTCGGCCGGTGTGTCCGTAAACAACATCAATGTGGCGGCATATCAGGATGGCTACACGGGAATCGGCGGTTACGGCTACTGTCATTATCTCTTCGTGACTGAGAACAGCCCGCTTCCCTGGACGGCATGTGCATTCATCGCATACATGACCTGTACCGAGGACGGATTCAGCGCATGGGGCAAGGATATGGGCGGTTACTCCTCCAATCCTGAGGTGGCAGCGGCGACCGAGGCGACCTACGGCCACAGCAAGGGCGGCTATGACGATGCGGGCACCCTGCAATTCGAGGCGAAGAATGACAGAGGATATGACTGGTGGACCACAGACGGCGAGCTGGTGTTAGAAGATCCTGAGTACTGCGCATCTGTATCCTTCACGGTAGGAAGCTGGATTGAGCTTCTGACCAAATACAGCGAGGGTGAGGCAGCAGAGTAAGGCAGGAGAGAAAAGGAAGAATGCAGATGTGAAGCACTAAACTTGGAAGTGGCATGTGACATGTCACTTCCATTTTAAAAAAGAGAAGTGGAGAAGCTTATGGGTGAGAAGACGAAGACAAAATCCTCAGTGATTTATCTGAATAAATGTAAGACTTATTTTTCCAAACCCCAGAACATCATCCTGCTTTTGTTCGGCATCACGGCCACCCTGGGAACGGTAGCGCCGATTGTTGCCATTGTCAAGGACACGTTCAAAATCCATCCGGGCACCATTGATGCCCATTTGACAGGCAGGGCGACTGGGTATTCCGTAGTGAACTATGTGGATCTGTTCACAAGCAGACTGGCGAAGACGAATCTGTGGACGCCGATGTTAAACACAGTGCTTCTGGCGGTCTTTACATGCCTGATTTCGATTGTGTTTGGCGGGTTGTTCGCATTTCTGGTGACAAGAACCAATTTAAAATTTAAAAAGTACTTAAGCTCCATTTTTATTTTCCCGTACATCATGCCCCAGTGGACGCTGGCGGTTGTCTGGCAGAACCTGTTTAACAGCAATGCGGTGACGGGAACCTCGAACGGCCTTGTGGTGTCGCTGTTTGGCGTCACGGCTCCCAAGTGGTGGTGCATGGGACTTCTGCCCTGCGCCGTAGTGCTGGGCCTGCACTATGCGCCCTTCGCCTATATCATGATCGGCGGTATTTTCCGCAACATGGACGCCAATCTGGAGGAGGCGGCGACCATTCTGGACACGCCCAAGTGGAAGATTATGACGAGAGTGACGCTGCCCATGGTAAAACCGGCCATCCTCTCCACCATCCTTCTGGTGTTCGGAAGCGCGATGGGGAGCTACCCGGTACCGCACTATCTGGGGCTGACCACACTTTCCACAAAGTATGTGTCCATGAACTCCAAGTATACGGGTGAGGCGAGCATTCTGGCGATTATTATGATGATATTCGGCATCATGATTCTTGGATTAAACCAGATGAGCTTAAAGAGCCGGAAGAGCTACACGACCGTGACCGGAAAGTCCGGACAGATTTCTAAGATCAACCTTGGCAAAATAGGAAAATATGCGATCGGCATCGTGCTGATCGTGGTGACGTTCTTTACCAGCATTTTCCCGATCATTTCCTTTGCGATTGAGACTTTCCTGCCGAACCCCGGGGATTACAGCTTCCTGTACACGGGAGATATGAACAACCTGACGACCAAGTGGTGGGTGACGAGAGACAACAACGCGGGCGCGCTCTACGGCCAGCCCGGCATCCTCTTTAACAAAACCATATGGCACGCCTTTGGCGGCACGCTGTTAGTGGCTGTATGCTGCGCGCTGGTAGCCGGAACCATCGGCACATTGATCGGTTACGCCGTATCCAAGAACAGAAGAAGCAAATGGGCAAACTATGTGAACAATATGGCGTTTCTGCCCTACCTGATGCCTTCGCTGGCAGTGGGAGCAGCCTTCTTTATCCTCTTCTCCAATGAGAAGATAAACCTCTTTAACACCTACGCGCTGCTAATCATAGCAGGAACGGTGAAATACATTCCCTTCGCCAGCAGGGCGGCGTTAAATTCCATGCTGCAGTTGTCCGGGGAGATTGAGGAGGCGGCGATCATTCAGGACTTGTCCTGGTTTAAGCGGATGTTCCGGATCATCATTCCGATCCAGAAATCATCCATTATCAGCGGCTACATGCTGCCGTTTATGACCTGCTTAAGAGAGCTGTCACTGTTTTTGCTCCTCTGTACACAGGGATTCATCTTATCGACCACACTGGATTACTTCGACGAGATGGGATTGTACGCGTTTTCCAGCGCGATCAACCTGATCCTGATCGTGGCGATCCTGATCTTTAACACATTAGTAAACAAAATTACCGGCGCAAGTCTGGATGAAGGTATTGGAGGGAAATAATATGCCAGAGATTAAATTGAGAGATGTGACAAAACGATGGGGAAAGTTTTATGCGGTGGATCATCTGGATCTGGACATCGCAGACAACTCCTTTATTACCCTGCTCGGGCCCTCCGGCTGCGGCAAGACGACGACGCTGCGCATGATAGCAGGTCTGGAGACGCCCACGAGCGGGCAGATTACCATAGGGGACAGGGTGGTGTTTGACAGTGAGGCGGGCATCAATGTCCCCGCCAACAAGCGCAAGGTGGGATTTCTGTTTCAGAACTATGCGCTGTGGCCGAATATGACGGTGTACCAGAACATTTCCTTCGGCCTGAGCAATATTCATGAGGAGATGCCGACTTATGATCTGGAAGCAAAAAAGTTAAACGCCAAGATCAATGCCTTGAAAAATCCGAAGGAGTTTATCAAGCTGATCGAGGAGTGCAGGGATAAGAGCGGTAAGCCTGATACGGATAAGATTTATCTGAAACTGATTGATACATACACGGTTTCCATTTATACGGCAAAGGAGCTTTACGCCTTAAAGATCCATGAGGCGTCCAATGTGGAGAAGGCCGCCGCGGACGCGAGAGAGAAGATGGAGCAGGAGTTAAAGGCGCGCTATGACTCCCACAAAAACAGCGGGGAGGAGCTGACTGAGGATTTCGCGGTTAAGCAGAACGGAAAAGTGGTAAAGAGCGTGAGGAAGCTGACGAAGGAGGAGGTGGACCTCTCCGTGCGCCGGGTTTCCAGAATCGTAAAGATCGGCATGTTTATGGACCGGTATCCGGCAGAACTTTCCGGCGGACAGCAGCAGAGGGTGGCCATTGCCAGAACCCTTGCACCGGAGCCGCAGGTGCTCTTTATGGATGAGCCGCTCTCCAATCTGGACGCCAAGCTGCGTCTGGAGATGAGATATGAGCTGCAAAGACTCCATCTGGAGACGGGAAGCACTTTTGTTTATGTGACACATGATCAGATGGAGGCCATGACGCTGGCCACAAAGATCTGTCTGATTAACAACGGCGTCTTGCAGCAGTACGACGCGCCGCTGGATGTATATAACAGACCGAACAACCTCTTTGTGGCGGACTTTGTGGGCAATCCCTCCATCAATTTCGTGGAAGCAAAGGGCACACAGCAGGGCGGCAGTCTGGAGCTTACCATACTGAATGACAAAAAGGCTGTCTTTACCCCCAATGAACCGATTGATATGGCACAGTGGTTCGCGAAGAGGGACGCCGACGAGAGAGAGGCCGAAGCCGCGAAAAAGAGAATCCTTGAGGACAAAAAGGCGGTGGAGAAAGGCAACAAGGACGAAGTGTTTAAGTATCATATCAGCAAGGTGGATGAGAGCGATTACAATATGCAGGAGGAGCCTGTTATCACCAACGAGGATTTTGTGATCGGCATTCGCCCGGAATGTATCAGGGTAGATGCGTCCGGGGAGATGGAGGGCATTATCTTCGGCGCCATGCCCACCGGTATGGAATCCACCATCAAGGTAGCCATCGGCGATTATCTCCTGACAGGCGTGGTGTTCGGCAGTACACTTTACAAGATCGGACAGAAGGAGCGGTTTAACATCGGCGGAAAGGATATCCTGCTCTTTGACAGAAAGTCGGGAAAGTGCATCACGGCGGGGCAGATTTCCATTTCATAACTTTATGCGAAGGAGAGGGCGCAGCACATGCCGCGCTCTTTTTCTTTGCACTTGTTTTTCGGCTGGGAATCGGATATCATGTTTTTTATAGAGCGCACGCGCTGCGCGGGCTTTTGGAATGGCACGGCGCGGGGCGGCAAAACAACCAAAACGGAGGCACATATGAAATATCTGGTAATCGGCGCGGGCGGCACAGGCGGCAGCATCGGCGCGTACATGACAGAGGCGGGAAAAGACGTGACCCTGATTGCGAGAGGGGAACATCTGAAAAAGATGCAGGAGCAGGGTCTTAAGATGGAGACCACCAGGAAGGGAAACTACACCGTAAATCCTGTCAAAGCGACAGATATGGCGAACTATGACGAAAAGCCGGACATTATTTTTGTCTGTGTGAAAGGCTATTCGCTGGAGGAGACGATTCCCTTTATCAGGCGGGTGGCGAAAGAGACGACGATTGTGATTCCGATTTTGAATATTTACGGCACGGGCGGCAGGATGCAGGAAAAGCTGCCGGAGCTTCTGGTGACGGATGGATGCATCTACATAGCGGCGGAGATTAAGGAGCCCGGGACGATCTGGCAAAATGGAGACATTTTCCGTGTTGTATATGGCGTGCGAAAGAAGGAGGAACTCCGGCCTGCGCTTTTCGGGGTGGCGAAGGATTTAAAGGAAAGCGGGATCGACGGCGTGCTGTCGGAGAACATCCGGAGGGATGCCCTGCAGAAGTTTGCCTATGTGTCGCCGATGGCGGCCTGCGGCCTTTACTACCATGTGAGCGCCGGGGATGTACAGATAACCGGGGAGCCGAGAGATACCTTTGTGAAACTGATGCGGGAGGTTAATGCGCTGGCGGTGGCGATGGGCGTTCCGTTTCTCGCAGATATCGTGACGACCAATCTGCAGATTCTGGACGCGCTGAATCCTACGGCAAGCACTTCCATGCAGAGGGACATTTATGCGGGCAAGGCTTCTGAGATAGACGGACTGATCTATGAGGTGGTGCGGATGGGAGAAAAATACGGTGTGCCTACGCCCACATATCGGATGATTGCGGATAAGGCGCGGGAAGATTACTCTGACCTATGCTGATACGGGAGGAAGAGATGGCAGAAAATACGGAGAAGAAATTCAAGGAAAAATATCTGGCGGGCGAGATTGCCTTCGAGGAGATCGACGACTACAGTCAGGAGTGGGGATTTTCCGATACCACAGACACTTTGCGGGCGTATCTGGGACTTGATGAAGAGGAGGAGGACGCATGGGTGAGTGTGGGTGATGAAGCGTTAAAAGCGCTTTTAGACCGGCAGAAGGAGAGCTGAGAGGAACAAACGAAAACTGCGGGTATGTCATAGGAGAAAAAGAAACGCTGACCGGAAATGAGGAGGGTCGGCGTTTCTTTTTCCAAAGACTTTTGTCAGAACATATGCTGCCACAATGGCCACGGGTCTGGCGGCGGGCCGCAGAATCAGTCGGCGGCTCTCTCATGGACGCGCAGATAAAAAATCGACAGAGCAGCGAATACAAGGATATAACCGGCGGAATTGACCAAAAGAGCCGGTATATGAATTTCCATATTCGGATTGTTGGCCCGCATTCCCATACAGTAAAGCGAGTAGGGATAGTTCATGCCATAGTCCCGGTTGGTCATATACAGCCCGAAAATGCCGCCTGCAAGGGCGATGCCGACCGGAATGGCAAAGGAGCGGATCATCAGGGAAAAGAGAAGCTGCACACAGCAGATTACCACCGCTCCAAGCGTACCGCAAAGATACCACTCCAGTGCTTCCCGCGGAAAAGGACTCCTTATTCCGGCCAGTCTGCCGCATACATAAAATAACAGGAAAATCCACAGGTTTGCGAGAACAGAAACCCGTACTGCCTGCGTCAGCTTGCCCAGATAAAGTGTGGAAAGCGGCAGAGGGGCGGTTAAAAAGCTGTTCCAGTTGTGCCGCGTGTGCTCCAGCCGCCACAGATAAGAGCAGTAAGTGCCGATCAGCGCGGGCATGAACAGATAGCAGAGAAAAAGCGTGTGCTGGCTCCACAGACTGTACCATTCTGATTTTAAGATGCCGATATTCAGCGTGTAATTCATCGTGCCGAAGAAAGCGGATATTATGGGAAGCGAAAAAAACGCCAGCCATACCGGACTTCGTTTCAGTTTTAAGGATTCCGCCCTGACGGCTCTGATATAAAATGTAAGCATGTTGATGCCTCCTTATATGATAGATGTACTTTCGGAATCTCTCCGGCACCTGCCTTTGCGGCAGATTTTCCGAAAGTGCGTATAGTTTTTTGGCAGCGCCGTTTTTGAAGCGGGCAGCCTAACATTCTTTTCTGGAAAATAAAATCCTTCCGGCCGTGTAGAAGACCACAATCCATACAAAGATCATGGACACTGCACACAGTTCAACCCGCGAATACTGGCGGTAAAAGAAATGGATGACTCTGGTTTCTGGGTTCCAGTCCATAGCTGCCTGTGCGGCGGAGAGAAAGCCGCCCCACGGAAGAAAAGAGTACATTTTGATATACATCAGAATGAGTCCGAGCATGGAGCCGCCAAGTCCTGCGACCAGTGGAATCATCTGGTTAAAAAACAGCATGGACAAAAGGAGCTGCAGCAAATACAGGGACAGGCAGCAGGCCAGATGCAACAGGAATGCGGCGGCATAACGCTTCCATTCGGGATGCCCTGCATAGCCGCGGGCATATCCCAGGGCGATGATGAAGAGAAACTGCGCAATAGAGATGCCCAGAATAAAGAGCGCGCCGCACACCGCCTTTGCATGGTAAAGCGCACCCGGACGGCGCAGCGTGTTTAGCAGCTTGTAAGTGCTGCCTTTGTGCTCCGCGTCGGCGAGACGGGAGGCAAGCACGGACATAACGGTGGGCATCATAATGACGCTTATTGGTGGAAGGGAGTAGAGCATTTCGATCCAGCCCTGCAGCTTTTCGTGCTCGTCGGGGTGAGCGCCTGACCAGAGAAGCCATGCGAACTGGATCCCGATCAGGGCACACATGGTCAGCCCGATCTTCTTTCTTTTGATTTTCTTAAATTCTGTGCGCAGAGTGATCATAAGCTGCTCTCCTTTCCTGTCAGGGATAGGAAAATATCCTCCAGACTTTTTTCACGCTTTTCTATGCGGTAGAGCGAAATGTTTTGTGCGACGAGCTGTCTGCAAAGATTTGCCACATAAGCGTCGTCCACCATGGGCAGCAGAAGATACTCTTCCTCCTGTGCGGCCTCGATTCCGTTTTGCCTGAGCAGATCGAGGGCGATGGCTGTGTGACTGACACGGAGCGCAATCTGCTCTTTCGAGCGGGCGTGCAGCGATTCCAGCGAGTCCTGCCAGATCAGTCCGCCTTTTCGGATGATGCCCACATAGTCCGCCATCCGGTCAATTTCATCAAGCAGATGGGAGGACACCAGAACGGTCATGCCGTAGGCGGCCGGCAAGGAGCAGACCAACTCGCGCATTTCCTGAATACCCGCCGGATCAAGGCCGTTTGTGGGTTCGTCCAGAATCAGGAGCTTTGGAAAGCCGAGCAGGGCGGCGGCAAGACCGAGCCGCTGCTTCATGCCGAGGGAGTAGTGGTTGACCAGCTTTCCCCGTGCCTCGCTCAGACGGACAATTTTTAGCACTTCGCTGATATCCTTTTCGGAACAGCCCTTAAGCGTCTGGATGATGCGAAGGTTTTCCTCTCCGGTCAGATGGCCGTAATAACTGGGCGATTCAATGAGCGAGCCCGTCTGTGCAAGGAGTTTCATCCGGTTCTTTTCGCTGACCGGCGTACCAAAGAGGGTGATACTGCCTTCGGTGGGTCTGGCCAATCCGAGAATCATTTTTAAGGTGGTGGATTTGCCCGCGCCGTTTGGCCCTAAGAAGCCGTAGACCGCGCCGGGCGGCACATGCATGTCGACGGCGTTTACACAGCGGTTTTTGCCGTACTGTTTTGTGAGATTATGGGTTTCTACCAGATATGGTGTTGGCATGGCGTTTTGTCCTTTCTTCGTTTATTTTGAAATTTCGTGCCGGCAGGTCTGGCTTCATTGCCAATGAACCATTTTCAAAACACAATGAGCGCTGACGGCACAGCGTATCGCGTCATTGGGCTTGCCTGCCTGCTATGATCAGGATAAGGGTGCGGGATTACATGGGAATGAAGGAGAGATTACATTTACCTTAAGAATTGCGCGCGCATCTTTTCAGAAAATGCGGGAAGCAATATACTGATACTGTACCGGTTTTTATTGCATAACAGAGTACGATGTGTAAATATGGAAGGAATATCTTTGAAATGAGAGGAAATGTCTATGAACTTATACGATTGTAAAATTCTGCTGGTAGATGATGAGAAGCCGCTGCGGGATATGGTTGGCGGTTTTTTGCGCAGCGCGGGATTCCATAAGGTGACAATGGCGGCTGACTGCCTTGAGGCGGAGGAACTGTTTGCGCTAAAAGAACCGCATCTGGTTCTTCTGGATGTCATGCTGCCTGACGGAGACGGGTTTTCCCTGTTCAAAAAGCTGAGAGAAATTTCCGAGGCTCCCGTGATCTTTCTGTCGGCGCGGGATGAGGACCAAAGCCGCCTGCGGGGACTGGGGCTTGGTGCGGATGACTATATCACGAAGCCGTTTTTGCCGGAAGAGCTGCTTCTTCGTGTGACGGCGGTGCTGAAACGGGTGTACCGGGTAAAGGGTATGCAGGAGAAGGAGGTCATTGCGCTTGGCAGATGTACGGTCGACTTGGGCAGCGGCGTGGCAACATGGAACAGGGAGGCGAAGGACAGCGCGGAAACGACACTGACGGCGAAAGAGTATGCAATCCTGCAAAAGCTGGCGCAGGAGAGAGGGCGGATTGTGACCATTGACGCTCTGTGTGACGCCGTCTGGCGGGAGGAAAACTACGGATACGAAAACACGCTGGTTGTGCATATTCGCAGACTGCGGGAAAAGATTGAGGAAGATCCCTCCCATCCGAAATATCTGCTGACGGTGAGAGGGCTGGGGTACAGACTGGTATGAGAAAAGTAAAAACAGAGCGTCTTACTTATAACTACAGAAAAGCGGCACGCTTTTTGCGTTACGGCGTATTGGCGTTTTTCGGCATTGCCGTCCTGACGTGTATACTCAATATTGTGTTCCTGATATCGGCCGGGGTAGTCTATGAGAAGAAGGCAGCACGGTATATTTACGGGGAAAGGGTTATGGAAGCGCTGACCCTTACGCAGAATGGCTATACACTCGACGGGAAGATGGCGGAGGAGTTCGAGAAAAATGACCAGTGGGCAATGCTCCTTGATGAGAATGGGCGGGTGATCTGGAGCATTCGGAAACCGGAAGAATTGAAAGAGCAGTATAGCGGCCCGGAAATTGCCCGCATGAGCAAATGGTATCTGGAAGGATATCCCGTGCAGATGCGTGTCTGGGATGACCGGATCATGATTGTGGGTATGCAGAAAGAGACGATGTGGAAATATAATATAGAATTTTCTATTCCCTGGATGGAGTTTGTAAAACAGACAATTCTTATATTTTTTCTCATTAATTTCATATGGGTTGCAGCGCTGGCATTTATCTTTACGAAGCGGTTTATGAGGAACAGAGAGTGCGCACGTATTGAGTGGATCGCCGGTATTTCCCACGATATCCGCACGCCCCTGTCTGTGGTGATGGGGTATGCAGACACTTTGGAACACAGTGAGGGCCTGCCTGGGGAAGCCAGACAGCAGGCGGCTGTGATCCGGCATCAGAGTGTAGTTATGAAGGAGCTGATAGCGGATTTAAATTTAACCTCCCAACTGGAATATTCTATGCAGGCGCTGCGAAAAGAAAAGGTGCGCCCCGCTGAGGTTGTCAGGAGCGTTGCCGCGTCTTTTTTGAACGATTCTCTGCCGGGAGAACTGAAAATGGATGTGCAGATTGAGAAGGACGCAGAGGTGTTGTGTGTAAACGCCGACAGACAGCTTTTTGCGCGGGTGTTTCGCAACCTGATTAATAACAGCATAAAACACGGCGGTAAGCGCGAACCGGTGGAAATAAAGATTGCCCTGTGGGAAGAAAGAGGAAAATGCCTTATCCGTCTGGAAGATAACGGCGCGGGCTATTCGGAGGAGGTTCTGCGCCGCCTGCGCAGCAGGAAGAAAGCAGCGTCCGGCGGGAATATTCGCGGTCTGGAGATTGTGAAAAAGATTATTCTGGCGCATGGTGGGAAAATCCGATTCGGGAATGGAGAGGAGGGCGGAGGATACTGCCTGATCAGGCTTCGCCAAATGAAAAGGTAGAGGCGTAAAAAAATTCGCAGAATTGGGTATTCTGCGAAAAATGAGGCAGTCAGGAACAGTTGTCGCCTAACTGCCCGCAAATTATGTATCGTCATAAATTATACTTTACATAAGGATGTTTGTCAATTTCGCCACGAATGACAAATCTGTCACTTTTTGGCAGTTACAATTCAGCTTTTCATAAATTCTGTAAAATCAAGCTGCAAATCCTTATATATTCCCACCTGAATCGGCACAGAGAAGGAATGGCATACAGGAATATCCCATTGATCCGCTTCATATACGGTGACCGTTTCTTTTTTCGGATCGACAATCCAGTATTCCTGCACACCTGCTTCCCGATACAGGACAGGTTTTCTCACATAATCCATTTTTCTGCTTGAGGGTGATACAATTTCGATCACCCAGTCCGGCGCACCATGACAGCCTCTCTCACCCAGCCTGTCACCATGACAGATAACGGAAATATCAGGCTCTACATAATTGCGGTTATCCTTCTTAATATATACGCCAAATGGCGCCGGAAGAAGCTCACAGTTTCCTTTATTTTTACGGATGTAAGTCTCAATTTCAAAAATAAGTTTAACAAGAATCCTCTGGTGTACCGTCATTGGCGGCGCCATCATAAACATTTCACCGTCAATCAGTTCCGCCCGTTCTCCGTCCGGCAACGCCTCGATATCCGCTGTGGTATACCCTTTGCCTCCCTTGATTTCCATAAACAAGTCCTCTTTTCTGATTCGTGCATGATCCATAGTTTGTCCTCCTGCTCTGCAGGAGACCTCATCCTAGAATCTCCTGCTTTTAAATTGTTTGAATGGGTTTAAAAGCATAGAAATTCTGAAACACAGATTGGAAACCGACATGAAGTGCCGGTTTATTTGACACTGACGTAAAATAATATTACATCGAACATTTGTTGTCGAGAAATAATATGCTTTGTGGTTATTATAAGGAACGTTTCAAGATGTGTCAAGGACTAAAAAACGTTTCCGCTAAACTCTCTGTAAATTTTTGTCGGAATTTGTCACACAGACTGTTATTAATGGTATATTTGTGGTCAAAAAAGTGGTCAGAAAGGAGAGTTACATATGCCAAGACGAGGTGACAACATCAGGAAACGTGCTGACGGGAGATGGGAAGGCCGGTATCAGGTAATAACCGCAGACGGTGAAAAGAGGTATCTGTCGGTTTATGGAAAATCCTACAGCGAAGTGAAAGAAAAACTTACTGCCAGAATGTATGTGTTATCCACAGATTTACAAAGTTCGCGGCAAGGAAGCAGACTGCGGGTTTGCGATACCTATTTCTGCGCGCTCATGGAGGAATGGCTCAAAGAGGTCGAGCAGAACAGAAAATATTCTACTTATATTAAGTATAAAAAACTCTACACATGTCATATCCAACCTCTTTTTTCTTCCGACAAATTTTCCCGTATGTCCAACAGCCATATTCAGGCGCAGTTGACGGCGCTGGAGGTTTCGGATGCGACCAGACATAATATTCTTGCCACAATCAAACAGACTTTGCGTTATGCGGAAAAGCAATATGGTTATCCCGTACCTGCGTTGTCCGGCTGCACTTTGCAAAGGCATACATCTGCAATCGAGATAATGAACCGCACGGAACAGACAAGGCTGATCCGGTTTCTTTACAGTGACATGAATATCTCCAAAGCCGGAATATACCTTTGCCTTTTTACCGGACTGCGATTGGGAGAAATATGTTCTTTGAAGTGGGATGATATTGATCAGGAAAGGGGGCTGCTTCATGTCAACAGAACCGTACAGAGAATCGAAAGCAAAGAAGGGCCGTCAAAAACCACGCTTTTAGAAACGCCACCCAAAAGCATTTTTTCTAAACGGGAAATCCCGGTGCCGGATACATTGCTGTCAATCCTTACCCAATTCAGGCAGGAGGGACAGGAATATGTCCTGAAAAACAATAGACCGATGGAACCCCGGACTTATCAGAATCATTTCAAAAAGTATCTGGAAAAAATCAATGCTCCCAATTACAACTTTCATATTCTGCGGCACACCTTTGCCACAAATTGTATTGACAGCGGAATGGATATTAAAAGTCTCAGCGAAATTCTGGGGCATTCCAATGTGCAGATTACCCTGAACAGATATGTTCATCCCAGTATGGATACCAAACGAAAATATATCAATGCGCTTTCTGCCGATTATGGTCAGTTATGTGGTCAGATATAGAAAATCCTGTTTGTATAGTAAGTAGTAATGCAAAATTCGCAGAATACCCAATTCTGCGAAAACGATTTGACAAGCCGGGGAGTAAGCAGAGCGAAATGCCGTCAAACACCATATGTAAGACTGTCTGCCAATATAATAGCGCACCTGTTTCAGAGGCGGATATGAAAAAGCTGCAGGAGATCGCGAAGGATTACAGCACGGTCAAGAACTACGTGTATCAGCGTTATGGCGGTGTCAAAAGTCTCCCGAAGATTTATCCGGGCTATACCGTGCAGAATGAAATGACGGCGAGCGGTTTGCGCGTAAACCTCGGGCTGCCGTCGGTGTACTTTTATCTGGCTGTCTTCGATGCGCTGGGTGATATCAAAAACCAGTGGACACAGACGAAGAGCAGGGTGGAAAAGTGCATTCGGGAAAATGAGAATCTGACACCGGAGGACAGACACTACCTGCGGTTTGTCATGAAGCAGAGCGATTGCTTTGAAGCAATTCTTCTGGAAAAGGAAATACAGCTTTCTGAGGAATGGGAAAAAACATTCCGGGAAGTGCGGAAAGATGTCGACGAAAACCGTCTGAACCGGTATCTGTGCAGACAGGTCCGCAGGCACTTGAAGAAAATGCATACAGATACCGTGGACGGATTTTCCGCATCGGGGAAAGCGTATCGCTATGGCGATCACGGTATTTATCTCGCCATAAAGGAAAAGAGAAAGCGGATTTTTATACCCCTTACAGACAATAACCGCTATACGAAACAAATCTGTATCCGCATTTACCCGGAGAAGAGGAGCGTCGTAATCCACGCGCCTGTGGAGATGAAAGTCAGACGGCATAAGGACTATCACAGGGAAGTCGGGCTGGCGGTTGGAATCCGCACAATGTTCGTGACGGATGAAGGCAATATTTACGGCGAAAAGTACAGTGACTATCAGTACGCCCTTTCGGAATATGTCAGAGAGGGCAACATCCGGTATCGCAGGAATAAGGATAAAAATCCCGGCAGAAAAAAGTATATGGCAGGGAGAGAAAGGCTGGAAGAGGCTTTGCATAGCTACATTAATGCAGAGATTAACCGGATGCTGCGGACAGAAAAACCAGCCGCCATTTATCTGCCCAAGCTGCCCCAAAGCTCCAAAGCGGGTGTGAATAAGAAAATCAACAGCTCGGTCAGTATGTGGCAGAAGGGATATGTGAGAAACCGGCTGGCTCAGAAATGCAGGGAACAGTCCATTGAACTGATAGAGGTGTTTGGGAAAAATATCAGCAGCGAATGCAGCAGGTGCGGTGCAGCCGGCCAAAAGACAGACGGTGTTTTTTCCTGCAAATCCTGCGGCGCAGAACTGGCCGAGCGGGAAAACACCGCAAAGAACGCCCGAAAACGCGGGCAGATGGGTTCATAATGAAAGATTTTACAGATGAATGTTTCCTTTGGGAAGTATTTTACCAAAACCGGTCTCGGGAGTAGGACTGTAAAAAATTTCTTTTGATAAAAACGGGCGTAACGGATTTGCGGCATATGCAAACCGTAACACCAACGGCATTAGAAGCCGGTTTCGGCCGGGTATTGGGTATGCCATGACCCGAGGGAACTTCTGAGAGGAAGACGTACCGGGAGCGAAGCGGACGGGAATACCGTCGGCAACATCAAAAGATGTCCAATATGCCTTGTTAATTGAGCCGTGCAGTCTCAGATAAGCGTAATCGAGCATGCACGGCGGAACAGAGAAGCCTGATGCAAATGCAGAAAATGACTGCTTGCAGAAAGAGCATCAGGAAAGAAAGGGCGGTGATTGCGGTGGAAAAGTATAAAAAGAAAGATATGCTGCAGACAGTGGACACGCTGCTGAAAGCCAATGACGCCATCGTAAAAACCGCCGCTTCTAATCCGCAGGGAGTAGCAGAAGCGCTTGTGCAGTGTCAGGAGTCGGCTATTGCCCTTGGCACCTACATAGACACACTCGATGAGAAGTATGCAAATCTGGTTCATATACTGGAGGACTACTGTGAAAACATTTATCAGATAAGTGAGAGCCTGTCTGATGAAAATGTTTGTCGGAAAGTATCAAAAAAGGTTCAAAAACAGTTGACCGGTTTACAAAACGGTATTAAATATGATCTGCCGGACGACAAAAAAGAAATCGTGTTTCTTCCATATAAAGCATCCATGTGGGATTCGCTTGAGAGCGTCTGGAAAGCGGCACATACCGACCCTGAATGTGATGCTTATGTGATACCCGTACCCTATTTTGATAAGAACCCGGACGGGAGTTTTCGCAAAGAGCATTATGAGGGAGATCAGTACCCCCGGTATGTGCCGGTTACCCGTTATGATGAATATGATCTGGAAGCGCGCCATCCGGATGTGATTTACATTCATAACCCTTATGACGAGTGCAATCACGTGACCAGCGTGCATCCTTATTTTTATTCCAAAAATCTAAGAAATTACACAGATAAATTAGTATATATTCCTTATTTCATTTTAGGGGAAATAGAGCCGGACAATCAGGCCGCGATTGACGGGATGAAACACTTTTGTTTTACGCCCGGAACGATTTATGCCAATCAGGTAATTGTGCAGTCGGAAAATATGCGGCAGATCTATATCAATGAGTACATCAA
>ERZ808037.224-NODE-224-length-60007-cov-9.476706_pt1 | contig 60007 bp, 43 predicted proteins | sample MGYA00380190_ERZ808037 | MGnify/ENA primary metagenome ERZ808037 (study PRJEB31490, sample SAMN06133399) | mouse gut metagenome | isolation source: J9 | host: mice | place: China: Chengdu | collected 2015-05 ... | reverse complement strand
ACCAACACCCATCTCCGTATACGCCACTCTTAGCCATTCTCCCTAAGTGCGTTTGAGGCCATTAACTGAATATCCCTGAATTAATTGTCAGTTTATCCGAAAGAATAATAACCAGTTCCCGGGGCCATATGTGTGATCCTTCTTCTTTATAAAGTCCTATAGACTCACGAAATTCTTTATTCTCAGGAAAATATTCATAATAATCGTAATACAAAGGATAGAGTTCATAAAACAAGATTGTATCGTTTGATATTTTCCATTTTCCATAGCCGTTCATATCGTAGGAAAAATCTTTCAACTTCCACTGAGTAGAAAAGGTGGTATACGTGCCGTCAGGATTTATCCTTAGAATAGCCTCATAATGAAAGTATTGTACGGCAGAAAGTGTCGCCGGGTAAAATAGGTAATCCCCATATATAGCTATGTCGGGGGCTGTAGGAATTTCCGGCCCTGTATCGTAAGTTCGCCCAATAGGCCCCGGGAGCAACTTGGCGGTTGCGCCTATTGTCATCATTAATAGGCAAAGTATTATCGAGAGCCTTGATTTGTTCATCGTCAATTGCTGTCTAATTATTTTCATCAGTCGCTTTTTTTGAACAACGGGGGTATTTGGAGACTTCTGCATTCTTCTGCAAACAGGAGGCTGTCTTCGAACATCATGACATGGCTTCTTATAAATTCATCACGTTCAAATTTCTTCGGGTCGAAATTCTTGGATATGACATAGAAACGGCTTTTGTCCTTAAATCGGTTGCGAGTCTTTGCTATGACGTATTCGTCGTTGGAAGCCGCATCAGCAACATATTCCCAGTTCTCATAAAGGCTGTCATCGGGAGAGAACGGCACGATAAGGCTTCCGTCCGTACACTCTCCGTCCTTAAATGATTCGCCGAATACAATTTCATCACCCGGTGCTGAATAAATCCAGTATATATTTTTACCTAAATCGGTAGTATATGGGAAAAGCTTGTCCACATACCACAAAGCACCCATAATCAATACGACTGCAAGAAAAAGCCCTGCAATCACCCCTGTAGCAATCAATAGAATTTTGAATACTTTGTCTAACATCAATGAAAATGTATATGAAGACATGACTTAGTGAGTGGAAAAATGAGGATTTTACAGAAAGTCTCCTAACGATAGGCCTATAAGAACGATTATTACTTTAGTATACTTCTTATCCGTTTTCTTTGACTCAAATTCAAAGTCGCTGTTCTTTGCGCACACCAGCTGTCCGTCCTTATTAAAATAAAAGACGGTTATAATCGGTAATTTATCCTGCTTGTAATATCGGAACACATAATCCTTGCAATTTGGAAAAAGTTCATTGAAAGCCCAATTCACGTCTTCCGGACTCAGGCCTTTGAAATTTTTCCCAGGGGTCCTGTATATTTGAGCAAAATCTTTATAACGATGCTCAACCTCTTCCCGATGACCGGTGTAAGCTTGATATACCGAATCATTTTTAACCACCAATGACCAAAAATTAGACTTTGGACTTTCCATCAGAAAGAACAAATGAGGTTTTCCATGCAGGCTGTCTGACAAGCCATTGGAGATAACAATCTCATTAAGTATACCTTTATACTTATCGATGTTTCCATTAGGAAGTAAAATCACAGCGTCGTCAGGGTAAAGTGCGGCGACAGGGAACGCCATAATAAAACACAGGAAATACAAGAGATAGCGTAAGCGTTTCATAATAAAAATAGATTTATCGAAAACCTGGAAGCGAGGAGCATTTTTTTAGGGGCTTCCCATTGCTTCCCTGATGAGAAGATCCGTTGTTAATGTAGGGTATTCCCATTGTCCTATATACAAGATTTTCAGTCGTAATCGCATCTTCAAGTTGAGTGTCATAACGGCCAAGACTTAAAGCTCTTCCATGTCCGATGATTTCATGTGCTGAAATAGCCGGACGATATTGTGCATTGGCGTTAATTATGGAATACGATCCTCTTTGTTTACCTATTGTTGCCCCGTCTCCTCTTACATTGTAAACTGTTTGCATCCGCAATCCATCAGAATCGAACTGCGCAAAATAGGCCAAATAATCGGCATCAAGTGTTGGTCTCAATAGCATTTCTCCCTCGGAGGAGATTTTTTCTGACAACTCCCTATATTCTACTACGTGTTTATCATCCGAATTAATAGTATTAACGGTCATCTCAACCAGTGCTTGCTGATCTGCATTGAGATTAGCCCCGTCAAGAGCTTTTGCAAGTGCTTCCTGCGAAATCGGCGCGAGTGATTTCCCATTTTGCTTTTTTCCCGATTGAACAATGAGTTCTCTAAACGCAGCAAATTCGTCGCCTACAAACATAGCTCTTAAATCCTGTACCGCGTTGGCGGCATCCTCTTTTCTGACTCCTTCTATTTTACAACCTGTTGGGTCGGCGTAGCGGATTGGGTTTGCGGCGCAGAAGGCGTAGGGGGAGGTGTTTGGGTAGTCGTGGGCTTTGGGGTCCGGGGTGCGCCAGAAGGGGGCGGCGGAGATGTAGCGGCGGGGGCCGAAGTCGTAGTCGCCCGTGGCCGCGGTGCGCTCCTTGCTCTGGTAGGTCTGCGGCTGCGCTACGCTCGCCGCGAGTGTTTTTTTGTTGGTGCTCTCTGCCCACGGCTCGCCGTAGGGATAGTAGCCGCGATGCTTCTCGATATGCCCCGCTGAGTCGGTTTCCATCACCACGGAACCTTGATAGTCGAGGTGGATGTAATGTACTCCGCCACTGCTGTCGAAGTAACCTCCGGGGAAGTAGGATATATAGCTGTTGAGGTTGATGTACTCGGTTGAAGTGGTGAAGATACGGTCCGCGGAATATACGGAACCGGTCGAATTCGCACGGAACGGGCTTGAACCGGGAGAAAATTTCTTTCGCTCGAGCAACTGCCCGTCGGCGGAGTAAGCGTATGTCGTATAATTGCTTCGGTTCTGAGTACTCATACGGGTTGGTAGTCCGAAATCGTTGTAGGAGATTTTTGTGATTCCGAATCCTGAGTCCGAGGCCATGAGTCCGGCGTCGTTCCAGGTGTACTGCGAGCCGGAGAGTGGGAATCCTACGCGACCGTAGAAGTCGGTGCCTTCGGAGGCGGAGGTGACGGTCTCGAGTTGAGAGCTTTGGGAGGGATAGGAGAATGTGAGATCGTCGAGAAGACCATAAGCGGACTCGCCGTAGAGACGCCCCATGGCGTCGTACTTGCGGCTGAAGCTTACGCCCGTGGAGCTGTCGGTCGTCTTTATGAGCCGTCCGAGACCGTCGAACTGACTGAGGCGCACGTGCTTGCTGTTGCCGCGGATGACGTCGGAGACTGTGACGCGGTTGTCGGCGTCCTGGCCGATGCGGTAGGACACGGTCTGAATCTCCGTGCCGTTGCGCCTGACGGAGACGAGGCGGTTCGCGCTGTCGTAGGCATAGTCGGCTGTGGTGCCGGACGGGGCGACGGTCCGCGTCAGCCCGACGAGCGGGCTGTAGACATATTTGTTTGCGAGCGCGAGGAGAAAGGGGCGGGTTCTCATAGGTCGACGTATATTTTATAGTTCACATCGGGATTGTCCCTGAGCCGGACGGCGACAATGTAGCGCCCGCGCGGACAGGAGGAGCGGGGAAGCTCAACCGTCGAGGCCTCTTCGGCCGGGAGGATATGGCGCACGGAGGAATAGATGTTGCCCGCGGCGTCCATAAGGCTGATGTCCAGCTCGGCGGAAAGCGGAGAGGGCGGGAAGTATATGCTTATGGAGCCCGGACCAACCTCTATGTTTGCGCCACGGAGCACACTTATAATCGCCTCGTCTCCTGACTCATTTTCAGTTTGTTTATCCTTTTCAGCTGCAACAGCGACGGATTCCCGGTCCACAAAAAGCCGTCGGGACAGGTTTTCTCCGGCCCCGGACTCAATCTGAACGGCCAGGGGAAGCGTGTCGCCCGGACAGAACCAGCGGTAGAGCGCGAAACGCTCGGGAACACCGACCGAATCACCGCCGACAGCCTTCGTCACGGAAAAAACCTCCTCAAAAAGACGGACCCCGGAAACCGTGTCGCCGAAATAGACGAGCCGTCCCACCCCGACCAGGCGGGCGGAATGAAGACCCCGCTCGGAAGAGGGCACATCGTAAACCATCCCCTCTGCTCGCAGACTGTCGCCGGCGAGAAAGCCCCCGGGAGCCATCGCCGGAATATTTGCGTCGGCAATCATACGCTCGTGGCGCCCCTGATTGTAACCGCGGTAATAGACCGAGTCACCGGCAATCAGATAGGCCCGGCAACGCCCCGCGATGTCCTCGTACACAATATTCCGGACCCTTCGGGCGTATGCTTCCGCCCGCTCGTCGACGGGCGAGCAGGCGCTGAAATCCCAGACAGTGGAATTGACCGTATTTTCGTCGGACAGAGGAGTAAGCTCCAGCGAAAGAAAACGCCAGTCGCCTCGCAGACCCGATACATCCCGGGCTGTAACAGTGGCTAAAAGCACTGCTGATAAAACAATTGCAAGAACCGAAGGCAGGCGTTTCACAGGAGAGAAGATTGGATTCGCCTGCAAGATAGGGAATTATTTCAACTTTTGCAAATTTTTATGGAAAAACATTGCAAATTTTTAAAATAAGCCCCGCACGGGACGGTTGGGGCGGGTGCAGGGCCGGGGTATGGAAAATATATGGAAGCTGTTCGGGTGGGGAGAGGGCTGGCCGGGCGGCCGCTCAGAAGTTGACGGCTGCGCCGAGGGTGAGGCCGAGGACGATGGAGAGGGCGAGGAAAATCATATCGAAGACTATTAGGGCGATTATCGTGCGTTTGCTTGCGGCGGGTGCGTTGAAGAGGACGCATGCGGCGGCCCAGACGAGGCCTATGCAGGGAATGAGGAGGAAGCAGAGGCCTACGAGGGCGGTCGCGCATACGAGATAGGGCGACACGCTGGCGAAATACCCCTCCATCATGGGAAGCTGGGGCGTGAAGATGCTTGCGACGAGGGCGCAGAGTATGCCGATTATCGCCACGATGAATGCGACGCTGCAGACGGCGGCCATAAGTCCTGCGAAGGCCATGACTGTGTTTGCGCAGACTTTCACGAGGGTCGAGAAGAAGTCGCTTTTGTTCTGCTTGCCGAGTTCGCGTGCGCGGTCGGCTATGTCGCGGTCGGAGCCGGTGTAGGGCGGGGGGACGGGCTGGCTCTCGAGTATTGTGCGGCCGACGGTCCCGACGTTGACGGGTTCGCCGTACATTTCGAGAATCTGTCGGGAGGTCCTCGCAGCGGGTATTACCATCCAGGCTATGAGGTAGATGATGGTGACGGGCCAGAAGTAGGAGAAGACGGCGAGCAGGACGACGGCGAGGCGCATGATGGAGATGTCCCATCCGAGGTAGGTGCCGAGGCCGCTGATTACACCGCCGAATACCTTGTTCTGCATATTGCGGAAGAGGCGTTTGCGGCCGGGGAGGTTGATGGATATGAAGGGTTTCTGCTCGGGGGCGTCGGGCGCGGGCCCGGCGCCGGGGGCATGGCTTTCGGCTCCGTCGTCGATGTCCTCGGGGCGTCCCATGGTCTCGATTATGCGGTTGACGTCGGCGAGGGTGATTACGGAGGCGCCCTGGGCGAGGCGCTCGTCGAAGAGTTCGGCGATGCGGGCCTCGATGTCTGCGACGATTTCGCGGCCTTCGTCGCCTCCGAAGGTCATGTGCAGCTGGTTGAGGTAGTTCTGCAGGAGGGAGTAGGCGTCTTCGTCGACATTGTAGATGCGGCCGTTGACGTTGGCGGTGAATGTACGTTTCATGATTGTTGCGGGAGATAGATTTTTAGAAAAGATTGTCTGGGAATGGGGAGGGAGGGGAATGGGAAATCAGGGGACGTATTCGGGAGGGGTGACGGTCGCTTCGGTGTCGGCCTCGCGGCCCTCCGGGGGCATAAAGGGGAGGTTGCGGAGGTGGTTGACGGTGTGGGCGATTTCGTCCCAGGAGTCCTGGAGCTGCCGGAGGAAGTCGTGGCCGAGGGGTGTGATGGAGTAGTATTTTCTCGGGGGGCCGGAGGGCGACTCTTCCCAGCGGTAGGTGAGGAGGCCGTCGTTCTTGAGTCGGGTGAGGAGAGGGTAGAGGGTTCCTTCCATCACGATGAGGCGCGCGTCTTTCATCCGGGCGATGATTTCCGACGCGTAGGCGTCGCCACCGCGAAGGAGGAGCAGGACGCTGAATTCGAGCATCCCTTTCCGCATCTGGGATTTTAGATTGTCGATGTTCATGAGAAGTGATTTTTTTTGGTGTAATTAAACTGTAGATTGAAGGAGGACACTGCAAAGGTATGGACTTTTACAGTACTATGCAATACCAAGTACTATAATATAACATTATTTAACAAAAAAACACCATCAAAGGCGACGGCATAAAATACCCCGGCACAATTCACTCATTCCGTGTGCCGGGGCTGGTGGATTAGGCATTAATCCTTGTCCTTCAGGGTGTAGGGTGGAAATTTCCTAAGCAAATAAGGTAGTGCGAGAGCTAATAAAGTTAAGCTTGAGGAAAGAAAGGCTATGGCCGGATGGGCCGCTTCGGGGATTAAATCATAAAACAGTAGGGGTACGATAACTATAAAAGTCCCCAGATTCAGCAATGGATCGCTGTAGGCTGACTTGATTACTGCAAGATAATTCCAATGATGACGGTAAACCGCCAGGACTATTGCAATCAGGACAATTCCCGTCATAACGAGGAACTGGCAGCCGAGGACGAGGGAGTCCTGCTTGAACACCCAGGCAAGTAAGGACATTTCCCAGGCGAAAATCAGGAATCCGTTTTTTCTTTGAACCATGATACGTTTGGTGGTTTGTTGTTTGTGATGGTGCAAAGGTAGAAAGATTGTTTGGGATGCGAGCGGTTTTTCAGGTGAAAATGATTTATCAATTCCGGAGGAACGGCGGGACGTAAGACCGTGAAGATTAGTGAATTGAGAAAAGTGATAAAAATTCGGCCTTTTATCACTCCTGTAATTTGCTGAAATTGGCGGGGTTCGGGGCCGGAGACGGGAGAAAGTGAGCAGTCCTATTTCGCGAGGGCTTGGAGGATTTCGTCTTTGCGTGGATGGGATGAGTCGGCGATTCGGGCGCGGAGACGCGTCCATTTGTTGTAGTAGTTGCCGATGGTGAGGTCCTGGATGAGACATACGGACTTCGGCGAGAAGCCGGCGATGACGAGGGCGAGGAAGTTGATGTCGCTGTCCTTGACGCGCGGAACGGCCTCGCGGACCGCGGTGAGGACTCCGTCGCAGCACTCGTTTACTGAATTTTCTATGGACTTGAGATTTTCGGGCTGTCGGAAGAGCTCGATTTCGCGCTCGAAGTCCTTGACGATGTGGGAGCGGAGAGCGGGGACATCCTTTTTCTCGAAATATTCGCGGCTCAGACGGTCGAGGCTCGCGAAGCGCGTCTTGAAGAGCTCCCGGATTAGCCTCCGAAGCTCCGCGGTATTCTCCGCGGGAGCCGCCTCGGTGCCCGAAAGCTCCTTGCCGAGCGTGCCGCTGTCGAAAATCTTGGCCTCCAGCTCGCCGTTTCTTATTTTTGTGATATTATGGGCCAAAAATAAGGATAAGATGAGGCAAAAGGAGCATATGAGAGTTAACGCGAGCCCTGAATTGAGCCTGCGGTCGCTCTCGTTTTGTTCTTCCCCGGCGCGGTAGTCGGCGATGAGGGCGGACTGTATGGCGGCGAGGGAATCGGCGGCTCGCAGGGCGCCGGGGACGTCGCCTTCGCGGAGGCAACTGTTGCGCATGGACGCCAAGCGGGTCGCCGATGATTGGTAGTCAGCGTAATAATCGTGCGCGGTATCGTCGGAACAGGCCGCGAAGATGGCCGCGAGGCACGCCGGAAGGAAGATATAAAAAAGCCGGGACATTGTGGAAATGAGATATATCGATATACAAAGGTAATGAAAATTTCGGGAATTTTTCGTAACTTTGCGGCTCGCAAGCGCTGAATGACTTAATAATGTACGCGCGAGCGCACGAGAGAAAGAATGAAAGTACTGAAATTCGGCGGCACGTCCGTCGGGAGCCCCGAAAGAATCCGGCACGTGGCGGACCTCGTGCTCGAGCGGGGCCGCAACATCGTAGTGCTGTCGGCAATGAGCGGCACGACAAACACTCTGGTTGAGATCTGTGAATATCTCTACAAGGGCAATATCCCCGGCGCACAGGAGACGCTGAACGCTCTGGCGGCGAAGTACGACGCCGTGGTCGATTCTCTGCTCCGGACGCTCGGCGGCCGCAGTTCGGCCCACCGGGCCATCGAGCGGTCGTGGAACGTAGTCCGCAGTTTCTGCGAGCGCGGCGACCGCCGGCGCCCCTTCACCGAGGAGAACGAAAAAGAAATTCTCGCCCAGGGCGAGCTCATCTCCACGGCCCTGATGTTCGCCCACCTTGGCGAGCGCGGGGTGCGCGCGGCCATGCTTCCGGCCCTGAGCTACATGCGTACCTTCGACAGCGGCGAGCCGGACATGGCCTACATCCGCGAGAAGCTCGCGGTGATGGTCGAGCAACATCCCGAGGCCGAGGTGTTCATCACCCAGGGCTTCATCTGCCGCGACTCCGCCGGCAAGATTGGCAATCTCAAGCGCGGCGGCAGCGACTACACGGCATCCATCATCGGCGCCGTGCTCGAGCTTGAGGAAATCCAGATATGGACTGACATAGACGGGATGCACAACAACGACCCGCGCTACGTCGAGGGCACTCGGCCCGTCGGGCGCCTACACTTCGAGGAGGCCGCCGAGCTCGCCTACTTCGGCGCGAAAATCCTGCATCCAACCTGCGTGCTCCCCGCGAAGCTCCACAACATCCCCGTGCGCCTGCTGAACACTCTCGACCCGGAGGCACCCGGTACGCTCATCTGCAACACGGTGCCCGACGGCACCATCAAGGCCATCGCGGCCAAGGACGGCGTGACGGCAATTAAGGTAAAGAGCGGCCGGATGCTCCTTGCGTACGGCTTCCTCCACAAGGTGTTCGAGACATTCGAGAAGCATCGCACGAGCATCGACATGATGGCGACGTCGGAAGTGGGCGTGACCGTGACGATAGACAACGAGGCGCGCCTGGCGGCCATTGTCGACGAGCTGAAGGGCTTCGGCACCGTGAGTGTCGACCACGACATGGTGATTCTCTGCGTGGTGGGCGACCTCGAGTGGCACAACGCCGGCTTCGAGGCCCGCGCCGTGGCCGCGCTGGGCAATATCCCCATCCGCATGATTTCCTACGGCGGCAGCAACTACAATATCTCCATGCTCGTCCACAAGGACGACAAGGTAGAGGCTCTCCGCCGTCTGAGTCTTGCGTTATTTCCCTGATTCCAAGCATAAAACAACATATAAAGATATATGATCACAGTTTCCAACTTAGGCATACAGTTCGGTAAGAAACCGCTTTTTCAGGACGTGAACCTGAAATTCACGCCCGGCAACTGCTACGGCATCATCGGCGCCAACGGCGCCGGCAAATCGACGCTGATGCGCATGCTCAGCGGACAGCTCTCGCCCACGCATGGCAGTGTCTCGCAGGGCCCCGGCGAGCGCATGAGCGTCCTTGAGCAGGACCACTTCAAGTTCGACGACTTCACGGTGCTCGACACCGTTCTCATGGGCCACACCGTCCTCTGGGACATCATGAAGGAGAAGGACGCCCTCTACGCCAAGGAAGATTTCTCGGACGCCGACGGCATCCGCGCCTCGGAACTCGAGGAGAAGTTCGCCGAGCTCGAGGGCTGGAACGCCGAGAGCGACGCGGCGGCCCTCCTCAGCGGCCTCGGCATCAAGGAGGACCGCCACTACATGCTCATGCGCGACATGAGCGCCAACGAGAAGGTGCGCGTGCTTCTCGCCAAGGCTCTTTTCGGCAACCCCGACAACCTCCTTCTCGACGAGCCGACCAACGACCTCGACCTCGACACCGTGGCATGGCTCGAGGAATATCTCTCGAACTTCGAGAATACGGTGCTCGTGGTTTCCCACGACCGTCACTTCCTCGACTCCGTCTGCACCCACACCCTCGACATCGACTACAACCGCATCCAGCTCTTCGCCGGCAACTATTCCTTCTGGTACGAGTCGTCGCAGCTCGCCCTGCGCCAGCAGCAGCAGGCCAACAAGAAGGCCGAGGAGAAGCGCAAGGAGCTCCTCGAGTTCATCCAGCGTTTCAGCGCCAACGTAGCCAAGAGCAAACAGACCACCTCGCGCAAGAAGATGCTCGAGAAGCTCAACATCGAGGAAATTCAGGCCTCGTCGCGTCGTTATCCCGGCATAATCTTCACCCCGGCCCGCGAGCCGGGCAACAAAATCCTTGAGGTCAAGGGCCTGACGGCGTCCGTCGACGGCGAACTTCTCTTCAAAGACGTGAACTTCCAGATTGAGAAGGGCGACAAGGTGGCCTTCCTTAGCCACGACCCGCGCGCCATGACGGCTCTCTTCGAGATTATCAACGGCAAACGCAAGCCCGACGAGGGCACCTACGAGTGGGGCCAGACCATCACCGAGGCTTACCTCCCTCTTGACAACTCGGAGTTCTTCAACACCGACCTCAATCTCGTCGACTGGCTCTGCCAGTTCTCCGACGATTCGTCGGAAATATACCTCAAGGGCTTCCTCGGCAAGATGCTTTTCTCGGGCGAGGATGTGCTCAAGAAGGCTTCGGTGCTCTCCGGCGGCGAGAAGATGCGCTGTATGATTGCGCGCATGATGATGCGCGACGCCAACACCCTCGTGCTTGACTCTCCGACAAACCACCTCGACCTCGAGTCGATTCAGGCCTTCAACAACACCCTCAAGAACTTCAAGGGCAACATCCTCATGGCCTCCCACGACCACGAGTTCATCCAGACGGTCTGCAACCGCATCATCGAGCTCACGCCCGGAGGCATCATCGACAAGCTGATGGACTACGACGACTACATCACGGACGAGAAGGTGCTCGAAGCCCGCGAACGACTCTACAAGAAATAACAATCAGAATTAATCGGGAAAAAATCAAAACCAATGGTAAAGCATATCGTAATGTTCAAGTTGCGAGGCACCGAGGCCGAGCGCCTCGACGCCTCGCGCCGGTTCAAGGCAGCCCTCGAGGCTCTTCCGGAGCAGATTGAGGTTCTGAAGTCCATCGAGGTTGGCATCAATGAGAATCCCTCGGAGACGTGGGATGTGGTTCTGACGGCCGTTGTGCCGACCATGGCCGATGTCGCCGTCTACGCCACACATCCGGCCCACGTCGCCGCGGCCGCAATAGTAGCCCCCCTGAAAGACACCCGCGCCTGCGTGGACTACGAGGAGTAAGGTTTAAAATAAACCTAATAAAGCTTAAATACAGTGAATTTATGTGGTTGTCATGAAAAAGTTGTATATCTTTGCAATTGATATTCGGAGCGTGTTTCTCACGCCGGAATGGCGCCGGACTCCCGACTCCGCGTATCGACAGACAGAAAGTATAAGTGAATCATAGGTTATTTATTTGTGCAGCGGCTCGGGAGAGTCGCTGCAAATGTTTTATGTGCAGGACTGTCGTTTGTCGCGCCGGGGCATAAAAAAAGTCCGGTACTCGTTTCAGCAACGAGTTTCGGACCTAAGCCTTTTTGTGGGCTGTGTGATTCAAAAAACAATAAACTTTTAGAGCAATTTTTCCAAAGAGTGTTAGATTATATCATACTTACTTATACTGCTGAGAACCACACGCAAACCGTTGATAATATGTGGCGTCGTCACGACGCGGATGCTCGACGGGTGCCTTTAGGTGCTTAGATCGGGTTGTGTTGTTTAGAAAAATTAGGCCTAAGACTGCGGGCTATACGTAGGACTATCAGCGATGCAAAGTTACGACATATTTCCGGATATAGCAAGTTTTCGGGCTTTATTTTTCAAATATTTTACAAAACACATAACAAACGGGCCACGCCCGTCAGAAAGAGAGGCGTGGCCCGCGGAGGTTATGAAAGAGGATTGTAGTTATCGGACGATGACTTTGGTGGCGGAGGAAGCTGTGCGACGGATGTAGATGCCGGGGGCGAGCTTGCCGCGCATCTCGATGCCCTGGAGGTTGTACCAGCGGGCGTCGGCCTCGGAGGCCTCGTCAACGGTTATGTCCTCGATGCCCGTCACCTCGGCGAGGTTGAGGATGTTGGAGGGCTGTGCCTCGCCGTCGGCATAGACTGCGGAGACGAATACGGGGCGGCCGTCGGCGGTGCGTGCCTCGGGAGCGGCGGGGATGGTGTAGGAGGTCTCGTCGGCGCCGATGAGTTCGGCGTTGAGCTTGTCGGCGGCGTTCACGTCGTAGATGTGGTAGCCGAGGAGCGGGTTGTTGTCGACTTCGGTGAGCTTGAGGTCATCAACCCACATTGCGGGACCATAGGAGCCTCTTGTGGTGAAGTGGAGAGCTACACGCTTGGCCCCTGCGGGAATACCTGCGAAGCTTATTTCGTGCCATTTGTTGTCAACGGGAAGCACGAGGTCATTAACTTCGGAGGAGGAGATGGATCCGGCCGATTCAGTGAAGCTTTTAGAGGGATTGAGAATGTCGAACTCTTCCTCAGTAGAATAGAGAAGCTCGATGTTGTATCGGTTGCTTCCGTTCTTGGATTTGTTGCCGAGGGCGGCTTTAAGGGAAAGCTTCATCTCGCGACCGTCCTTGCAGGCGATGACAGGGGAGATAATCCAGTCGTCCTGCTGTCTGCTATTTGCCACGGTGACGCCGAGGAAGTTGCCTGTCGAGCCGGAGGGAGTGTTGCCGTTGGTGATGTTAAATATGCTGCCGGAGGCGGTGTACCAGTTATCACCGGTTTGACCATCCATATCTACCACGGTCCATCCATTGAAGGGACCGGTGAATTTCTCGGTGAAGGATTCGTCGTCGAAGTCTTCGGTGATGTTCACGGGCTGGTATTCGAGGTCCTTGGCGGGAGTCCAGCTGAGGAGCACGCTCTTGTCGGGCTGCATTGCGGCTGTGAGTCCGGAGGCGGGGGTGCCTTCGCTGTGTGCCACGGCGAGGGAAGCCTCGGCGGAGAGGTCGTTCGAGGCAACTTTATCTCCTGCCATACTTACTTTTGCCTGGAAGGAGAAGGCGTCGGCGTTGAGGACGTGCACGGAGTTCACGGGGATGGCGATTGCGTATTCCTTGCTTGCGAGCGAGGGGATGGCCTCCAGCTCGGGGAGGGCGATGAGGGCGGGGAAGTCGGAGATGACTTCGAGGGAGTAGCCGTCGGCGGGCACCTCGGCGGCGCCGTTGTTGGTCACTTTCACGAGGAGTGTGGCTTCGTTGCCGGCGAGGAGACTCTCCTCGATGGTTGCGGAGGTGATCTCAAGGTCCTTGTCGACCTGGTTGAACACGCGGACGCAGTCGATCATCAGACTTTGGCCATAGTCGGAAACAGCGTAGAAGGCCACGCGGTATGTCTTCGTTCCGGCGGGGATAAGATCGGCGAGGGAGAAGTTATATGTGGCCCAAGCCTCGGAGGGCTCGCCTGCGGCATTGAACTCGGCCTCGGGGACGTTGATCCATTCGCCGTTGTCGGCGGAAATCTGGACGTAAAGCTTGTCGTTTTTGGCGTAGTAACCTCCGCGGTTCCATTTCTGGAAGGACACCATGGGCTTGTCGCCCTCGGTGAAAGCGAAAGGAGGAGTTGAGATACGGGCGCTACACCCTATTCTTGCATCGAAAGAGTTGTAGTAAAGGAAGCCGCCGTCAGCGTCAGCGGGAGCTGTGGCATCGCCGCTTTTTGTAGAGGTAGCTTTGGCCTGCCATAAGATGTCAGCGCTGGTAGTAGGGTTATTCACGCATACGTTCTCCCAAAGGTCGCTCATGGTGGCGCCGGCGAAGGAGTCGGCGAATGGAAGCGCGAGGGATCCGATGCGGAGCGGAGCGCTCTCGGCGGCGGCGGACTCGAGGGCCGGAGCGGCGTACTTGGCCGTCACGGCGTACTTGAGGGTCTGGAGGCCTGCGGGTTCTACGGCTTCGGAGAAAGATGTGGCGGAGATGTTTGCGGCCACTACAGTGCTTTCGTCGTCGAGGATTCGGCTGACGGTGTATGTCAGGCGCGCGGGATCGAGGGGTGCGTCGTGGATGCCCTTGACCGGAGCGGCCCATGAGAGATTGTAGAGTCCGTCGGCGTAGGAGAGGACAATGTCAGCGGGTGCGGAGGGCGTTTCCGGACCGAGGTAGACGATTCCGCTGAGGCGCTCGGAGGTCTGGTCGCCGGCGACAACTTCGACTGCGTATGTCACGTTTCCGGCCTCGCCGCGGGTTTCCGAGAAAGTGACTTTCTCGCCCTTTGCGGCAGCGGCTTCCTTGATTTTCTGCACGCCGCGGAAGAGGCGGTAGGAGCAGTCGCCGAGGTCCTGGCCGGTGAGGGTCGTGCCGGGCACGGTGAAGGAAATGTCGACTTTCACGGCGCCGTCGGGGTCGGGCGTGAGGGTGAAGTCGGCGGCCGGAGCCGGAACGGTGGAGGCTCCGCGGTCCCAGAGAGCCGTATTCAGAAGTTTGAGGGCTTTCGTACCCTGGAAGGAGAGATGGTAGTTGCCGCTTTCGGGCACCATGAAGCTGACTTCCTGAGGTGAGGCCGTGTACTGCGTCTCGGTTGATTCAAGCGCCTTGAGGACGCGGAACTGCTCGGGGTCTTCGCCCTGTCCGAGGAGGATGTTGAGCTTGGCCTCGGTATTGTAGTAGCTGTCGTAGGCGGCGAGGGTGGTTTTCACCACGTATTCGGTGCCGGCATGAAGCTCGATATCCGGTGTGGTCAGGAAATCGTTGTAGTAGGATATGCTGTAATTGTAGAGAGCGATGCCGGAAGAGGATGAGGAAGTCCAGACGGTGGTGTATTCGCGGTCGTAGGTCGACGACTGGGAGCAGCTGCTGAAATTTTCGTGAAGGTCGAATACCTTTTCGTCAGCGGCATGCGCCAACCCGGGTGCAAGGACGAGCGCGAGGAGTGCGGCGTAAAGTTTTTTCATATTAATGCCGGAATAAACGGTTGATAAAAAGTGGGCAGGCCGACGCCGGGGCGTCGGCCTGCCGGAGACTTGAAAATGCTTGGTTGTTGGTTACTTATTGTAGACGGGGCGGACAGACATGCCCATTCCGCGGTAAGTTGTGCCGTCGAGCTTCCACACGCCTTCAGCCATGTAGAACTTGAGGACGGTGCAGACGTCGTTCTCGGTAGGTTTGCCGCTTGCCCATTTGTCGTCGCCGGCGTCGCCGGTGAGGTAGTAGCCGGAGGAGATGGGGCTGAGATAACCGGAGGGCTTGCCTGCGTAGGTGAGGAACTGCATTGCGGGGAGCTTGATGGAGTTGCCGTTGGGGCCGGTGATGATGGCGTCGTAGCCGGAGCGGGTCCATGTGCACTGTGTGATGAGCTCCTGCATTTCTTCCTTGGTGGGGAGGCGCCAGTCTTCGCCCCAGCAGCGGGTTGCGCAGTCGTTGACGGAACCGCAGATGTCCTCGCCGAGGTCGGTGTAGCTGTCGGTCAGGGGATCATACCATTTGTAGTTGAAAACGTGGCTGTAGCGCTTGGTGTAGGTCTCGCCCCAGCAGAAGTATTCGCCGTAGGGGCTGCTGGTGGTGCCTCCGAGGTTGTAGGGAGCCCATTTTACGGAGAGGCCGAGGTCGACGGGCTCGGAGGGCGCGGTGTAGGTCACGGTCGGGTCGGGCACGGGGCCGTAGACCGCACGGATGGAGAAGCCTACGTCGGGATAGTCGTAGCCGTCGGCGGAACGGTAGGTGGCGTCGAGGTTGGCGCGGTAGTTGCGGGGTTCTTCATAAGGTTCGCCGTCGTATTCGGAGGAGGTCCAGTAGAAGCATCCGAGCTGGTCGTGGGTATGCTCGGTGCCTACCATGTTTCCGGCGGCGGGGAAGAAGACCTTGTTGCCGTTGATGTTGGAGGTTGCCATGCAGCCGGCCACGCCGTCGACTGCCGTCCAGGTCCAGGAGCAGTTGTGGATGAGTTCTGTCCATTCCTTGCGTGTGGGGATGCGCCACTGGTCGCCCCACTTGACGTGGGCCACGTCGTAGTTGGTGCCTGTCAAGGTCTCGCCGAGCTTGTAGTACTGCTCCCAGTAGTCGTAGAACTGGCCTTCCTCGTAGTCGGGATTGATCCACTTGTAGGTCTCTACGGAGTAGTCGATCTTGGGCTCGGTCTCGCCGTAGGCGTAGAAGTTGCCGTAGTCGGAGGCGGTTGTGGCGCCGACGTTCCATGCGGCCCACTTGACGGAGAGGCCCATGTCGACCATCTTTTCGTCGCCGGGGGTGATTATGGGCTCGTCGCCGGAGTTTTCAAATGTGATTTTTGCCACGTCGGCGACCTTGACGGTCTCAGACGAGCCGTCGGCCTTGTGTATGCGCATGATTTTTTCCTGCGCGGAAGCGGAAACTGCCGTAGCGGCGATTATAGCGAGAGTAAGAAATTTATTCATAGAATCAGAGAACTACTTTTGCGGTGAAACCTTCGATTTTGACAATGAAAACGCCGCGACCGAAGTCGGAGCGGAGAAGATGGAATTCGCCTGCGGGGCATTCAGCGGAGCGGAGGAGGTGTCCGGCAATGTCGAAGACCATGGCTGATGCGCCGTCAGGAGCCCCGGCGAGGTGGAATCCGAGGGCGTCGGCCCTGAGGCTGATGCCGGCGGCGTCCGCGAGGGAGGCTCCGGTGGTCTTGTTGAAATCGATGCTCTCGATGTCGTCCATCTCGAAGGAAACCGGCGACGCCGAAGCGGTCTTCACCTGCAGTTTAGAGCCCGCGAAGCTGACTTCAGGCTGATCCTCGAAGAGGAAGGTCACGGCCTCGCCTGTCAGGGGCTTGATCCTCAGACACTCGGCGGCGCCGGCGGCAATCGTGGCACCCAGAAGGAGGATCAGGAGCAGAATTTTTTTCATTCGGATTGATTTTTGTTGTTGTTTTGCCACTCAATGTGAGGATTCGGTGGCGTTTGGTTTGTTTATTAGCTTAAGCGGTGGCAAAATTACAACTCTTTTACCGTAATATGGTAGAATTGCCGTTAATAAAAGTTAAACCACCGCATTTTTCCACAGAAAGCGATTTTAATCTTCCCCGAAAACCCAAAAACAAGGAAAATTATGGCAAAAATGCAGGATTTGGGCGGGGAGGGGAGTTATTTCCGGGCGGGGATGCCGGGGTGGGAGAGGCGGAAGGAGAGCTTGGCGGCCTTTTTGGACGGCTCGGACTTCACGGACATTTTTGCGGATACGGGTCGGGCGGACGCGCCATGGCGCGTCCCTACCTGGGGCTCAAGGGGTTGTGCGCCGTTGGTTTCTGCCGATTGGGCGGGGGCTTCTTCTACTATTGCGTCGATGAAGGGGGCGGTGGATTTCGGGAGGTGTCTTTAAAGGACGCTGATCGGGAGGGTAAATTGCAGATACACAGGCTTAGGACGCACGGGCCGTGCGTCCCTACAATTCGATAATTTACGCGAATGCTCCGGCGCGACACGGAACCGCCATCCGGCGACGCGGACGGGGATTTAGGGGCGGGGAGGTGCCGACACGTAGCCGACACGGAAGGGGCTCAGAAGCTTAGGGGTTCGCGGGGGAAGGCGTCGATGAAACTGCCGGGGGTGGCGTTGACGATGCGGACGCGGGCTTTGCGGGCATAGGCGGCGATGCGGTGGTATGCGCGGAAGGCCACGGCGAAGCTTTCGACGATCTGGTGGAGACGGTAGTTGCCGTACTCGCTGCGGACGCGGCGGAGTTCGCGGGCGTCGTCCTTGTAGAAATGTTCCTGGATGCTTACGACCTCGTTTTCGTCGCTGACGGCGAGGGTGCGCATCCACGAATGGTCGGCGCCGAGGAGCACGACTTTGCGGGCTCCCTCGCGGATGGCAATCATTATTGAGGGAATCAGCACGTTGCGGGGGCGGGGCATTCCGAGTCCGAGGGCATAAGCGGCGCGCTCGAAGGCCGCGAAGCCTTCTACTCCCACGGCGTTGAAGGCCTTGATTTTAACCGATTTGTTCTCGCCAAGGAGCTTCCGCGCCCTACTGGTCTCGGGGGCGGGGACGTAGAGGCGCATGGGCCAGAAGACCTGCGCGAGATTGTCCCACAGCTCGCAGACCTTTGGGTCGGCCCCCTTGCCGGCGAAGAAATGGGGGTCGGCGAGGACGTAGATTTTCGGCCGGAGCTCCCTGATTAGCGGGGAGTTGAGGGCGAAATTCACGGCGAGGGTCTTCACCCCTGCGAGTTCAGAGGCGTGAGCGGCGAGGGCATCCTTGAGCGAAGGGCCGTTGCCGAGGACATATACCGTTGTGGGGTCGGAGCCACGGCGACCCCAGCCTCCGGGACGGGACTGGAGAAGAATCTTTGCGCTGCTTTTGAGTGTGGCGCCTGTTTTTTCGAGGATAGCCATGGGGGGTCAGAGACTTGACTCGTCGTAGACGTGGGTGCGGAGGTACCGGCAGACGGGCGTGGGAGCGAAGCCGAAGGCTTCGTCGAAGCGCGGGGAGTCCGGAGCCGTGGCCTCGGGGAAGCGCTTCCACCTGAGTCCTACGCGGAAGAGCGCGGCCCATTTGCGGGGCAGGGCATAGAGCCGCTTGCCCTTCATGCGGAAGGCCAGGGCGTCGGCGAGTTCATTGAGCGTGGGGGTCTCGCCGTCGTCGAGGGCCCAGCGCCCCGGGCGGCCTGCTTCGGCGGCGATGCGCGCGGCCTCGGCCACGTCTGTGCCGTGGACCACCCGGATGCGGGGATAGGAGAAGTCGCGAATGGCGAAGAAGCGCCCTGAGGCCACGTCCCCGGCGAGTTCGCGGACTGTGCCCTGCATCCCTGTGCACACAATTTCAGGCACTTCGATTACGGGGAGGTCCCCGGCGCCCTCAGGGAGCGTCTCGCCTTCGCCGGCTATGGCCACGCGCATGTCGAAATCCATGTCGGTTGGAATTTCCCAGGCGAAGGTCAGCTCATATCCGGGGCCGAAAGCCCTGACGAGGTATGGCCGGAGATATTCTCTTCCCCGGATAAGAACGAGTACCGAGGCGGTTTTGCCTGCGGAGGAATCGGCTGAGACACTCATAGATAAAGAAAACGTTTGAGGAGACGGAAATAGCTTGCGGTGCGGTCGTGCATCCGCAGGGCGCGGCGCTTCTCGGGGAGATGGACGAGGAGCCGGTTCCAGAATTTCGAGGATATTCCGCCGGTGCTCATGATGGTGGTGACGAGAGGGATGTAGCGGTATCTGAAGGCATTCCCGGGGTCGAAGAGGCGCAGCCACATTTCCGTGTCGCCGCAGACCTTGAAGCTTTCGTCGTAAAGCCCTACCTTTTCGAAGACCCTCCGGCGCACGAAGAGCGAGGGGTGGGGCGGGACGAAGCCGCACTCGAGAAGCTCGGGCCGGAAAAGTGCACCGTCGTAGATCCGGCAGAATTTCCTGGCGCCGGGACGCCGGTATACAACCTTGCCGTAGACGAAATCGAGGTCAGGGTCGCTCCCGAAGATTCTGAGCACCTCCGCGATAATATCGGGCGATGCAAGAGCATCGTTGCCGTGAACCATGCCGATGATGTCCTCACGGCATTCGCGGATGCCCTCGTTGAGCGCGGCGTATACTCCGCGCGGAGGGGTGAGGATAATGTGGCGGTCGCCGGGGAGCGGACCCTGCGGCTCCGTGCTGCTGTCGACGATGATATGGGTTATCCGCGAGGCGGCGGACTGTTGCCGGACGCTTTCAATGGTCTCGAGCAGGCGGGGGCCGTCGTTGCGGGTGATTGTAATCAGTCCCACGCGCTCTGTGCCGCGCGGTGTCATGTCAGATGCTGGTCTCATTGGCGGCGGGAGCGAGTTGGTAGAGGTAAAATCCTGCGGCGAGGACAATCAGCACGATGGCCGAGTACACGGCCATCCAGCGGACCATGCGTGCGTTCCGGCACTCCATGGCCATGTAGGCAGCGGAGGGCATCAACAGGGGCAGAAATGGGAGGGTATAGCGCGAGACGCTGCCGCCGAAGAGGAAAGCCACGCCCGTGTAGAGCGCGAGTCCCGAGAGAGTCAGGGCCACAAGGGGGCGCGGAGCGCGGCGAAGCGCCGTGAAGAGGAAATACAGTACGAGCCCGGCCTCGAGATAGAGGAAAATGTTGAAATGAGCCAGAACGAGCGAAGGCCCGTAATCGATATGGCGCATGAAGGTCCAGGGCAGCGGTATGAAGAGCTGGAGCCCCAGCGAGAATGGAATAAGGAGCATCCTCTGCCAGAGAGGGTAGGAGGGATAATCTGTTATGACTGAGTTGAGGACGCTGCCGCGGGGGGAGGAGGCGAAAACCTGATTGCCGTATGTAGTCATGGTTTTCTCCAGGGTGTCGGTCCAGTCGACGGAATAATGGATTGCGGTGGCCGACACGGCCACGCAGACAAGAAGCGCCGCGAGCCATCCCGCAATGCCCTGTCGGGAGTCGCGGAAGTCGGGCACGAGGAAAAGTACCATGAGAATCGCCAAATATCCCGCGCGTATGCGCGCGCAAATCATTATAGAGGAAAGAACCAGCAGTACGAGCAGCCATACGGCAAATCCGGCTCCGCGCGGGCCGCGGCGCAGTTCGAGAGTGCAGAGCGCCACTCCGGCAAAACCGGCGCAGACGAGTGCGTCCTTTATTATGATGGTTCCGGTGGTGATATAGCTTCCGACGAGGGTAAGCATGACCATGGCGGCGACAGCGAGACTGCGGGAGATGGCGCGGTCGCCGGAGAAGGACGCGGCTATCCGCCCGGTGAAGGCGATTGACAGCATGGTCATGAGGGCGCTGAAGCTCAGCATCGCGCACAGACCTCCGAAACGTACGAAGGGAGACATAAGCATTCCGTAGGCTCCCCACTGGTAATAGGGGTACTTCGAGAAATCCGCGGCGTACTCATGGGAGGTGAGCCAGGTTTTGGCCGCGTCGAAGTTAACGATATACGGATTGTCGGGGGTGGCGCCATGCGAGCTGTTGAAGAAGCTGAGGTTGACCAGAAGGAGGGTTCCTACGAGAGCCATCGCGGCGGAAAGGGCCCAGCGCGCTCCGCTGAACCCGAGGCCGAGGGCATGGGAGACGCCTGAAACCAAGAGCCAGACAAGAGCGGGACCGAGCACGTGCGTCAGGGAGAGGCCGGGCAGCAAGAGTGCCAGGACTATCCATACGGCGAGCACCGCAGTCTCGAAAATCAGGTGGCCCGATGGTTTACGACGGTTCATTGTGTGCAAAAGTACAAAAAAAAATCCGATATTGGCGCAGAGCCTGCGGGAATGATTGCCGGGAATGAAAAAAATCCTCCGCAGTGGTCAGGGACAACGGATTTTTTTCATAATTTTGTACTTTCGTAGCATAAAAGAGCCGTGGCAGAAAAAGGACCCATCAGCATCAGCCTTGCGGGAGTGCTCCGCGACAAACTGGGAAAGCGTGCGGAACGCATTCCCGGCTGGGTTGTGCGCGGTCTTGAGAATCTTATCTGTCAGGACCGGATGAACGGGCTCCTGCGAAAGGTCCATCCCCGCCGCGGAGCGGCGTTCTGCGAGGCCGTGCTCCGGGAACTCGATGTGGAAGTCGAGGTGCTGGGTGCGCGGAACCTGCCGGAGAGTCCGAGGGCTGTGTTTGTCTGCAACCATCCTCTCGGGGGCCTTGACGGTATTGCCATAATCGCGGAGCTCTCGCGCCGCTACGGACCGGGGCTGCGTTTCGTGGTGAACGACATGCTCATGGCCATAGAGCCGCTGCGCGATGTGTTCGTGCCGGTGAACAAGCACGGGGCCCAGAGCCGCGGGGCGGCTTCGGCGCTCGAGGAGGCCCTAGAGGGCGACGGCCCGGTGGTGATTTTCCCGGCGGGGCTGTGCTCGCGCCGCGGTCCCGGCGGCAAGGTCGCCGACCTGGAGTGGAAAAAAATGTTCGTCACCAAGGCTATAGCTTCCGGGCGCCCTGTGGTGCCGATGTTTTTCTCGGGCGTGAACAGTCCCTTCTTCTACAATTTCGCCAGACTCCGGGAACGGCTGGGCATAAGGCTGAACATCGAGATGGTGCGTCTCCCCCGGGAAGTCTTCCGGGCGCAGGGAAGCCGTTTCCGTCTATACTGCGGCAGGGCCGTGGGCGTCGGGGAGCTTGCTTCGCGTCCGGTGGCCGAGGAAGCCCTGCGCATCAGGAACATAGTCTACTCCTTACCTTTTTCCGATATATATCAATAAGGTTATGAATCAGAAAATCATCGAACCGCTTGCCGTAGGGCTTATCGAGGCAGAGCTTACGCCCGAACGCTTTCTCCGTACCACCAACAAGGGCGGCAACGAGCTGTATGTAGTGACGGCCCACAATTCTCCGAACACCATGCGGGAAATCGGGCGCCTCCGCGAGATAGCCTTCCGACTCGCCGGAGGCGGCACGGGCAAGGACTGCGACATCGATGAATTCGACACGATGGACCCGCCGTGCAGCCAGCTGGTGGTCTGGGACCCTGATTCGAAGCTCATTCTCGGCGGCTACAGATTCATCCGCGGCTGCGACATACGTCTCGACAGCGAAGGGGTGCCGAGAATAGCGACCTCGCATATGTTCCGCTTCTCGGATGAATTCATTAGCGACTACCTGCCCTTCACTCTCGAGCTGGGTCGCTCCTTCGTGCGGCCCGAATACCAGTCGTCGAGGGCCGGAGCCAAAGCTCTCTATGCCCTCGACAACCTGTGGGACGGTCTGGGATCGCTGACGGTGGTGTATTCCGAAATCCGCTATCTGTTCGGTAAGGTTACGATGTACCCGAGCTATACCCGCGAATGCCGCGATATGATTCTTTATTTTCTCCACAAGCATTTCCCGGACCGCGAGGGCCTCGTGCGTCCGATAAAGGCGCTTGCCATTGAGACACCCGAATCGCGTCTTGCGGCCCTGTTCACCGGAGAGGACTTCAAGGCCGATTACCGCATCCTGAACTCAGAGATTCGGCGCCATGGCGACACCATACCTCCCCTTGTGAACGCCTACATGAGCCTTTCGCCCACGATGAAGACCTTTGGAACCGCCATCAACGACGAGTTCGGGGATGTGGAGGAAAGCGGAATACTTCTGACTGTCGAGGATATTTTCGAGTCGAAGAAAGCGCGCCATATCGACACCTTTCATCCGGGCAAATAGTTAGGTTTCAATACGTTGCCTAACGAGAGGGGGAGGTAATGGCCGTCATCGCCGCGGCAACTGCGAGGCTCCCCGCGTCGCCGTAAGGCACGGAATGGAAGAGGGGATTAGCCTCCAGGCCTTCGTGCACGCCGCCCACGCCGTAGGCCACCACGGGAGTGCCGCAGGCGGCGGCTTCGCGGATGGCCATTCCGTAAGTTTCGGCATAGGAGGGCGAAATGAAGACTCCGGCCTGCCTGTAATACCAGGCGAGCTCCTCGGCCTTCTTCACGCGCGGAACGCATATAATTCCGCTTCGGCTGAGCCGGAGGGTCTGTTTGTTGTCAAGTCCGACGACCACGAAGTCCATTTCCTGCGGAAGAGCCTTGCGGATGGCTGTGAGGTCGTTGTAGCCCTTGTATTTCTGCCAGGGATAGGCCACGGCCAGGGCGAATCCTGCGCGGGGTCCGGCTTCGTGGGTCTGGTGGTAAACGGGGTCGATGTCGGGGTGCCGTACGGTGATGCGGGCTTTGCCGAGGAATGATTTTTTCAGAAGTTCAGCCTGCCAGCGGCTTACGGCGCGTATTTCCATATATGGTGCCAGAGGCTCGAGCAGGCTCCGCTTGCGCGCATAGTTCGCTGCGGAGCGGTCGATGAGAGTCTTGGGATAGGCTCCGGCCATCGGGCAGTCGTGGCATCCGCATTTTTCACCGAAGCGCGGGCAGCCTTCGGCGGGAAGGAAGGCGCAGTGGCCTGTGACGGGCCAGAAATCATGTGCGCGCCAGATAATCTCCGAGCCTTTCCGCGCCTGAGAGAGCATCCACTCGGCGAAGAGCGGGAGATTGAGATAGTGGCCGTGGAGGTTGTGGAAGATGATTCTTCGAGGATTTATGTTCCGGATTTTGTCCAGAAACTCTCGTGTGGCGCGCACGGAGCCGTTGCCCTGGCCGTCGAAGGCACGGGAGAGAAGGTAATGGACTCCGGCGTCCACCGCTCCGCCGATGCGGATATGGCGCACCCTCAGGCCGCGCAGGGCCGCGGGCATACCGCCTCTGCCTGTCGCGAGGATTACGTCGAATCCTTCATGCAGGGCTTCGAGAGCGTCGCTGAGGGCGGCGGCGCCCAGGCTGCCGCCTTCAGCTGTAGTGGAAATTATCAGACAGTGCATCACCGGATGTAGACCTTGTCAGCCTTCTGTCCGCGCACGCGGATGTACAGACCTTCCGAAGGCTGGTCGATACGGACGCCCTGAAGGTTGAAGTATACCGCGGGAGCGTTCTCTGTCTCCACCTCTTCGATGCCTGAGGCGTCGTTCTCGACTGTCAGGGTCATTGCCGAGGTGTTGACGATGAGCTTGTACGTTCCGGGAAGGATGCGCCAGGATGTAGCGTTCGGGAAACCGATGGGGAAGGGACCGCCGATGGCGATGGTGTAGTAGTCGGCTACGGTGTTGCCCTGGGTGTCGGGGGCCGGAAGCTCGCTGTTGAGGGAGGAGCCGTAGCGTGCGGCGTTCAAGGTGTCCCAGTCCTTTTCTGTGGAGCCGAGGCGTTTGGCGAAGCCGAAATATACGTAGTCGTTGGCCGAGGTGAGAGTGCCTTCGTAAACGAAGACACCGTTGGCTCCGACCACGCGCTCGCCGACATTGGCGCTCCAGCCGCCGGCCGGTTCGCCGATGATGTAGATGAAGTCGTCGTCGCCGCCCTGCTGGCCGCCCTGGTAGACGCCGTTGTCGCCGTTTTTGGTGTAGACGTGGCCGGCCTGTGCCACCATGTCGTCTGTCTTCGAGGCGTCGCCGTCACCGGCGTTGAAGAGGCAGCCGGTGGTGCCTGCGGGCACCTGATAGCCCCAGACATTGCCTTCGACCTTGTTCATTTCCACGCCGGGCCATGAGCTCTCCGAAGCGCCCCAGTAGTGGATGTGGGGAGTTGTCCAGGAGGTGAGGGTGTTGTCGTAGTAAATCATGAAGGGGTCGCCGGTGACGGGGGTGTCGCCGCCGCCCTGACCGTTGGTTTTTACCCAGATGCAGTAGTTTTTGCCGGAGGCCTTGATGTCGGAGCTGGTGTAGCCGGCGGGGCTGTCCATAGAGGGACCGATTTTCACGGCCAGGGTGCCGCGCTTGCCGGTGACTTCGGCCATGTAGCAGTCCGAGGAGGATTTGAGGACCTTCACGGCGCTCTGGTTGTGGATGCCGGCGAGGTTGCGGGCGTCAATCATCGCGCTGATTTCGGCTTTGTAGGCTTTCCAGTGCGGGAGGAACACGCAGGGGGTGCCGGGGCAGGAGAGCATGAAGGCGTTGGCGGCCTGGACGTTGCCCGTGAACTTGCTGCCGTCGCGGTAGGTGTCGTGGTTGTCGATGAAAGTGACGGCATACTGGGGGTAGCCGAAGTGGATGAGTCCTGCGGGCTGGTCGGTGGTGCCGTTGGCCTTCCATACGAGCTCGGACATGTTGCCGGTGGCGAAGGCCTTGTTGACCTGATACTTGAAGGGGAAGTCGAAGGCCGCGGAGGTCTTGCCTGTGGCCTCAATCCAGCCGGCTACGGCATCGTAGCTGCCGTCCCAGTACTCGCCGACGGAGAAAGTGGGCTTCGAGTATTCGTTATAAATCTTCGTGAAGCGGCCGGCATAGCCTTTCACCATGTCGTAGCGGAAACCGGCGTAGCCCATGTCCTCGAGGAGGAACTTGGTGTAGGCCTTGCAGTTTTCCTGCACGGTTGCGTTGGTGTGGTCGAGGTCGCGGGAGCCGTTGAAGTCCTCGCCCGTGTCGGGAGCGCCCGTGGGCTTGGCCTGCCCGGCAGCGTCCTTCACTTCGTCGGTGCAGCAGATGCCGTCAGGACCGATTTTCCACGTCTTGCCGTTCCATGTCTCGGCGGGGAAGTCGGTCCAGTTGGAGGCGCCGCTGCGGTGGTTGATTACCACGTCCTCGATGATGCCGACGTTCTTGGCCTTGAAGGTTTTGATCATCTTGCGGACCTCGGCCTCGGTGCCGAACTTGGTGTTGTGGTTGGAGAACCAGTATACGGGGTCGTAGCCCATGCCGGGGTTGGATGCGGCCTTGGCGCTGTTGGGAATCCAGATGAGGGTGAAGTACTTGGAGAGCTCGTCGGCCTGCGATTCGAGGTTGGTCCACTTGGTGTCGGTGTAGGAGTCCCAGTAGAATCCCTGAAGCATCACGCCCTCGTAGCTGGAGGGCCACCCGGGTGCGGCCTTGGCGTAGAAAGGTAGGGTCAGTAAGAGCACCGCTGCCATAAAGGCTCGGCGTATTAAGGTATTTGTCATGGTCAGGCTTGAAAATAGGTAAAGTTGGTTTAAGGTAGGTCTATGGTTATTATCAAGCAAAGGTAATAAAAATTTTTCAAACGACAATCTTTTTCCTTATCTTTGCACAAATATATGGAAATAACACCCGGAAACATCATGTTGGTCCTCGCGGCGCTGCTTTTCATCAGTGTGCTCGCGGGCAAGGCGGGTTCGCGCTTCGGCGTTCCGGCCCTGGTCGTTTTTCTCGGCATAGGTATGCTTGCTGGCGTCGACGGTTTCGGTCTTCAGTTCGACAGCGCGGCCGTGGCCGAGTTTATAGGAATGGTCAGCCTCTGCATAATCCTCTTCTCCGGCGGCCTTGACACGGATTTCGGCAAAATCCGGCCGGTGCTTTCCCCGGGGCTGGCCCTCGCTACCGCCGGTGTGCTGATAACCACCGCTCTCACGGGCGCCTTCATCCACGAGATGATGCGCCTGCTCCTGCCGGAATACGCTTTCGGGTGGGCGGAGTCGCTGCTGCTGGCGGCAATCATGTCGTCGACGGACTCAGCTTCGGTATTTTCTATCCTCAACACCTCGCGAATCGGCCTGAAGGAGCGTCTGAAGCCCGTTCTGGAGCTTGAGAGCGGCTCCAATGACCCCATGGCCTATCTTCTTGTAATCCTTCTGATTTCCATAATCGAGACGGGGCAGGAACTGAACGGGGCCCTCGCCCTGCGCATGGCGGGCGACCTCGTGCTCCAGCTCGGAGTCGGCGCCGCCGCCGGCTGGGCAATAGGCAAGTTCACGGTCTGGGTCGTGAACCGTCTCCACTCCTCCAACGAGTTTCTTTACCCTGTGATGGTGATAGCCTGCTGTTTCTTTGCATTCACCCTCACGGGCTACGTGCGGGGCAACAGCTATCTGGCCGTGTATATCGCCGGGCTCGTTGTCGGCAACGGCCGCCTTGCGCTCAAGCGCACCATCACAACCTTCTTCGGGGGCTTCACATGGCTCGTCCAGATTGTCATGTTCCTCTCCCTCGGTCTTCTTGTCAATCCCCACGAGCTCCTGCACATCATAGGCCCCGGAGTGCTTCTCGGAGCTTTCATCATCGTGATTGCGCGCCCCTTTGCCGTGTTCGCCACTCTCGCGCCCTTCCGCCGGTTCTCCCTGAGGGCGCGGACCTATATCGGCTGGGTGGGCCTCCGCGGAGCGGTCCCCATCATTTTCGCCACTTACGCGCTGATGAGCCCGCAGGTCGTGCATGCCCGCTTCATGTTCAACCTCGTGTTTTTCATCACTATAATGTCGCTTCTTATCCAGGGCACCACCGTCAACGCCATGGCCCGCTGGCTGCGGCTGACGGAGCCTCTCGCCGAGCGGCAGTTCGACTTCGACCTCCCCGAGAATGTCACGGCGCGCACCCGTGAGCTTACCATCGAGGCCTCGCACCTCGCCGACGGCAACCTCGTGAGCGAGATGCACTTCCCGGACGGAACCCTGGCCATGCTCGTGCGAAGGGGCGATTCCTATATCGTCCCGCGCGGCAACACAAGGCTTCACGTGGGCGACACGGTGCTTCTCATTTCCCGTAAGGAAGGCCGTTGAATCCGTAATTTAGCAAGAATCCCCACATATATTGTATGAATAAGATACTTTCAAAACTCAAATGCCCCCAGGTATGGGGCTTTTTCCTCTCGGTCGTGGTGCTGGCCGTGATTTCCGTTGCGTTCTTCTACCCTGACAATTTCGACGGCGCCTCCCTGCGTCAGGCCGATATGCAGCAGGGCGCGGCAAACGGCGAGGAGGCCCGGGCCTTCGAGGAGGCCACGGGAGAAAAGGCTCTGTGGACTAACTCGCTGTTCGGCGGAATGCCCACCTTCCAGATTTCGCCGTCCTACCCTTCGAACAGTCTCTTCACTTGGCTCGACACGGTCTACGGTCTCGGACTTCCCGCTCCGTCCAACCTGTTGTTCATGATGATGTTCGGCTTCCTCATTCTGCTTTTCGCTCTGAAGCTGCGCTGGTATTATGCCCTGATAGGGGCCGTGGCCTGGGGATTCTCCTCGTATTTTATTATAATAATAGGCGCTGGACACATATGGAAATTCCTTGCCCTCACCTATGTGCCGCCGACAATCGCCGGCTTCATACTCCTTTACAAGGGACGCTATATCGTCGGAGGCGCCCTGACGGCGCTCTTCGCCATGCTCCAGCTCAATGCCAACCATCCGCAGATGAGCTATTATTTCGGACTCGTGATGGCGATTATTGCCATCTGCTACCTTATCGAGGCAATCCGCACGCATGGTCTCCGCCGCTGGCTCACGGCCTCGGGCGTGGCCCTTGTCTGCGGAGCCCTCGCTGTCGGAGCGAATCTCCCGAGTCTTTACAACACCTATGAATACGCCAAGGAGACCAAGCGCGCGCAGAGCGAGCTCGCCGAGCCTTCGGATGGCGCGGAGGCGGACGCGCAAGGGCTTGACTATCACCGTCCCACAGGCGGGATGCCCTATGAGCAGATTGTCGGCTGGAGCTATGGCCGCAGCGAGATGCTCAGTCTTCTGATTCCGAACATCAAGGGTGGAGCAACCGGGCGTCCCGAGGCGGGGCAGCAGACCTACCTGAGCCTCGACCGTCTGGACTCCGCCGCTTCTGTCGACCCTTCGGCGCGTGCGCTCCTTCCCTATCTTCCCCAGTATTTCAACGACTCCGAGGGCACAAACGGCCCCGTGTATGTCGGGGCGCTCGTGTTCGTTCTCTTCATTGTCGGATGCTGTGTGGTCCGCGGGCCGCTCAAGTGGGCTATGCTTGCTTCCACTGTTCTCTCGGTTCTTCTGGCCCTCGGGGCGAACCTCGAGTGGCTTACCGACCTCATGGTCTACCATTTCCCGCTCTACAACAAGTTCCGCGCCGTAGAGAGCATCCTTGTCATCGCGGAGTTCTGCATGCCTCTCATGGCCATTCTCGGGCTCGAAAAGCTCCTGACGGCCGGCAAGGAGGAACGCGCGGCCTTCGTGAAGCCTGTGGCGTGGAGTTTCGGGGTCTGCGGCGCGGTCTGCCTCGCGGCCCTTGTGTGGCCATCGCTCTTCGGCAGTGCCATTTCGGGTCAGGACGTCGCCGCGGCGGAGAACATACAGTCGCAGCTCGTGGAAATGGGACGCGCCCAGGGTGCCTCGCAGCAGGATATCGACAATGCCCTGTATTTTTATTCCCTGTCCAATCCTGCCAACTCAAAGGCCATCGAGGCGCTTCGCTTCGGAATGGTCAAGGCTGACGCTCTGCGTTCTCTCTTCATCCTTCTCATCGGTTTCTGCGCGCTCGCATTCTTCTATATGGGGAAACTTCAGCGGCGCTGGGCCGTGGCCGTCATCGGCCTTACGGTATTCATTGATCTCTACGCCGTCGACAAGCGCTACGTGTCCCATTCGAGTTTCTGCGCCCCGGAAGTAACTGACACGGCCCTCTTCGAGCCCGACGCCATCGACAAGGCTATTCTCGCAGACTCGTCGGCTGTCTACCGCGTGATGGATATCCCCGGTTTCAACAGCCCCGACCGCTCTTACTTCCACCATATGCTCGGCGGCTACCATGCCGCGAAACTGAACCGCTACGAGGACCTGATTCAGCGCCACCTCAGCCGCGTGGCCCGCTACGGCTACCTTCCCGAGGTGCGCGACGATTCCATCGTAGCCCTCTATTCGCCGGAGGAACAGAAGGTTCTGCACGACCTCCGTGCCTCTTACCGCGTGATGGACATGCTCGACGCCCGATATGTGATTACAGGCGATGAGTCTGCTCCGCTCGTGCTCAATCCCGAGGCAATGGGGAATGCATGGCTTGTCGATTCCGTTAAGTATGTGGAAGGCGCGCACTCCGAGATGGATGCCCTTTCGGACATAGACCTGCGCCGCGAGGCTGTGGCTGACGTCCGCTTCGCTCCGGTCCTCGGCGAGGAGGCGCTTGCCGCATCGCCCGGCGACACCATCGCCCTCACAAGGTATACGCCCAATACGCTGAAATACAGTGTGACCACCGCCCGCGGCGGCGTCGCCGTATTCTCCGAAGTGTACTTTCCCTGGGGCTGGCATGCAACGATTGACGGAGAAGAGGCTTCGCTTGGCCGCGTGAACTACATCCTGCGGGCGCTCCGCGTGCCCGCAGGGACGCATGAGGTGGTAATGACCTTCATGCCTGCCTCGCTCAAGACTACCGGCGCCGTGGCCTATGCCTGCGTGACCCTCATATATCTCCTTGTATTGTCGGCCCTTGGTTTAGGCTGGAAGAAATGGAACGCAGCCTGACGAATCCGCGCTGGTGGCAGCGTCTGCGCCACCGGCGCGGATTCGGAGTCCACTCGCCATTCGCCTTCCGTTTCATAACGGAGGTGCTGAATCCCCCCCGCGGCTATAGGTATTATGCCGAGGAGAACTGCTCAGACCGCACGGAGCGCATTCTCGCTCGTCTGACGGGCTTCTTCGCCCCGTCCGGAGTCGCATACTGCGGGCGAGGGGCCGACGCTCTCAGCGCGCCAGGCGCGCCCCGTGTGCCCCTCGGGAGCGCCGACATGATAGTCGTAGACCTCCGCGACGGATGCCCTGATGATGTTCTGCGCCGCGTCAGCCGAGGCGGAGTTGTTGTCTTCGCCCTTCACCACAGCGGCGGACGTATCGGCTCCCTTCTCGCCGCAATGCCTTATGGCATGAGCTTCTGCAATGCCTCGACCCGCGCCGTGCTCGTAGTGCGCAGGAATCTACCCCGTCAGGACTTCTGGGTCGGCTGGTGAGACAAAAAAGGATACAAAAATTGAGCGCCCGCTCCTCACGGAGCGGGCGCTTTTGTGTATCTAACACTAAATACCTAAAACCATTTAAAAATCCTTTTTCTTACCTGATGATCCTAAAATATAACCTTGAATCTTAGACCTAAAAATTTTTCTGATGCAAAGTTAGAACAAAAGCAAGTGCAATGGCCGCGAATTGAAGCCCGATATAAATAAATATGAGGAATATATAGAGGTAAATAATTGATAATATGCGGTGATTGCACTGTTGTGTGAATGCGATAATATAAATTTTAATATCCGTCAGAACCCTACTTTCTTTACGTCTTCCTCGAATGTGTCGCGATTTTTGGCGCGATTCTTGAGTCTGTTGCGGTAGGTGTAGATGGTGTTGAGGCTGAGGCCGAGGAATTTTGCGAGGATGGCGCTGTCGTCGATTCCGAGGCGCATGAAGGCCGCGATTCTCATTTCAGGAGTCATAGGTTCGCCGGGCGCGGGCTCGGGGAGCTGGCGGTCCTCGCGGAGCATGCTGTTCAGCTGTCGGCTGAAATTAGGATGGATGGTGCGGAAGGTGGCGTCAAACGACTTGAAGAATTCCTCGGTCTGTGTGGCAAGGTATTTCCTTGATTCTATTGACTCGTAGAGGTCCTTGACCTGGTTTGCCTTGATTTTGCGGCCTACGTAGCGGTTGAATTCGTCGAGGCGCTCGAAGAATACGGAGCAGAGCATCAGGACATTCTGGATGTAGAAGTCCTTGCTGGTGTTGAGCTCGGTGAGGTGTCGGCGCATCTTTTCCGACTTGATGTGGTCGCGCCGGAGGAATGCTGTCATGGCCAGAATGATTGCGAGGGCGATTATGAGGATGATAACCAGGCAGTAAAGGGCGAGTTTGCTTCGTCTGTCGTATGTCCGGAATGACTCTTCAATCAAGGGGAGGTTCTCGGTGCTTTCGAGGACACGGGCGGACGATCCCGACTCGACGGCCTCCCCGAGCGCGAGCGACAGGTAGCGGTAGGCCTTCTCGACGTCTCCGCGGCGGAACCATTCTTTGCCGAGCTGTTGCAGAGATGTGACTTCGCGATGCCCGGCCTTTATGTCGTTTATGGCTGAAAGCGTCTGGTAGTAAAGAAATTCATCTTCTTTTGACGGTTGCCGGGAATAGTACAGCGCCACGAGGCTCGCCGCCGAAGCGAGTATGGCCGGCTTGTCCTCAAGGTAGGGGATGGTGTCGAGTAGTTCGGCAATGGCTCCGGAATCCTCCCCTGTGAGTTTCCACCGGTGAGCGTTGGTCAGACGCCAGCCCAGGCCGTGCGGACGGTGATAGCGCAAAAGGGAATCGGTGAAGACGGTTGCCCGCGCCACGTACCGGTCGCGGATTTCGCCCGGCGGGTAAAGGCTTGCTATGTTGGTGAATAAATCCACGCCGCCCTGGAAGAATGTTTTGCGCTCCTCACGGGTGTCGATGGAGTCGAGAGGTATGTTCTCGAAGTCGCGGAGCCCCTCGTAGGTTATTCCTCGGATCGGGAGCAAAGCATCGCGGCGGAGGCGCACTCTCAGTATGAGGTCGTTGAGCTCGCGGCTCTTCTGCGGTAAGGCGCGCGCTAAGTCAAGGGTGCGTCCGTAATATATTATGGCGGAATCGAGGTTTATCGCCTTGAAGTTGTCGCCGAGGTCTTTGAAGATTTTGATTTTTGCGCTGTCTGTCGTTGCAGAGGGAATCAGCCTGCGGAGGCTGTCGATGACTTCTGTGTGCGGGAAGTTGTAGTTGTCGCGGTGCTCGATGTAGTAGTCGAGGGAGTCGCAGGCTTCCCTGAGGGTCGCGGGCAAAGCGGCGCGGAGACCGGGAAACATGCCGTAAAGGCAGAGGAGTGCGAAAATCGTGCGCTTCATGGAAAAAAGAAGGGTGGCTTTGGGGTATAGATTTCAGTATCCGTGTGCGCAAAGATACATCAAATCCTCCGTTCCGCCAAATATTCCTTAGATTTTTATTTATATTGTGGAAAAGTTAAACCTTTGAATGATTGCGGTGAAATTGTCTTATACCCCTATACAGGTTGAAATTTCACCTCAATTCGCTGAGCCGGCGTGCAGGGATGCACTAATTTTGCAATCGGAATCCGGGACAAGAGACTTGAAAAGCTCTCCCCGGCGCAAATTCATACGATAGGTAAAAGATTTTTTATAAGGTTAAGATTTTAGTTTGACAAGTAGCGGCGGTATCGTCGCAAAGCAAAGGGCCCCTTCGGGATGAAGAGGCCCTTGCTTTTTTTATCTCAAGAATTCTCATGCCGGAGGTTCGGTGGCGTAATGGAGGAGTCCGAGCATTGCGCGCCGGTCGCGGATACGCAACTCGGTGTTTGAATAGTCGAGGAGTCCGCGCTCTTTCATCGATTCGAGGGCGGCGAAGAATATCGAGCGCGGGGTGTTGAACAGCGAGCACAGGTCGCGCGAGCGGCAGGTGAGCACTATGTTTTCGCCTCCTTTCTGTGTGAGAGCCGTAATCCAGAAGGCGATGCGCTCGTCCACTTCGCCGGTGGTGAGGGAGAGGATGCCTATCTGCGCCTTCTGCGCGTTGACGCTGAGCAGATTCAGGTAATTGAAGAGGAAGACGGGGTCGGAATTGATGATTTTCAGGTAATCGGCCTTGGAAATCTGGAGGATGCCCGTCGGCTCGAGGGCGATGACAGTCGCGGGGTAGGTTGTGAGCTTGCCGAAGAGGAAATCGAGCGCGAGAACGGCAGGGGCGCGCAGGGTCTGGCCTACGGCGAAGGAACCGCTGGCGTTGACCACTGTCGACCTGACGGAGCCCGAAATTACGAAGGTGACATGCGAGCAGGTGTCTCCGGCGCGGAGGATGGTCTCCCCCTCGGGAAATTTTAGGAAATGAAATTTGGCGCCGCCTACTATGTACTCCATAGATTCGCGGCTTACGCCCTGGAAAAGGGGTAGCTGGATAAGTAGGTCGAACATGCTGCTCATTGCTGCGGTCGAATGTGGTGGATATTTTATTTGTTAACGTCCCGGGCCCGATTAATGTTTGCGTCTTTTTTCGTCTTGAGGTAGAGCTGCATGGAATTTATCGCGTTCTGCCATACGATATAGGCTGCGGGGCCGACGGAGGATATGGGATTCAGATAGGTCAGGGCCATCCATATTGCCAGGATGGTGTTTTTCTGTGCGAGGCCCTGGGCGCCGGCTATCCTGTCGCCGCAGGCCCTCCCGATTTTCCTTCCGACTGCGAACTGGAAGACGCAGATTACTCCCGCCACAAGGGCGATGAGGATTATTTCAGGGATTTTCGAGGCGTCGGCGCTCATGATGTAGCTTACCGAGCCGCCCACGGCCACAATCAGCGAGACTGACCATAGATAGAACGAGACTGCCTGGTAGCGGGCTATCCTGCGGTGTACGGCCGGAGCCGCCCAGTAGAGGAAAAACGCGATTGCCAGGGGCAGAAGAATGAGGGGCGCCACCTTCGCCGCGATAAGGCCCACCCCCTGAAGGAAGGACATTTCCGAGTGGACGCCAATCAGCGCGAAACACGCCGGAGCCGCGATGGCGGCGGCAATGTTGCTGATGATGGAATATGTCGCGAGGCGTGCCACATTTCCGCCGAGCATCCCCGTCACCACCGGCGCGGCCGTGGCTGTCGGGCAGAGGATGCATATGAATGCCGCCTGCGCCAGGTCCGCGCCCGCGCCCCTGAGCAGGAGATAGACGGCAGCCGAGCCGCCGAGCTGGATGCTGAGGAGGCTCCACGACAGGGAGGTGACGCGGAATTCCGACGGCTTGACCTTGCAGAAGGCAATCAGGAGCATCGTGAATATCAGATAGGGCACAAGGGGCTGGAGCGAGCTTATGTGTTCGTGAAATACGGCTCCGGTGAGCATCGCTACTGGCATCATCCAGGGCTTGAGTTGGCTTAAGGCGATTTTCATTTCTTCGTTTGATTGTGCAAAATTACCAAAATATCCCTCCAAAAACAAGACAGGACCGCTTCTCACGAAGTGATCCTGCTGCGTTTTAATGACTTAAAACAATTACATAACTAACATAAAACACATTTTTTCTGTTCGGACTCCGCACACTGTTTCCGATGTGTCGGGTGTGAAGAGCCGTAAGAAGGTGTCTTTTTGAATACTAACAATCTATACTAACCCTAAAACTGAATTTCTTTAGCCTTTCGACTTTTTGCGATGCAAAGTTACGGCAAGATTTTCCGAAAAATCAAGCTGTCCAAGCGCAATATAAATATTTGAGAGATTTGTATTGGCGCAAACATTTGATTGATAACGAATTGATATAAGCGAAATAGTTCAAGAATATAAAATTATATAAGGCGTTACGAGCCCAGACTGGCCACATCCTGCTCGAAGGTGTCGCGGTTCAGGGCCCGTGCCTTGAGCCGGTTGCGGTAGGCGTAAATGGTATTCAGCGAGTAGTTTAGCACCTGAGCTATGCGGGGACTGTCCTCGATTCCGAGACGCATGAACGCCAGGATGCGCAGGTCGGTGTTCAGAAGTTCGCCTTCGCGGAGTATTATCCTGTTTTCGGGCTTCAGGAGTGCGTTGACGTCCTCGATGAAGTTGGGGTAGATGTGGAGGAAGGCATTGTCGAAGACTTCGTAGAATTCCTTGCTCTGTTCCTCGACGAATTTTCCGGATTTTGTCATTCTGTGCAGTTCCTCCGCCTGTCCGGCGGTCAGTTTGCGGTTGACTATCTTGCAGAGCTGGTTCAGCTTGTCCATATAGATTGAGCAAAGACTCAGGAACTGGCTTATGTACACCTCTTTCGTCTTGTTGGCGTCGATGAGGGTCTGCTCCATGAGCCGGCGCTTTTTCATCTGGGCGTGCAGGCGGTTGATGGCCACGCCCAGGCCGATTAGAAGAAGTATGAGAATACCCACGACGATGAGGATGCTCCTTTGCCATCGCTCGATGTCTGTGGTGTGGGTGCGCTCGATGATGGGGAGGGCTTTGGATGTGTCGATCATACGCAGGGCCGCTCCGCACTCCACGGCGTTGGCAAGGGCTGTCGAGAGATAGTTGTGGGCGCGCTCGACGTCGCCGCTTGCTCCGAGACTCGAGCCCAGCTCCTGAAGGGACGCCACTTCGCGGGTGGCCGTCGAGACGTCCGAGAGAGCCGACACGGCCATATAGTAAAGGTAGCCGTTCCGGTCTCCGTCGGCAAGCGAGAGGTGCGAGAGATGGTGGGCGGCCCGCGCGCGGAATTTGCCCTCAGGGTCCGGGTGGTCGAAAACTTCCTCAAGCAACAGGCGCGCACGCGCGTTCTGCCCCGTGAGAAGGTAGTATTCTCCGAGGTTGTGCTTGTATTCGGGCGAATTCTTGGGGAGTACCTCGAGGAGCTTTTGCTGAAGTTCGAGCGTTTTCGCCACGTGCAGAGAATCCACGGCGGAATAGTTCTTGTAGAAACTGCTTATGAAGCTGTGCATCTGGCGGCCTGACTCATAGTATGACGGCAGGAGCGCGGGAGCCACGGAGTCGGGATTGATGCTCTCGTAGAGTTCCTGGGCCTGTTCGAAGAATCCTGCGAGAGGCAGGAGGGCGGCGATGTTCCAGATAAAGCGGTCGCGTTCCGCCTTTGTTGCGGCGCCCTTGCGCCCGAGAGTGTAGTAATGGAGTGCCGAGTCGTTGTTGAACGAGGTGTATTCGCGGCCCAGTAGCAGCAGCTGTTCCGACGATGGTTCCGAGAGGTCCAGGGCGGCTCTAAGTGAGTCGATTACAGCCTGTTTACGCGCGAGATAGGTGCCTCGCCGGCCTATGGCCTTGTCGAGGGTGCTCAGTTGCCGCTCGACTTCGACGTCCGTTATTTTCATGGCCGCATGGGCCTTCGGGAGGCTTCCCGGAAGCATGAGCAGAATCAGGATGGCAAATATTCTGAAATCAGCGGAAAAGAGCCTGGATTGCTTCATTGTCGAGGGTTGCTATGATAGCCTGTCCGCCGGGAGTGAGGTCGGGCGAGGCGGTGCGGAAAAGGTCGGCCACGAGGGAATCCATTTCCTGGGGGGTGAGCACGCGGCCGTGGCGTATGGCGGCGCTGCGGGCCATGGCGAGGGCCAGGGGATGGAGAAGCTCCTCGGTGGATGCTTCGTCGATGTCGGCGATTTCTGTGGCTGCATCGATGAGGGCCAGTACTGTCTGCGTCGGCGAGGCGTTGCCGGGGAGAGCCGGCTGGCCGTTGATAGCCCACGTTGCGTCGCCGAGGAAACTGAGGTCGAAGCCAAGGGCGGCTACGGAGTCGCCGATTGCGGAGAGTGTGGCGCTCTGGGAGGGGGAGAGGGTGAGCGTTTCGGGGAAAATGAGCTGCTGGGAGGGTATGGGGCCGGCCTTGAGGGCTTCGATGAATCGCTCGTAGAGTATCCGCACGTGCGCGCGGTGCTGGTCGATGAGCATAAGGCCTGCGGCGCAGGGCGCGGCGATATAGGCTCCGCGGAGCTGTATTGCCACTGAGGCCTGCACAGGCGACGAGGGCGAAGAAGCTGTGAAGAGGGCGTCGCTCTGGGTGTCCGGGCTTTCGTTGATGGCGCTCGAGCGGACTTCGGCGTAGGAGCTTTCCCGTCCGCGGCTGAAATTCTCGTAGAGCTTGTCCCAGTCCCGGGGCACGGTCTTGCGGGGCGGGACACTCCGCATTGCGCCGACTTCGGCTGAACCATGGTCCTCCCTCTCCCTGAAGCCCTCGGCGAAGGGATTGTATTCCGAATCGATTTCCACCCTCGGCTGGCCCTTGGCATCTTCCGCTTCAGGGTCGAAGATCGGGATGTCCGGGGCGTCCTGGGTGTCGAAATCGAGGGCGCCTGCGGCCTGTACCTTTCCTAAGGTTTCCTTTATGGCGGCAGTTAGTATCTGCCATATGGCCTGTTCGTTCTCGAACTTTATCTCGTGCTTCTGCGGGTGGATGTTCACATCGATGCTCGCCGGGTCAACCTCGAAGTTGATGAAGTACGAGGGCTGGGAGTCGGCGCCGATCAGGCGGTCGTAGCACGCCATGACAGCCTTGTGGAAGAAGGGGTGGCGCATATTGCGCCCGTTCACGAAGAAAAACTGCTGGTAGCCGCGTTTCTTGGCCTGGGAGGGCATTCCGACGAATCCGCTGATTTTCACGAGGGAGGTCTCCGTGGAAAGCGGGGCGAGCTGTGCCGGGAGCGACTTGCCGAAGAGGTCGGAGATGCGTTGCTTGAGCGTTCCGCGCTGGAATTTGTGGAGTGTGACCTCATTGTGGATAAGGGTGAAGTCCACGTCGGTGTTCACGAGCGCGAGTCGCTCGAATTCCCGCAGGATATGGCTCAGCTCCACGGAGTCTTTTTTCAGGAATTTGCGCCGCGCGGGCATGTGGAAGAATATGTTCTTCACCATGATGTTCGTTCCGGGGACGGTCGCCGTGGGCTCTATGCCCTCGAACTTCGACTCCGAGATGCACACGCGGCATCCCGTAGGGTCGTCGCGGCGCATCGTCCGCATGTCTATCTGTGCCACTGCCGCGATGGAGGGCAGGGCCTCCCCGCGGAATCCCATGGTGTGGAGGCTGTAGAGGTCGGAGGCGGCGGATATCTTGCTTGTGGCATGGCGCTCGAAGGCCATGCGGGCATCCGAGGGCGACATTCCGCAACCGTCGTCGACAACCTGTATGAGGGTCCGCCCCGCGTCCTTCAGGATTATGCTGATGGAGTGCGCCCCGGCGTCCACGGCGTTCTCAACCAGCTCCTTGATGACCGATGCCGGGCGCTGGATGACCTCTCCCGCGGCTATCTGGTTGGCTACGGAGTCGGGAAGCAGTTTTATGACGTCGCTGTTGTCCATCTTACTTGTATTGTTCGGCGATTTCGCGCACGGCGAGGAGCATGTTCTCCATTTCGGGCGTCAGCTCCTTGTGTCTGCGGGCCATGACGCGCCGGGCCGTGTCGAAGAATTTGCTCATCACCACATCATCGCTGCCGGCATGTCCGCCTTCCGTGAAAGAGGCCACGAAGTTGCGCGGGAAGCCGGCGCCGTGGATGTTGACGCCCACGCCCACGACCGTGGCCGTGTTGAACATCGTGTTGATTCCGGCTTTGGAGTGGTCGCCCATGATGAGGCCGCAGAACTGGAGGCCCGTCTTCAGGAAGCGGTGCGAGGGATAGTTCCACAGCTTGATAGGCGTGTAGTCGTTCTTTAGGTTCGAGGCCACGCATCCGGCGCCGAGGTTGCACCACTCGCCGATTACGGCGTTGCCGAGGAATCCGTCGTGTGCCTTGTTGGAATATGCCTGGAAAATCACGTTGTTGATTTCACCTCCGACTTTGCACCAGGGACCTATCGTCGTGGCGGGATACACTTTTGTGCCCATATTGATAACGGCATGTTCGCAGAGCGCGAGGGGGCCGCGGAGCATGGAGCCTTCCATGGCTGTGGATTCCCGCCCGAAGTAAATGGGGCCTTCTGTGGTGTTGAGGAAACAGCCGTGAACCTCCGCGCCTTCCTCGATGAACACGAGCGAGGGGTCGCCGATCACGGTATTGTCCTCCGGGATGGGAGCGGACCGTAGCCCGGCCGTCAGGGCGCGGAAATCGCTTTCAATTACGCCGCCGTTCACGAGGAAGAGATGGTAGAGACGGGTCACGGCCAGAACGCCTTCCTCGTCGTCCTCGCCGTACATCTTCCGGGCTGTCTCTTTCGGGCCTCGGCGCGCGATAAGCTCCGGAGTCTCGCCCTCGGAAGTCACGGCATAGAGCCCGACACCCCGTTCAAGCGAGCGCACGGCGCCGGCAAGAGCAGCGTCTGGAATGACGTGTCCGGCCACATAGAGCGTGTCTTCGCCGGCGAGTGCCTCTTCGGGGGCACCGAATATAGGGAGGAGATAGTCTTCGGATGGCTGGAAATAAATTCCGGCGTCGAGAAGACGCTGCCATTTCTCGGCTATGGTGTCGATGCCGCAGCGCAGGGCGCCTACGGGGCGCGTGAAACTCAGCGGCAGCAGATTGGCGTGTACTTCAGGATTGTCAAATACAACAACAGTCTCTTTCATAAGGGTACTTTGGGTTCAGAATGCAAATTTACAATGTCGCGGCCAAATGGAGGGGTTAAAAAATGCTAAAAACAAAGAGCGGCTGTGGGCAATTGGCGAATAAAGGTTTGGAGGTTGTGTAAAAATTCAAATCGCCCATTCGTGGCGGAAGCGCCATTGGCGCGTCCCTGTTTATTTGAATATAATAACTACCGTATTGCGTATCTGGAATTTCACCACTGGGAATTGCTTACAGATTTCATAACTTCATAAGCCTTGCGGGCCCGCACCGTCTCCTCTTTGGACACAGGTCTTGGGGTAGAGATAAGTGTTTCAAATCTCACCGCATCGTTTCCTCGAAGTTCGGGGGATTCTTTAATCGGTCGTGCCATAAGAAGGAGTTATTATATAATACCTTACAAAGATACAACTTTATACCAAATTACACAAGTGTTTAGACCGCTAAATGCTAATGAAGGAGCGGAATAGTTTGCCTTAGTTACACATCAGTGATATAAGGACCGCGCCACAAGATATAGATTACTATCGGCGGGGCGGACGTGCAATGGCACGTCCCTACTGCATTTTGTTGGATATTAAGAATATATATGGTTGGTTGAAATGAAGGGGCGCTATTTTTTTTGGGCGTACTCCGCGGGGCGGACGCCGAAGCGGGCTGAGAAGCATTTCGAGAAGTAGGAGGGGGAGTTGAAGCCTACGGCGTACATCACTTCGCTGACCGTGAGATTGCCTTTTTCGAGGAGGTTGGCGGCCTTGTCGAGGCGTACTTTCCTGATATATTCCACGGGTGTGAGGTCGAGGTATTTCTTAATCAGGCGGTAAAGCTGCTTTGACTGCATTCCGGACTCCTGGCAGAGGAATGCCACAGACAGCTGCGGAGAGGACAGCTGTTTCTCAACGATTTCCGTGATTCTGGCGAGAGCCCGCTCGCTGTCGCTCACCACCTCGATAGGCTTTGCGGCGGTGAGCTCCTCGATACGGGCGGCGCGGCGGATTTCCGCTTTGCGCCTCAGGAGTGCTTCCACGCGGGCCTTGAGCATCGCCGGGTCGAAGGGCTTGACCATATAGAGGTCTATCCCAGCGCTGATGCTCCGGCTCTCGAGTTCGTTGGAGCCCATGGCCGTGAGCATTATTATCGAGATGGAGGCTGTGGCCGGCGTGGATTTTAGTTTACGGGACATTTCAAGGCCCGTCATTCCCGGCATTTTCTCGTCGGTGATTATCAGGTCTGGCCGGAAGGTGCCGGCCATCTCCAGCCCCTCGGTGCCTGAAGTGGCGCACGCACAGTGGTATTCCGGTTCGAGAACAGAGGCTATGAAGGTCAGGACGTCCTCGTTGTCGTCCACTATCAGTACTCTCGGACGCTTGTCGTCGGGCGAGGGGGTAAGCCGTGGCGCCGTGCGTGTTTTGGGGTGGATTACGGCTTCCGAGGCCTTCAGTGGAAGGGTGATTCTGAATTCCGACCCTTCTCCGACGGTGCTTTCGACGCTGACGGAACCGCCGTGGAGCTCGGCGAAGTGCTTGACGAGATAGAGGCCTATGCCTGTGCCGTCCGAGATGTCCGAACCTCGCGGCGTGCGGTAGTTCCTGTCGAAGATGTGGGGGAGCTGGTCGGGCATGATGCCTATTCCTTTGTCGGCGACACCGAGCGTGAAGGTTCCGGCGCTGCGGTCCGTGCTGAGGCTCAGGGTAATGTCCGCTTTTCCGGCGGGGGAGTATTTGATGGCGTTAGATAGGAGGTTGCTCACTATCGACTCGAATTTTCCGGGGTCGACGTCGGCTATGATGTGCTCGTGGCCGCTTTCTTCGAGGCGGAACGAGCATGCCGGATAGGCCGAGGCGCAGTTGTCGGCGAGGCGTCGCACAAGCGCCGAGATGTCTGTCGGGCGCGTCACGGCCGCGCTGTCGGTGGCGGCGTCGAGGCGGCTGGCGTCGAGGGTGTGGCTCAGAAGGCGGTTGAGGCGCAGGGCGTTGTCGTAGGCTGTGGTGATGGCCTGGGTGGTCTCCCGGTCGCTGTGTGTCCCGTCGGCAACCCGGCTCAGCGGGCCGATAATCATCGACAGCGGGGTTTTCAGGTCGTGGGAGATGTTGGTGAGGAAATTGAGTCTTTCCTCCGCTTTTTCAAGCGCGTTTTTCTGCTCGAGTCGCCGGAGGTTGCGGATGCTGCGCCGGCGTGTGACAAGGAAAATGGCCAGACCGGCGCCGACGGCAAGACAGGCCCAGACAATCCGGAAACCCATCGAAAGATACCAGGGCGGAAGCATCTCCACCGTCACGCTGCGGAGCGTCGTGTCGTCATCGCCGAGGCGCATTTCGAGCACGTGGCGCCCGGGCGACAGCCCGGAGACAACGATTTCGTTCCGGTGCGGAGGCAGGAGCGTCCAAGCCGAGTCGCGCGAGGTCCGGTAGGCGAAGCGCTCGAAGGTGTTGGGCGAGTAGTCGTAGGTGGCCAGCTCGAGAGAGAGGGCTCCCGCCCCGTAGGGTACCTCGATGCGTGGAGCCGTCGGATTCAGGCTTTTGCCTCCGACCGTTACGCGCACTATGCGGATTTCCCGTGCGCCGCGACGGGCTGAAATGCGCCGTGGATCAGCCTGCACGATTGCGTCGGTGGTGCCGAGAAGCACCGAGTTTGTCAGTCGGTCGAAGTATATCGATGAATACGTGTTGTCGGGGAGGGGCAGGAGCCGGCTCTTGCCGGTCTCCGTGTCGACGGCGTGCACTCCGTCGCCTGTGGCCACCCATAGCTCGCGCCCCACGGGGGCCATCGCGTAGAGCACTCCCGACGGATGATGAGGCCGCCCGAGGGGGACGGGCCGCCCGATGTTTCCCCCGGAATCAATGTGCACGACGCCTCCTCCGTCATAGCCGACCCAGATTCCGCCTCCGGCGTCAGGGGCTATGAGGGTGGCCCAGCCGCCCGTCGCCTTGGTGATGTCGAACCGCCCGGTGGGGTGGTGGCCCTCAGGGTCGACGCACGCTACCGCCCCGTCGCGGAAGAGGAGAATCCACAGCTTGCCCTCCTTGTCCCGCACGATATTGCTGATGAGGTTGTTGGCGAGCGCACCGCATTCGGCGGTCAGGGCTGTGTCGGCCTCGCATATCCCGGTTGAGGAGCTCTCGAGCCGGTCCATGTCGAGCCTGAACACGCCGCCGAGATAGCATCCTACCCAGAGGGCCCGCGCGGCCGAGTCCTCGGCTATGGCATAGGCCCAGTTGGCGTTGTGGGTGTGCTCATGGTCGAAGATGCGCATCCGCCGGAAGCGGCCGCTGTGCTCGTCGAGAAGGTTCAGGCCTCCGTCGCCTGCCACCCATAGCCGACCGTCGGAACTTTCGCCGACGGCCCGCACTCTGTTGTGGGCGAGGGGGTGGGTCGGCGAGTTGGGCCCGTACCAGTTCACCGCGGACGCCGACGCATTGGGCGTCAGACCTTCGGGAGCGGAAATGAGGCCGTTGCTGCCTCCGAGCCAGAGGCGCCGCTTTCTGTCGCGGAATATGCTGTAGACGGTCTGCCCTTCGCCGCTGCCCGTGATTTCGGCCAGCGCGATCCGGCGCACGGCCGATTCCCCTTCGGCAATCGAGAGGCCGGCGCCGGTTCCGGCCCACAGGTTGCCGTCGCGGTCGGTCATCAGCGTCCATATCACGTTGTCGGCTATGGAGTTTGTCGTCCTCGAATCGTGGCGCGAGCATCCGGTGATTTTCGGCCCGTCGAGCATATAGAGGCCGTTGTCTGTCCCCGCGGCGATGCTCCGGCCGTATATCGCTATCGCTTTGACCGAATTGCCGTCGAGTGCGTCGATGCGCTCCGTTTCGCCGCTCAGGAGCCGGTAGCGGATTAGCGCGCCCTCTGTGCCGATATATAAGGCGGCGTCTGTCCTGTCCTCGACGAGGGCGTTAACGAAGGTGTTGCCCTCCGCTCCTCGTGGAGCGCCGAGATTTACTGGCTCCGACGAGCCGCTCTGGGGGTCTATCCGGCAGAGGCCGTCGTATGTCCCTACGTATATGCTTCCGTCTGTTGCGGAGACGAGCAGAGCGTACACCGCACGGTGTGGAATGGTCGGGCTTATGTCCCTGAGGCTCCCGGTCACGGGGTCGTAGACGTACAGGCCGTTCAGCGAGCCTATCCAGAGCCGCCCCCGGTTGTCGGAGGTCATCGTGCGTATCTCGTTGGGGAATGAGCCTTCCACCCGGTGGATGAGGCGGTCCGAGGCGAGATACTTGAACAGTCCGTTGTTAGTCCCGAGCCAAAGCGAGCCGTCGGGCTCATCTATGATTGAATATATCTGGGCGGCGAAGACGTGGCCGTCAGTCCCCGACACGGGATGCGCGTGGAAGCCGTCGAAGGTATAAAGTCCCTGGTTGCTCCCTATCCAGGCCTCTCCTCCGCGGGCCTGATGCAGGGCATATACGGCACCGGGAGGGGTGTCGATATGGTAGTTGGCCCAGGAGAGCGGGGCGCCGGGCGTCAAAGGGGTGGCGAAGGCCGCTGCAAAGCCCAACGTGACAAGAAGTAAGAGTATGGAGATTGTTTTCATGGCTGGAGCAAAGTTAAGGTAAAAATTCCGACAAAACAACAAAATCCATAATTTTGAGCACAAAAAAGCCGCGTGTCCGAAATGTTATATCCTTTGTCCGAAATGTTCTTGCGAGTTTTGCTCGGTAAAAATAACTTTGCACCGTCAAACAACTTATGTCCTTATCGCCTTGAATTTGATACCAGCCATCCGAACAACACTCGCTGCGGCTCTCCTTGCGGCCTTCTCGTGCCACGCGAGCGCCGCCGCGCCTTCCGCCCCCGCGCCTATCCGCGACGGAGCATATTACGGCACCAATTACACGGTGCCCTTCGCCCATGCCTACCGCGCTCTCGGCGCCCTCGGCGTCGACCGCAAGGAAGCCATCCGGCGCGACGCCTACCATCTTTCCCGCATCGGACTCAATGCCTTCCGTCTCCATCTGTGGGATGTGGAGCTTTCCGACGCCCGGGGCAATCTCCTCGATAAAGACAACGACCACCTCGACCTCCTCGATTATCTTATCGCCGAGCTCGAGAAAAGGGGAATGGCCGTGGTCCTCACCGCCCAGACCAATTTCGGGAACGGATATCCCGAACGCAACACCGACCCCAACGGCGCCTTCAGCTACGACTATCCCAAATGCGAGGTCCACGACAATCCCGCGGCGCAGAACGCCCAGGTCCGCTATCTCGACGCGCTCGTGCGTCATGTGAATCCCTATACGGGCCGCAGTTACGCCGCCGACCCCTCCATCCTCGCCATCGAAATCAACAATGAGCCCTGCCACAGCGGTTCGCAGGAGGAGATAACAGCCTACGTCGACCGTATGGCCGACACCCTCCGCGCCGCCGGATGGGACAAGGAAATACTCTACAACGTGAGCCACAACCTCTGGCGCACACAGGCATTCTACGACGCGAAAATCGACGGAACCACCTTCCAGTGGTACCCCACAGGACTCGTTCACGGCTCCGAGCGCCGCGCCAACTTCCTTCCCGTCCTCGACGACTACCACATCCCGTTCGACACCATCCGGGGCTTCGGGCGTCCCTCGCGCGTCATATATGAGTACGACCCCGCCGACGTCCTCGCTACCTATTTATATCCCGCTGCGGCTCGTACATTCCGCAAGGCCGGTTTCAACTGGATTACCCAGTTCGCCTACGACCCCATCGACATGGCCGCGCACAACACCGAATATCAGACCCATTTCCTCAACCTCGCCTATACGCCGGGGAAAGCCATAGGAATGCTCATCGCCGCGGAGGCAACCCGCCGCATCCCCGCAGGTAAGGACTTCGGCAAGTATCCTGTCGACACGGTGTTCGGCGACATTCTCGTGAGCGCACGCCGCGACCTCGCCATGTTCAATGACGGCGAGCACTACTATCACACCAACTCTACCGCCGAGCTGCCCAAGTCCCCGAAGAAGCTCCGTGCCATCGCGGGCGTCGGTTCCTCGCCTCTTGTGACCACCGACGGAACCGGAGCCTATTTTCTTGACCTTGTAGGGGTAAAGAAGGGTGTCTGGCGCCTTGAGGTAATGCCCGACGTAAAACTCACAGAAGACCCTTTCGGGAAGCCCTCACTCTCCAGAACAGTCGGCAAAATCCTTACACGCCCTGTCAAAATCGACCTCTCGGGCCTCTTAGGCAAGGATTTCTCATACCTTAATCTTACACAATTAGGCAAAGCTCCGGAAGCAACCTCTACAGGCACCATTACAGTCGAGCCAGGCGTATATCTCCTCGCTGTAGGGGAAAAAGCCCTCGCCGGAATTGACCCTGAAACCGTTTTCGGCGACCGCGGGAACATGAAAATCGGCGAATATGTCGCGCCCCGTCCCGACAGTTCGGCTCCGGTTCTCGTCCACCGTCCTGCGCCGGCGGTCGCTCCCGGCTCGCCCCTGCGCATCGAGGCGGAATGGATTTCCGACACCGAGCCCGACTCCATTGTTGTCTATCCCGCTTCCGCAAGTTTCTGGAACGAACACAATCGCCTTTTCCCCATGGAAAAGACAGGAAAATATTCATATTCCGTCACCCTGGATGCCGACGATGCTTTCGAAGGTAAAAAGGATGGTAGTTTCAAGTATCGCATCGTGGTTTTCGACCGTGACGGAATTGTCAAAACCTGGCCCGGAGGCACTGAGGGCACGCCTCTGAGCTGGGATTACGGCGCCGGGCAGCCCTCCGGCGAGACCCCCGCATGGTCCGTCGACTTCCTTGCTCCGGGTGCGCCGATGACCCTCCTTCGCCCGGCGCCCGACTTGGATGCCTCCGAGCTCAGCACCATTCCGGAGGCATGGCGCGGCGTAAGCTGGCATTACTCCGCCACTCTGGCCGAGGCTCCGGCTCTTGTCCTTTCCAAGGGCGCCGATGCGGAGACCGACACGCTCGTCGTCTCAAAGTACATCGCCGACGCCGTCAGCGCCCGGGGTGCCTCCGACATGGATGCCCGCACGACTCTGCGTGTCCACTTCGGCAAAGGCGCCGGAAACCTTACCGTGGGTTTCGTCACCCGTGACGGATTCACATACAGCGCGCCGGTCCGAGTGACCCCCGACGGCTATGCCGACGTGCCCCTCGCCGGCCTTCGCCTCGACGACACCCTTCTCACCCCCGCTCCCTATCCCTCCTTCCTCTCGCGCCGCTTCGTCCCCGACGCAGCCACGGCCGTGCCCTTCTCGCCGGCCGAAATCGAGTCTCTCACGCTCGTCCTCGCCGCTCCGGCGGGACAGAGCGCCGAAGTAGAGGTCCGCGGCGTGGAACTTCTCTGAAAACAAAAATCAAAACTATACTATCATTTACCTATCTCATTATCATGAAAACATCAGGCTACTGCAAGCCGCCGGTGCTTCGCCGGCACATGCTTGTGACTTTCCTTGTGGCTCTCCTGGCCTTCCTGCCGGGAATGCCCGCCGCACTCTACGGCCAGAATGCCCGAAGTGTCAGCGGTACAGTGATTGACGAACTCGGGGAGCCCCTCATCGGCGCTTCCGTGACTACCCCCGGCGTGGCCGGCGGCGTGACGACAGACATCGACGGCAATTTCACCATCCGTGTGACCGCTGGTGTGAAGCAGCTGACCTTCAGCTACGTCGGCTACACCACCCAGACCGTCGACATCCCCGCCTCCGGGCCTCTCAACGTCACACTCAGGCCCTCCTCCGAGAGCCTTCAGGAAATGGTCGTGATCGGCTACGGCACCCAGAAGAAGAACGACCTCACAGGCTCCGTCTCCGCCGTCAGCGAGAAGGACTTCAACAAGGGCGTCATCTCCTCTCCCGAGGAGCTCATCAACGGCAAAATCGCCGGTGTGCAGATCACCAACAACGGCGGCTCTCCCAACAGCGGCTCCACCATCCGCGTGCGCGGCGGCGCCTCGCTCAACGCCTCCAACGATCCCCTCATCGTCCTCGACGGCGTGCCCATGGAAGTAGGCGGCGGAATCACAGGCTCCGGCAATTTCCTCTCAATGATCAACCCCAACGACATCGAGAGCATGACGGTCCTCAAGGATGCCTCCTCCACGGCCATCTACGGTTCCCGCGCTTCCAACGGCGTAATCATCATCACCACCAAGAAGGGCGGGGGCGAGAAGGTCAAGGTTTCCTTCCAGACCACCAACTCCCTCTCCCACGCCGCGCGCCACACCCCCATGCTCTCCGTCGACCAGTTCCGCAGCGAGGTCCTCGCCACCGGTAACCCCGACTACATCAACGCCCTCGGCAACGAGAACACGAACTGGAACGACGCCGTCTTCCGCACGGGCTTCGGCACTGACAACAACATCAGCATCGGCGGACGCGCCACCTCGTGGCTCCCTTACCGCGTGAGCCTCGGAGCCATGTACCAGGAAGGTATCCTCAAGCGCGACAACGTGGCCCGCTACACGGCCAATATCAACCTCACCCCCTCCTTCTTCAACGACAAGCTCCGCGTCAACCTCTCCGGCAAAGGTTCCTACAGCCATAACCGCTTCACCAACTCCGGAGCTATCTGGAACGCCCTCGCTTACGACCCCACACAGCCCGTCTACGGCAACTTCGACGAGAACGGGCAGCCCATGCTCAACGCCGACGGAACACCCGTCATGGGCGGGTTCCATGAAATCATCGACAAGAACGGTCATCCCGGCCAGGGCGCCATCGCCAACCCCCTCGGCATGATCGAGGCCGTCGACAACACCGCCAACGTCTACCGCTTCATCGGAAACGTCGACGTCGACTACCGTCTCCACCCCCTGCCCGAACTCCGCTTCCACGTGACCGGAGGCCTCGACTGGGCGAGCGGCAAGTCGAAATACCGCCTCAGCAAGAACTCCTTCAACGGTTACAACGACGGCGGCTCCGTCAACGAGCAGGGTCCCCAGAAGAACGAGAACCGTCTTCTCACCGTCTACGCCAACTATAATAAGGAGTTCGAGGCCATCAATTCCACCGTCGACGCGACAATCGGCTACGACTACCAGTACTGGAAGAGCTCCTGCCCCGAATACATCACCTACAACGAGGCCGGCGAATACCGCTCCACAACCGCGGCCTGGGACGAGCGCCACTCCCTCATCTCTTATTACGGACGTCTGAACTACAGCTACGACTCCCGCTACCTCCTCACCGCCACTTTCCGCCGCGACGGCTCCTCGCGCTTCGCCAAGGACAAGCGCTGGGGCACATTCCCCTCCGTCGCTATCGCCTGGCGCCCCGCCGGCGAGAGCTTCTGGGAGAGCATCAAGCCCGTGATGAACGACTTCAAAATCCGCGCATCCTACGGTGTGACCGGCCAGCAGGACGGTATCGCAAACTACTCATACATCCCCAACTACACCCTCTCCCAGCCCGGTGCGTACTACTGGTTCAACGGCCAGTGGATTCAGACCGCGCGCCCCGACGCATATAACAGCGACCTCAAGTGGGAGACAACCAAGAGCTGGAACTTCGGCGTCGACATGGCTTTCCTCAACAACCGCTTCACGGCATCCGTCGACTACTACACCCGCAAGACCCACGACCTCCTCGCCACCGTCCCCGTACCCGCGGGCATAAACTTCGCCAAGGAAATGCTCACCAACGTCGGCAACGTCGACTCTAAAGGTGTCGAAATCGCCCTCACAGGCCACATCATCAACACCAAGGACTGGCAGTGGGACGCTACCTTCAACGCCACATGGCTCGACAACAAAATCACAAACCTCTCCCTCAACCCCGAGAGCGTAGCTTCCGACACTTACGTAGGCTATGCCGAATCCACTCCCGTAATGGTCTACAAGACCGGATACGCCCCCCATACCTTCTGGGTCTACAAGCAGATCTATGACGAATCCGGCGCACCCATCGAGGGCCTGTACGCCGACCTCAACGGCGACGGCACCGTCGACTCCAACGACCGCTACTATTACCACAACGCACATCCCGACTGGATTCTCGGTCTCTCCACCTCCCTCCGCTGGAAGAAATGGACTCTCTCCACGTCTCTCCGCGCCCAGCTCGGCAATTACCTCTACAATCAGATGAGCGCGAATATGGGTGCCTCCGAGTGCTTCTCCTGGTGCTCGGGTCAGGTCAACAACCTCTCCGCAAGCTACGCCGACACTCACTTCACTAAGAAGCGCTACGAGTCCGACTACTACGTCGAGAACGCCTCCTTCCTCAAGATGGACAACCTCCAGCTCAACTACGACTTCGGCAAGGTCGGCCCCATCGATGGTCTCCACGTCTCGGCAATGGTCCAGAACGTGTTCACCATCACAAAGTACAAGGGCCTCGACCCGGAAAACGACTGGGGCATCGAGGGCAGCGCCTACCCGCGTCCCCGAACCTACTCCCTCACTATCGGTCTTAACTTCTAACCATCAAGAACACAACGAAAATGAAATTCACCAAACATATATTCGCGGGACTGGTCCTCTCCCTCGGCGCAGCCGCCCTCGGCTCCTGCACCGGCGACCTCGACCAGCAGCCCCAGATCGGCGTCACCTCCGGCACCGTCTACTCCACAGTCCAGGGCTACGAGTCCGTGATGGCAAAAATCTACGGCTCATATTCCCTCATCGGTCAGAGCAAGGCCGGACAGGCTGACCTTTCGTCCTATGCGGGATATGACCTCCTCCGCAGCTACTTCAACCTTCAGGAAGGCACCACCGACGAGGCCGCGTTCCGCTGGCTCTCCGGCGACAACCTCTGGAGCCTCCCCTTCATGAACTGGGACAACTCATGCCCCCAGGTATCCGACACTTACTATCGCCTCTACTATAACATCGCCCTCTGCAACGAGTTCCTCCGCTACTGCGACGACGGCTCCCTCGGCCGCTTCAACGAGGCTGACCGCGCAAAGCTATCTGTATATGCCCTCGAGGCACGCTTCATGCGCGCGCTCAGCTACTACCTCGTGCTCGACCTCTTCCGTCAGGGTCCGTTTGTCAATGAGGCTACCCCCACCTCCGGCGTTATGCCCGAGGCATACAATGCCGCTCAGCTCATGGAGTTCATCGAATCCGAGATAAATGCCATAGCTCCCGGAATGGCCGACCGCGCCCCCTATGCCCGCGCAGGCAAAGGCGCCGCATATGCCCTCCTCGCACGTCTCTACCTCAATTCCGAGGCTTACGGCGGACAGCCCCGCTGGACCGACTGCATCGGCGCCTGCAAGAAGGTGATGGCCCTCGGCTACAGCCTTGAGCCCGATTATCTCAAGCTCTTCAACGCAGACAACAACCTCCGCGAGAACGAAATCATCTTCGCCTTCGCAAACGACGCCACCGACGCCACCACCTGGGGCTCCGGTACTTACCTCGTCTGCGGCTCCATCGGGTCGGACAACGCCCAGAACGCCCCCGACTACGGCATCTCCTCGGGATGGGGCAACTTCCGCATCCACGGTCAGTTCTATGAGCTCTTCGCCGGAGCCGAAGGCGACGCACGCAACACCTTCTTCACCGACGGACAGACCCAGTACATCGACAACACCCTCGAGGACGGCACGCAGGGATACCACTCCTGCAAGTTCACCAACCTCACCGACGCAGGCGAGGCCGCCAGCAACTCCGCGGCCGACGGATGCAGCACAGACTTCCCCTTCTTCCGTCTCGCCGACGTATACCTCATGGCCGCCGAGGCAACAGTCCGCGGAGGTCAGGGCATGACCCGCACCGAAGCCCTCGGCCTCGTCAACGCTCTCCGCGAGCGTGCTTACGGCAACAACTCCGGCAACATCACCGACTCCCAGATGACGCTCGACTTCTTCATCGACGAGCGCGGTCGCGAGATGTACCTCGAGTGCACGCGCCGCACCGACCTCGTCCGCTTCGGTCTCTTCACAACCGACAAATACCTCTGGAACTGGAAGGGTGGCACCGTCGACGGTCGCGCCGTAGACTCCCGCTTCAACTACTTCCCCATTCCCGCTTCCGAACTTTCCGCCAACTCCAACCTTTCCCCGATGGGTTATTAATCTCTGAAAGCGACCATGAAACTTAATAAATTCCTCATACCGGCCCTCGCATTCGGTCTGGCCCTCGCTTCCTGCGACAAGGACGGCGACATGATCACCACAGCCGGTCCCGACAAGGCCGAGCTCGAGAGCTCCGGCAAGAACATTGTCCTCAGTATCGACCATCTCCAGGACCTCGCCCTTACGGTCTACTGGAACGAGAACGGCGACATCACCCTCAGCGACCCGCGCGTCGAGGCCCCTTCGCCCGCCGTCTCCAATGCCCTTGAATTCGCCGTGGCGGCAGATTTTGCCAATCTGTATTCTTTCCCCGTCGAGGCCGGAAAGTACTACGCCCAGTTCACTCATCAGGAGCTCAACAACATCATCGCGCGACTCGGAGTCGAGGGCGGCGAGACGACGCCACTCTTCGTCCGCGTGGCAAGCACCCTCGGGCCGAATATGCTCCCTGTCTACAGCGAGCCCCTCGAGTTTGAGGTTCTCACCTATTATATCGACATGACTGTCGGCCGCTATCTCGACGCCTCGAAGGCCGAGACCGGAAAGTATCTCTTCTCCCCTGCCGCCGACGGTGTCTACTCCGGATTCATCGGTGCCGGCGCCTGGGAAAACTGGTGGCTTCAGGAAGGCGACAACACCACATGGGGCAACCTCGGTGTCGACGGAATGAGCTTCCACGCCTCCTCCGCCTCCGACAGCTGGAACTTCTGGTATCCCGGAACATCCGGATGCTATTATACGACCGTCGACACCCGCCACGGCTGGTGGAGCGCTCTCCTCGTCGAAGGTCTCACCGTCTCCGGCGACCTTTCCGGCGAAATGTCCTTCAACCGTCAGGCCAATCAGTGGACACTCGACGTCAATGTCCCCGCAGCCGGAAACTATAGCCTCACCGTCAGCGGCTCCGCTCTCCTTTACAACACCGACACCACTGCCGACGGTCCCGGCGTGGCACAGTCCGCAGGCTTCAGCGGCGCCCCCGAGGCTCTTACCTTCGGCGCAACCGCCGCTCCCGTCAGCGTGTCCCTCCCTGCAGGGCAGACCACCCTCGTCCTCGACCTCTCCGACCCCAAGGCCTGGACTCTCGGCTCCGGCGAGGCTCCCGTAGTTCCCTCCGCGCCCGAAAAGCTCTATTTCTCCGGACTCGTGAACTGGGACGGCTTCGACGACACCCTCGTCCTCACCGACCTCGACAACCTCCGCTATGGCGGCGCGCACTACATCGATTCCGAGTGGGGCTACCGCGTCTACACCGAACCCGACTGGGCCGCCGCATACAAGGCCGGCGATGGCTCCGAAGCTCTTAGCGGCACGCTCATCGTCGCCGACACCGAGGGCAATGTGCCCGCTCCCGCCGCCGGGCTCTACGCAATGGACTTCAACATGAAGGCCCTCACTTACCAGCTCACCGAAATCAAGACCCTCGGCTGGGCAGGCGTCAACGACGACTGGAGCGTCCGTCCGCTCACCCAAAGCGCCGACAATCCCGAAATCTGGACCCTCGAGTTCGAGAAGACCGCCGACACTCCCTGGGGAACTAAGCTCCTCATCAACGACAGCTGGGACATCTTCTTCGGACGCGGCGACGAGCAGGGAACCCTCTACCTCCGCACCGACTCCTCGGCTCAGGGCTTCGAGGGCGACAACGACCTCGAAATCGGCAAGACTTACATCCTCACAATCGATTTAGGCAACCAGAAGTACTCATTCTCTGAAAAATAAGTATAAATGAAGACAAAATATATCACGGCCTCGGCCGCTCTCTGGCTCGCGGCACTCATCCCCGCGGCTTGCACCGAGGAGAGCCCCGTAACGGTAAAGGACCCCTCCCTCCCCGCGCCGGTCGAATACGTCAAGGAACCCGGATTCGCCCGCGGTGCGGACGTCAGCTGGGTGACGAGCCTTGAGAAAGAAGGCACAAAGTTCTACACTCCCGGCGACAATCCCGTCGAGAAAGAGCTCATGAAGCTCCTGCGCGAGGACTGCGGCGTCAATTCCATCCGTCTCCGCGTGTGGGTGAATCCCGCAGAAGGCTGGAACTCCGTCGACGACGTCGTCCTCAAGGCCCGGCGCGCCGAAGCTCTCGGTATGCGCACGATGATTGACTTCCATTTCTCCGACTCCTGGGCCGACCCCGGCCAGCAGGTGATTCCCGCCGCCTGGGCCGGGCTTGAGATGCCCGAGCTCTGCAAGGCTGTCGGCGAACACGTCACCGAAGTCCTCACAGCCCTTAAAAATGCCGGCGTGACCCCCGAGTGGGTCCAGATCGGCAACGAGACAAGCCCCGGCATGATGCACCCCGTAGGCACCCTCGACCGACCCGAGGACCTCACCGCCCTCAATAACGCCGGCTACGATGCCGCAAAGGCTGTCTTCCCCGAAGTAATCTGCATCGTCCATCTCGACAGCGGCGACAACGCCTGGCGCTACGACCGTATGTTCGACCTCCTCGAGGCCAACGGCGGCAAGTACGATATGATAGGCATGTCGCTCTACCCCTGGTGGGCCGAGGAAAACGGCACCGAAGGTGGTTGGCAGAAAGTCGCGCAGGACTGCATCGACAACGTAGTGCGCCTCAAGGAGAAGTATGGCAAGCCCGTGATGATTTGCGAGATTGGCATGCCTTACAACGAGGCCGAGGCCTGCCGCGAACTTATCGCGATGATGATGACCGCTCCTGTCGAAGGAATCTTCTACTGGGAGCCCGAGGCTCCCAGCGGCTACAACGACGGATACAATCTCGGATGTTTCGACAACGGTGCTCCCACCGTAGCTCTTGACCCTTTCAAAAATAAGTAGTATATTTGCAATTGCCATGCACACCAGACTGAAATTCTTATCAGCCCTGACTATATTCTGTCTTCTCGCGGGCCTCGGCGCCGAGGCCCGCGAGAAGCGGACTCTCAACGACGGATGGATCTTCGCCAGAGGCCACAATCCCGAAGGTGCCAAGTGGCAGCGCGTCCGCGTGCCCCACGACTGGGCTATTTCCGGCCCCTTTGACCGTGCCAATGACCTTCAGATTGTTGCCGTCGAGCAGAACGGCGAGAAGGAGGAGACCGTAAAGACCGGGCGAACCGGCGGCCTTCCCTTTATCGGCAAAGGCACCTACCGCCTGACCTTCACCCCCGACGCCACGGGCCCGGAGAGTGTGACTACTCTCGTCTTCGACGGCGCAATGAGCAATGCCCGCGTCTCCGTCAACGGCACGGAAATCGCCCGCTGGCCCTACGGCTACAACTCCTTCTACGTGACCGTTCCCGACTCCGTTCTCCGCTCCGGCGAGAACCTCCTCGAAGTGCAGCTCGAGAACTTCGAGCGCGCTTCCCGCTGGTATCCCGGGGCCGGACTATACCGTAACGTCCACCTCGTCACAACCGACCGCGTCCACATCCCCGTCTGGGGTACCTATGTGACCACGCCCAACCTCAAGGACGGCGATGCGACAGTAAATCTCCGCATGAAAATCGACGGCGCCCGCAAAGGCGAAAAAATCGCTGTCGACACCCGCATCCTCGACCCGCAGGGCCGCGAAGTCGCCTCCGACCGCTCGACATACGTCGCCCACGGTCAGGATTTCACCCAGAACTTCCTCGTCCCCGGCGCCGAGCTCTGGAGCCCCGAGTCCCCGGTGCTCTACAGGGCCGTCACGACCCTTTCGGACATGGACGGAAAGGAACTCGACCGCTACGACACCCGTTTCGGCATCCGCACAATCGAGTACATCCCCGAACGCGGATTCTTCCTCAACGGCAAGCGCACGAAGTTCAAGGGCGTCTGCAACCACCACGACCTCGGCCCCCTCGGCGCCGCCGTCAACCGCTCAGCTCTCCGCCATCAGATCGAGCTCCTCAAGGACATGGGAGCAAACGCCATCCGCACATCCCACAATATGCCCGCTCCCGAGCTCGTCGAGCTTTGCGACGAACTCGGAATGATGCTCATGGTCGAGCCTTTTGACGACTGGGGTTTCCGCCCGAAGAGTCCCAACGGCTACGGCGCCGTCTTCAATGAATGGGCCGAGCGCGACATCACCAACATGGTCGAGCAGTACCGCAACTCCCCGGCCGTGGTAATGTGGAGCATAGGCAACGAAGTGCCCTCGCAGTGGGGGCCCGACGGCATCTCCGAGCTCACCATGCTTCAGAACCTCGTCCACCGTCTCGACCCCACGCGCCCCGTGACCTGCGGAATGGATCAGATCGGCGCTGTCCTTGACAACGGCTTCGCCGCCGCCCTCGACATCCCCGGCTTCAACTACAAGCCCCAGTACTACGACGAGGCTTACCGCAAGCTCCCGCAGCGCATGATTCTCGGCTCGGAGACGGCCTCGACGGTCAGCTCCCGCGGCGTGTACCATTTCCCCGTGGAGTGGGCCGAGCACAACCAGCGGATTCATCCCGACAACCAGAGCAACTCCTACGACAACGAGTCCTGCTCATGGAGCAACACCCCGGACATCGACTTCGCCATGGACGACGACCGCGAGTGGGTAATCGGCCAGTTCGTCTGGACCGGCTTCGACTATCTCGGTGAGCCGTCGCCCTACGACACCGACGCGTGGCCCAGCCACAGCAGCGTGTTCGGCATCATTGACCTCGCCTCCCTGCCCAAGGACCGCTTCTACCTCTACCGCTCAAAGTGGAACGAGAACGACACCACTCTCCATATGCTCCCGCACTGGACCTGGCCCGGACGCGAGGGTAAGGTGACACCGGTGTTCGTCTACACCAGCTTCCCCTCCGCCGAGCTCTTCATCAACGGCAAGAGTCAAGGCCGCCGCGAGAAGAACGACTCCACGCTCCAGACCCGCTACCGCCTCATGTGGAACGAGACAGTCTACGAGTCGGGCGAAGTCCGAGTTGTTGCCTACGATGCCCAGGGGCGCCCTGCCGCCGAAAAGACCATGCGCACCGCCGGCAAGCCCGCGCGCATTGTCCTCACGCCTAACCGCTCCACCGCCAAGGCCGACGGGCAGGACCTCGTGTACGTGACAGTCAGCACCGTTGACAAGAACGGCAACCCCGTCCCCACGGCTGACAATATGATTGAATTCTCCGTCGAGGGCGCCGGATCCTTCGAGGCCACTGCCAACGGCGACCCCACATGCATCCTTCCCTTCGGGGAGCCGCGCATGAAGCTTTTCAGCGGAGCAGCAACCGCGATTGTTCGCCCCGCCGACGCTCCCGGCAAGCTCACTCTCCGGGCCCGCGCAAAGGGCCTCAGGCCTGACGCCGTGACAATCGACGTAAACTAACATCCTTTCAATATCTTCACTAACCATGGAACTGAAAAAGAAAATCTCAGAGGCCTTCGAGGCCCGTTTCGGCGCTCCCGGCACATTCTATGCCTCCGCCGGACGAATCAACCTCATAGGCGAGCACACCGACTACAACGGCGGCTTCGTCTTCCCCGGCGCTATCGACAAGGTCATCATGGCCGAAATCAAGCCCAACGGCACCGACCGCGTGCGCGTATTCTCGATTGACATTGACGAATACGCCGAGTTCGGTCTCCGCGAGGAGGACGCTCCCTCCCAGAGCTGGGCGCGCTACATCTTCGGCGTCTGCCGCGAGGTTATCAAGCGCGGTGGCCGCGTCGAAGGCTTCGATGCCGTGTTCGCCGGAAACGTCCCCCTCGGCGCGGGGCTCAGCTCTTCCGCCGCACTCGAGAGCTGCTTCGCTTTCGCCATGAACGACATGTTCAACGGCGACGGCATCGACAAGTTCGAGCTCGCACGAATCGGACAGAGCACCGAGCACAACTACTGTGGCGTGAACTGTGGCATTATGGACCAGTTCGCTTCTGTTTTTGGCAAGAAAGACCATCTCATGCGTCTCGACTGCCGCTCGATGGAGTATGAGTACTTCCCCTTCAAGCCCGACGGCTACACTCTCGTTCTCCTCGACTCCCGCGTGAAGCACGAGCTCGCCGACTCCCCCTACAACAAGCGCCGCGCCTCCTGCGAGCGCGTGGCGAAGCGCCTCGGCCTCGACACCCTCCGCGACGCGACTATGGAGATGCTCGACGCCGTGCGCACCGACATCACCGCCGAGGACTACTTCCGCGCAAAGTTCGTCATCGATGAGAAGGACCGCGTCCTCGCGGTCTGCGACGCCCTCAACGCCGGCGACTACGAGACCGTCGGCCGCAAGATGTACGAGACTCACCGCGGCCTCTCGAAGGACTATGAGGTGAGCTGCGAGGAACTCGACTTCCTCAACGACATCGCCCGCGAGTGTGGCGTCACCGGCTCCCGCATCATGGGCGGCGGCTTCGGCGGATGCACCATCAATCTCGTCAAAGACGAGCTCCTCGACAAGTTCGTGGAAACAGCCAAAGTCCGCTTCAAGGAAAAGTACGGCCACGAGCCCAAGGTATATCCTGTAGTAATCAGCGACGGCGCACGCAAGTTATGAAAATCAAGAAATTCGACACTCCCCTCGGCGTCGGCGAGCTCGTCACGCTCGTCAACGCCCGCGGCGCGTCCGTCACCCTCAGCACTCTCGGGGCCGGAATCGTCAGCGTGATTGTCCCCGATAAAAAGGGAAATATGGCCGACGTGGTTCTCGGCTATACCGCTCCCGCCGACTATCTCGCCGACGGTCCCTGCGCCGGAAAGGTTCCCGGACGCTACGCCAACCGCATCGCCCGCGGACACTTTGAAATAGACGGCAAGAAGTACTCGCTCAACATCAACAACGGTCCCAATGCCCTCCACGGCGGCCCCACGGGCTTCCAGAACCGTCTCTGGACCCTCGTCAGGCACGGTGCCGACCACGTCGTGATGCAGTATGTCTCCGCCTCAGGCGAGGAAGGCTATCCCGGCACCCTTACAGCCCGCGCGACATATACCTGGACCGACGATTGTACCCTCCGCCTCGACCTCGAGGCCGTCACGGATGCCCCGACGGTGGTTAATCTCACCAACCACGCATACTGGAACCTCGCCGGACACAACGCCGGCTCTGTCCTCGACCATTCCCTCGAGCTCCGGGCCTCCCGCTGGCTCCCGACAGACGACACCCTGATTCCTCTCCCCGGCGAACCCGCTCCCGTCGCAGGGACGCCCATGGACTTCACCAAGGCCAAGCCCCTCGGCCGCGACATCCGCGCCGATTTTCCCGCGCTGAAGTACGGAAAGGGATACGACAACTGCTGGGTGATTGACGGCTATGAGAAAGGCGCGCTCCGCACCGCCGCAGTCCTCACCGACCCCGATTCAGGCCGTCGCCTTACCGTCCGCACCACCCAGCCCGGCGTACAGGTCTACACCGGAAACTGGCTCACAGGCTCTCCGATGGGCAAGGACGGAGCCGTCTACGAGGACTATTGCGCCGTGGCAATCGAGTGCCAGCACTATCCCGACGCTCCCAACCGTCCCGACTTCCCCACGACCCGCCTCGACCCCGGCGAAACCCTACATGAAACAATAGAATTCCACTTCGACTGAAAAGCCAACGGGCCTTGCGATTTCGTTTCGCAAGGCCCGTTTTTTTATAGCCATTTTAGGACTATTAACCTATAAAATCCCAGAGTTGGGCGTAATATCCAGACCGACAGCTTGTAGAAGCCGCCGGCCTTGATATTACGCCTGATGAAGGGATTTTATAGATTAACTCTAAATTCTACCTCCCGTATTTCGAGCTCAGCACCCGTTTGATTTTGGCCTTGGTATCGCCCTCGGCGTTCTGGGCGGCAAGCTCAAGAAGTTCCGGGAGAGAAATGTCCGAGGCTATCACTTCAACGCCATAGTTCGTTCCCTCAGCCCATTTGAGCAAAAGGTCGGGGTATTTGGTCGCCGCCTCCGTGAAGGCCTTCTTCGTATCTTCGTTGTTGAACATCATAACGCGAGTTCGGGATAAGAGATAGTCTAAAAAAGTTGAATCGGCAGCTTGAAAAAGTTGCCGATTCTTTTGGTAA
>ERZ808037.223-NODE-223-length-60085-cov-17.224087_pt1 | contig 60085 bp, 56 predicted proteins | sample MGYA00380190_ERZ808037 | MGnify/ENA primary metagenome ERZ808037 (study PRJEB31490, sample SAMN06133399) | mouse gut metagenome | isolation source: J9 | host: mice | place: China: Chengdu | collected 2015-05 ... | reverse complement strand
AGTTTGTTGCTTAACAATTTTATTTTCTACATCAACTAGGGTCTTTTTGTACTGTCTGCACAATCTGGGGCAGTTCATATGGTTTGCAAGGTCTTTTATCATTTATATATTTTTTGATAAAAAATTTTTTATAGCTATTGATTTCGGCAATATTTTACTGTATAATATGTAAGTACAGACGGTTGTACGGCAGTACAGCCGTTTTTTGTATTTTTTCAGTCGAAGGGGACTATTCAGGGGCGAACTGCCTCTGATGGTCGCCTTTATATATTTTTTGTGCTATGAGAGGGAATTATGTTTAAAACAGGCTTTGACAATGACAAGTATTTACAAATGCAGTCCGAAAGGATTAAGGAAAGGATAAGTGAATTCGGCGGCAAGCTTTATCTTGAATTCGGCGGTAAGCTTTTTGACGATTTCCATGCATCAAGAGTTCTGCCGGGTTTTCAGCCTGACAGCAAGCTGCAGATGCTTTTGCAGCTCAAGGATCAGGCAGAAATTGTTGTTGTAATCAGTGCTGAGGATATCGAAAAGAACAAGGTGCGCGGTGATCTTGGAATTACATATGACATTGATTTGTTCAGACTTATTGATGCCTTCAGAGGCAGAGGACTTATGGTAGGCAGCGTTGTGCTTACAAAATATGTTTCTACTGCCAAGGTACAGGCTTTTGAAAGAAAGCTTGATCAGGCAGGCATTCCGTTTTATCGCCACTATGTGATTGAGGGCTATCCTGCCAATATAGGCAAGATTGTAAGTGACGAGGGCTATGGCAAAAACGATTATATCGAAACCACAAGAGAGCTTGTTGTTATAACTGCACCCGGACCCGGCAGCGGAAAAATGGCAACCTGTCTTTCACAGCTTTATCATGAGAATAAGAGAGGGATAAAAGCCGGCTATGCTAAGTTTGAAACCTTCCCGATATGGAACATTCCGTTGAGTCACCCTGTCAATATTGCCTATGAGGCAGCAACTGCCGATCTTAACGATGTGAATATGATTGACCCATGGCATCTTGAAGCTTATGGCGAAACAACCGTTAACTATAACCGAGATGTTGAAATTTTTCCTGTTCTCAAAGCAACCTTTGAAAAGATTTATTCAAAGTGTCCGTATAAATCACCCACCGATATGGGCGTTAATATGGCAGGCAATTGTATTTTTGATGATGAGGCTGTAAGTGAGGCTTCAAGACAGGAGATTATAAGACGTTATTATCATGCCTGCTGTAATACTATGAAGGGCGGAGCGAAGAAGGACGAGATTTACAAGCTGGAGCTGCTTATGAATAATGCAGGTCTGACTGTTGAGGACAGACTCTGTGCAAAGGCAGCAGAGAAGCTGGCAGAGGAAACAGGTGCACCTGCATCGGCAATTGAGCTGAATGACGGAACAATCATTAAAGGCAAAACTTCTGATTTGCTTGGCTGTGCATCGGCAATGCTTATTAATGCACTCAAATATACTGCAAATATTGCCGATGATGTTCTGCTTTTACTGCCTGAGGTTATCAAGCCTATACAGGAGCTTAAAATCAATCACCTTTGCAATAAAAACCCACGGCTTCATACAGACGAGGTGCTGATTGCACTTTCTGTTTCGGCAGTTACCGACAGCAATGCAAAGCTGGCACTCGAGCAGCTTAAAAAGCTTAAAAATTGCGAAATGCATTCCTCGGTTATGCTGTCACAGGTTGATGAAAACCTGCTTAAGAAGCTTGGCGTAAGAGTAACCTGTACAGCAGTTAAGGGCTGATAAAGAGGATTTTTAATCCCCTTAATATATTTTTATAAGGAAGTGGTCAGAGTGAACACAAAATACATATTCATAACAGGCGGTGTGGTTTCTGGACTCGGAAAGGGCATAACCGCTGCATCCTTAGGACGTTTGCTTAAAGCAAGGGGATTAAAGGTGACTGCACAGAAGTTAGACCCTTATTTAAATGTTGACCCCGGTACTATGAACCCTGTTCAGCACGGTGAGGTATTTGTTACCGATGATGGAGCTGAAACCGATTTGGATTTAGGTCACTATGAACGATTTATAGATGAAAGCCTTTCGCAGAATTCAAATCTAACAAGCGGAAGAGTTTTCTGGAAGGTTATCAGTGATGAGCGAAAGGGCGTTTACGGCGGTCAGACAATACAGATAATTCCGCATGTTACGAATGAAATCAAGCGTTATATTTCTAAAAATGCAGAAAATGGTGCGGATGTCTGTTTTATTGAAATCGGCGGAACAATCGGTGATATTGAGTCACAGCCTTTTATTGAGGCTATTCGTCAGTTTGCTGTGGATGTCGGCAGAGAGAATTGTCTGTTTATCCACGTTACGCTTGTGCCGTATCTTGCCGCATCTGATGAGCTTAAATCAAAGCCTACCCAGCATTCTGTAAAGGAAATGCTTTCTCTCGGTATTCATCCTGACATTATTGTTTGTCGTACAGAGCATCCGCTGACTGATGATATTAAAAATAAAATTGCACTTTTCTGTAATGTTGACAAGGAATGTGTTATTGAGAATAATAACTGCGATATTCTCTATGCAGTGCCGATGATGCTCCATGAGCAGAAAATGGATGAGGTTGTTATTAAAAAGCTTGGTATTAAATGCGGTGAAGCTGATTTGACCGACTGGACAGAAATGCTCAATGCTTTAAGAAATCCAAAGCAGACAGTTAAAATTGGTATGGTGGGCAAATATGTTGAGCTTCACGATTCCTATATTTCTGTTAACGAGGCTTTAAAGCACGGCGGAATTGCTACGGGAAGTGCCGTTGATATTCAATGGATTGACAGTGAAAGCCTGGAGGGTGATGTTGATGTTGCCGAAATTCTTGGTGATATGGATGGTATCCTTGTTCCGGGCGGCTTTGGCTCACGAGGTATTGAGGGAAAAATAAGAGCCTGTGAATTTGCAAGAACAAACGGTGTTCCGTATTTCGGAATATGTCTTGGTATGCAGATTGCCATTATTGAATATGCACGTAATGTGCTCGGTCTTGAAGGTGCCAATTCTGCTGAAATTGACCCACAGACAAAATATCCTGTTATTGATATTCTTCCTGAGCAGAAGGGGGTTACTGATATGGGCGGTACAATGCGTCTTGGGCAGTATCCCTGTACCCTTAATCCTGAGTCAAAGGCATTTGAGCTGTATGGTGCATCAATGATTTATGAGCGTCATCGTCACAGATATGAGGTAAATAATGATTATAGGTCAGAGCTTTTGAAGTATGGTATGATTTTTGCAGGTACATCACCTGATAATCATATTGTTGAAATGGTCGAAATCCCTGCACATCCGTGGTTTGTTGCCGGACAGTTTCATCCCGAGTTCAAGTCAAGACCGAACAAGCCTCATCCGCTTTTCCGTGGCTTTGTTACCGCAGCAAAAAAGCATAGCGAGGAAAAATAATACTATACATAAAATAATAAGCAGTACGGAAATATCCGTACTGCTTATTATTTTATGCATTGTTTTCGCAAATGGCTTTGCGTGTCTGCAATATACTGCTTGGTGTGACTGAGAATTCATCAAGTCCCCATTCAAGAAGTAATGGTATAAGTTTGCAGTCTGCTGCTGCCTCGCCGCACATACCAACCTGTATTCCTTCTTTTTTTGCATTTTTAATTGTCATTTCAATTGCTCTTAGAACTGCGGGCTGAAATGTATCATAAAGATAACTGACACTTGAGTTCCCTCTGTCGACTGCCATTGTATAGCCTGTCAGATCATTTGTGCCGATTGAAAAGAAATCAACCTCTTTTGCCAGCAAATCAGATATCAGTACCGCTGACGGCGTTTCAATCATAATTCCAACTGAAACAGGGCGGTATGGTGTGCCTGCTTCCGTTAATTCGCATTCGCATTCAAAAATTATTTTTTTAGCCTTTGTTACCTCATCAAGGCAGGTAACAAGGGGCAGCATAATTTTAATTGTGCCGTACACTGCTGCACGCAGAATAGCTTTTAGCTGCTTTTTAAAAAGCTCTTCATTATCAAGACAGTAGCGTATTCCACGATGACCAAGGAATGGATTATCCTCTTTTCCTATATGAAGGTAGGGTATATCCTTGTCACCGCCTATATCAAGGGTGCGGATTATAACCTCACGTCCGTTCATCGCACGTGCAACAGTTGAGTATGCTTCAAACTGCTCCTCCTCATCAGGCTCGTCAGCACGGTCCATAAATAAGAATTCCGTGCGAAAAAGACCGATACCCTCACCACTGTTCTGAACAACATTCTGCACATCTTCAGGCTTGCCGATATTTCCGTAAACCGCTTTTTTGATTCCGTTTTTGGTTATTGTTTCTCTGTCTATAAAAGCTTTGAGCGCTTCCTTCTGCTTCAGGTAATCCTGATGCTTTTGTTCATATTCTTTGATTTCGATTTTTGACGGGTTGGTAAAAACTTTGCCCTTAAAGCCGTCACAAATAAGAGTTTCACCGTTTTTTATATGCTGTGTTGCATCAATAACTGAAAGCACGGCGGGAATGCCCATTGCTCTTGCAAGGATGGCACTGTGGCTTGTTATTCCTCCAACCTCGGTAATAATGGCTGTGACATTTTCTTTTTTTATTTTTCCTGTCATTGACGGGGTCAAATCTCCTGCGACAAGCACCGACCCGGCAGGAACAGTGCTTATGTCAACCGTTTCAACACCTAAAAGCTTTTGAAGAAGACTGTCCCTGATATCCTTAACATCACTTGCTCTTTGCCTTGTCAACTCATCTGCAGCGGCTGAAAACATATCAATAAACATCTGACAAACCGTATCAACTGCTTTTTCTGCTGCTGCGCCTGCAGAAATATTTTCTTCCATCTGTGAAATCATAAAAGGATCACGCAGCATAACAATATGCCCCTCTAAGATTTCTGCCTCTTTTTCTCCGGCAGATTTTTTGAGCTGTTCTGCAAGCTTATTTGTTTCAGCGGTAAAGCTTTCAACGGCATTTTTCAGTCTGGCTTTTTCATTTTCTTCATTGCTGTATTCAATATTGCTGTAATCGGTATTCATATCATTTATGATAACCGCTTTGCCGATACCGTAGCCCTGGCTGGCACCAATACCCTTAAGCATAATTTCCTCCCGATCATTACTCACCGAAGCCTGATTCAATCAGACTGACTGCAGCGTTGAGCATGGCACCCTCGTCTGTGCCGCTGCATTCAACAGTAATCTCTGTACCGCACTTAATGCCTGCTGCCATAATGTTCATTATGCTTTTTCCATTGATTCTTTTATTGTCTACAACAAGCTCAATGTCTGAAGCATACTTGGTCATTGCAGTCACGAACACATTTGCAGGACGCATATGAAAGCCCATTTCGTTTGTTATTTTTGTTGTTTTGGATATCATAAGCTCACCTTAATCATTTTCTCTTTTTGTCTTTTTCAAAAGTGCAAGCATAAATGCACCTGCTGCTGAGCCTGCGGCCAGTGCAGCAATATAGCCCAAAGGGTTGTCAACTACGGGGAAGACAAATATACCACCATGAGGTGCAGGGCAGGAGCAGTTAAACAGTGATGTTACAAGACCTGCAACTGCCGAACCTACCATACAGGACGGAATAACCCTGAGCGGATCTGCGGCAGCATAGGGAATAGCACCCTCTGTAATGAAGCACAGTCCCATAAGATAGTTGACAGGACCGTTTTTCAGTTCCTCGTTATTCCACTTTTTCTTGTTAAAGCTGGTGGAAAGCGCTATTGCTATTGGAGGAATCATTCCGCCAATCATCACAGCCGCCATAATCCAGCCGTTGCCGTCGGCAATAGCAGCAGTGCCGAAAACATATGCCGCTTTATTGAAAGGACCGCCCATATCAATTGCCATCATTGCGGCAAGAACAATTGAAAGGAGAACCTTGCTTGTTCCGCCAAGGTTTGTAAGACCGTTTGATAAACCTGTATTGAGCACGCCTATAACAGGATTTATTGCAAGCATAACAACACCTATAAGCAGTGTTCCGAGCAGTGGGAAGATAAATACAGGCTTTATTCCGTCCATTGATTTCGGAAGCCAGTTAAATGCTTTTTTGAGAATAAGAACAATTATACCTGCTACGAAGCCTGCAAACAGTGCACCCAGAAAGCCTGATACGGCACTGTCGTTGCCTGTAGGAGAGCTCAGTGTCGCACCCGTTGTGGCAAGGTAACCGCCCACAATACCCGGCAAAAGACCCGGACGGTCGGCAATCGATTGTGCGATATAGCCGGCAAGAATAGGCAGCATAAATGCAAATGCTGCTTTACCAATCCAGAATACAACTGCTGCAACAGGATTAGTTGAGCCGAAATCACCGCCGACATTGGCATTGCCTGCAAAGGTGTCGATAAGAAAACCAAGGGCAATTAAAACACCGCCGCCGACAACGAATGGCAGCATATGAGAAACACCGTTCATAAGGTGTTTGTATATCATATGACCAAAGTTCTCTTTTTCATCGTAATCGGTTGTATCGGTGCTGCTGTTATCGTTATAGACCTTAGCATTGCCGTCGATTATTCTTTGAATAAGCTCCTCAGGCTTGTTAATACCATTAGAAACTGTGGTTTTTATTACAGGCTTGCCGTTGAAGCGTGACATTTCAACATTTTTATCTGCGGCAATAATTATGCCGTCACATTCTTCAATTTCTTTTTTTGTAAGAACATTTTTTGCTCCGCCTGAACCATTGGTTTCCGCTTTTACGGAGTAGCCTAATTTTTCGCCTGCTTTTTCAAGAGCTTCAGCAGCCATATAGGTATGGGCAATGCCTGTGGGGCAGGCTGTTACTGCTAAAATACGGCAGCCTTTTTTCTGAACTGCTTCAAACTTTGGAGTTTCAGGATATTTTTCTTTTTCCTTTTTATCAATGATATCTAAAAACTCATCAGTTGTTTTGGCGTCTCTGAGCTTATTGCAGAATTCAGGCTCCATAAGCATAACCATTAATCTTGAAAGTATTTCAAGGTGCAAATCTCCGTCAAGGGGAGCCGCAATCATAAAAAGTATGTCTGTCGGCTTGCCGTCAGGGGCATCATAATCAATACCCTTTGGTGCTGTAATAGCTGCCAGCCCTGCTTTTTTTACGCTGTCGCTTTTTGCGTGGGGAACTGCGATTCCGTCACCGATTGCAGTAGTTCCCTGATTTTCTCGTGCAAGTATCGCGTCTTTGAAAACGCCTGAATTTGCCAGATTGCCTGCCTTGTTGTGAAGTGCAATCAGGCTGTTGATTGCTTCCGATTTTGTTGATACAGAGGTGTTAAGACTTATTGCATCTCTCTTCAATAAATCAACAATTCTCATTAAAATCCTCTCCTAAATTTAAATATTCACTTTCAAGCATTGTTCCGATTTCTTCCTTTGATGCTAATGAATGTGAAAATGCTGTCGCATTACCGCAGGCAGCTCCCAGTTTTAGTGCATAGCTGTAGCTGCCGCTTTCAATATACCCTGCAATAAAGCCTGCAACCATTGAATCACCGCAGCCTACAGAGCTTACTATCTTACCCGGAACATTGCCGATTTTATGGATGCTGCCTTGCTTGTCAATTAGTACAGCCCCGTGCTTACCCCGGGAAACCAAAACATTCTCTGCACCCTTCTCCTGTAGTAATTGACCATATTTGACAATGTCATCAAATTCTGCTATCCGAACACCAAAAAGGTCACCAAGCTCGTGATGGTTCGGCTTAATCAAAAACGGCTTGAAGCGAAGTACATTTAACAGCAAATCGCCTGTGGCATCAACTACGAATTTGATACCCTTGTTTTTCAGCTGTTCAAGAATGCTTTCATAAATATTATCAGGCAGGGATTTCGGTATTGAACCGGCCAGCACAAGGAAATCTTGTTCTTTGAGTCTGTCAAGCTTTTCAAAAAGCTTTTCAAGGTCTTCCTTCTGAATGTTTGGACCGTCTGCATTAATATCAGTTTCTTTATCTGATTGTATTTTGACGTTTATTCTTGTGCAGCCGTTTTTCAGCTTGACAAAATCATTGTTTACTCCATCGTCATTAAGCATTTCTGCAAGCTTGTCACCTGAAAAACCTGCGATAAAGCCAAGTGCGGTATTTTCAATTCCAAGTCGTGAAAGAATGGCGGAAACATTGATTCCCTTGCCGCCGTAATTAATCTGTTCGCTTTTGGCTTTGTTTATTTCACCCATCTGCAAATTATCAATGCTTATTACATAATCCAGTGCCGGGTTGAATGTTACTGTATAAATCATATATCAAATCTCTCCTGCTGCTTAAATTTAGTATTATCATTATATCAAAAATTAAACCAATGAAAAACTGTTTAAATAAAAATGCAACCTATAGTTGCGAATTTTCAAATTAAAATGTATAGTATAATTAAGTAATATCTGTTATTATTTATATGAGGTGATACGATGAGAGAGGAAACAGCGAAAAGGCTTTTTGAATACAGAAAGGCAAATGGCTATTCACAGGAGGAGCTGGCTGAAAAAATAGGAGTTTCCAGGCAGGCTATATCCAAATGGGAACGCGGTGAAAGCAGTCCTGATACAGAAAATCTGATTGCCCTTTCAAGACTGTACAATGTTACAATTGACGAAATGATTAACACTGGAAATGAGCCTGTGAAAGCAGAAAAAGCTGCAGAAGAAAAATATGAACAATCAGAATCTGCTGATTGTGAAAAAGACAGCAGGACAGAAGGCGATGAAGCTGATGAACCTGCACAGGCTCATGTGAGTTTCAGAAATGGTATTCATATCCACGATGGAAAAGATAAGGTTGATATTGGCTTTAACGGAATACATATTGAGTCAAAAAATGGTGAATCGGTTCATATCGGTTCAGGTGATGTAAAGGTTGAAGGTGTTGATGAAGAATACGTTTTTTCACGTGGAAAGGGAAGTAAGCTTTTTCATGCTATACTGCCTATGAGTGTTATAATAGCTTATCTTATAATTGGCTTTACCTTTGAGCAGGGTTGGGCATTGGGATGGCTTCTGGTGTTTATAATTCCGATTGCTGAAAGCTTTATTGCAGCGGTTAAAACAAAAAAACCATCTGCCTTTGCCTATCCGGTTCTTGTGACGGCTGTATATCTGACAGTGGGAATGTTTGAGAAAATATGGCACCCGACCTGGATCATGTTTTTAACAATACCTGTATATTATATAATAGCCGATTTTATCAAACCAAACAAAAAAACCGAGGATTAGTCCTTAGACTAATCTTCGGCTTTTTTTATTTATTAAGTTCGGCTTTGCCTTCGGGCGTATCACGATAATATTGTGTGAATGGATGAAAGCGTTCCTGCTCCTCCCATATTTCTTTGGCTCTCGGTGCCCACAGCTTTGCATATTCGTCACATTTTGAGCAAAGAACCTCCGCACTTTCAGGGCAGGTCAGATTTGTTGATTTAGCACCGGTTTTGCTGACCATTTTTCTGAGTGCCTGCGGATTTTCAAGCATAGGACAGGGTCTGAGCATATTGTTATTAAACGGCTGACCCTTATAATACTCTTTAAACAGAGGAGATTTAAGACATTCAATAATGCTTTTTTCCCTGATATTAGAGTCACTGTAGTGTACAAATACACAGGGTTCAACATCACCCTCACTGTTAATGTGAAAATAATTCCTGCCTCCTGCTATGCATCCGCCAACGAACTCAGCATCATTCTGGAAATCAACAGTGAAAATCGGTTTGCCTGTTTTACCATTTCTGTTTTCTCTTATTTTTCTGTAAACGTGCTCACGCTGGTCAGGTGAAAGCAGCAGCTTTGTATCTGCATCACTGCCGACAGGCATATAATGGAAATACCATGCAAAGCGTGCACCATTTTCAATCATTAAATCATAAAATTCGTCACTTGTTACAGCCTTATAGTTCTGGCTTGTGTAACAGATTGAGGTTCCGAAAAGACATTTGTGCCTTTTGAGCATCTGCATTGCTTTGAGTGTTCTTTGATATGCACCGTCACCGCGTCTGCCGTCTGTGGTTTCCTCACTGCCTTCAATAGAAAGAGCAAGTGAAAGATTACCGCATTTGTTCATTTCTTCACAGAATGCATCATCAACAAGTGTACCGTTTGTATAAGCAAGGAACAGACAGTCACTGTTTTCCTTTGCGACAGTTAAAATATCCTTTTTTCGGATTAATGGCTCGCCGCCCGTGTACATAAAGAAATGTGTACCGATTGCCTTGGCTTCTGTAACAATTCTGCGCATTTCGTCAAGAGTCAGATTGGAGTTATAACCATATTCTGCTGCCCAGCAGCCCTTACATTTCATATTGCAGGCTGATGTGGGGTCGAGCAGAATTACCCAGGGGATATTGCAGTGCTCCTCGTCCCTTTTTTTTCTGAGAGTTGATGTGCCGATAAGCCCAAGGTCAATGGCAAAGGTCAGAACTGCTTTTTTCAGCATTTCCTCGTCAACCTCTTTAAGTCCTCTGAACAAAAAGGTATTCCACACATTATTTTTATCGTTTAATATCTCAATCGGCTTAGTAAATGTGCTTTCCGGATACATTTTGCCGGCAGCAGCCTTGCCGATTTTAATCAGCTTAAGTATGTTTTTTTCGGGATTTTTATATACATACTTAAATATTCTGTTGCCTATCAGGTGAAGCACCTTGCTTTTTGTTTGAGCCATTCTGTTACCTCTTTCACATTACCTCTGGTGTTGTGATTTTTAGCATTGTTAAAATGTTTTTTATAGTATCCTTAACTGCCGTGCAAAGATAAAGTCTTGCACGCATTAAGCTCTCGTCATCAATCATAACCCTGTGTGCATTGTAAAATTTGTGGAACAGTGTCGCAAGCTCAATTACATAATGCGTAATTTTTGCAGGGTTATAAAGCTCAGCAGCAACAACAATTTCATCAGTGAGAGCAGAAAGGTGGCGGATAAGCTCCTTTTCTTCGTCACTGTTAAGCAGTGTAAGCTCTTCATCAGTCGGGGCTATTATTTCAACACCCTGTTCCTGTGCTTTTTTTAGTATGGAGCAAATTCTTGCATGGGCATACTGAACATAGTAAACAGGATTTTCGCTTGATTCCTTAGCGGCAAGCTCCAAATCAAAATCAAAGTGAGAGTTCGGCTCACGCAGATTAAAGAAAAATCTTGCTGCATCAAGCGGCACTTCATCAATAAGTGTATTAAGTGTTATAGCTTTGCCTGAACGCTTTGAAAGCTTAATTGTTTCTCCCTCACGCACAAGTCTTACCATTTGCATTATCACAGCGTCAAGTCTGTCAGCATCAAGACCCAGTGCGGTAAGTGCTGCTTTCATTCTCGGAACATAGCCGTGGTGGTCTGCACCAAGCACATCAATTGCCTTGTCGTAGCCACGTGTAACAAGCTTGTTATAGTGATATGCAATATCAGGTACAATATAGGTTGGCAGACCATTTGCTCTCACAAGTACAATATCCTTATCATTGCCGTATTCACTTGCTTTAAACCAGAGTGCACCATCCTGCTCATAGGTAACGCCCTTTTCTTTCATCGCAGTGATTACCCTGTCAACAGAACCGTCATTGTGAAGTGTTGACTCTCTGAACCATTTGTCATAAGTGATTCTGTATCTGCCTAAATCCTTTTCAAGCCCTGCAACATTTTTTGGCAGAGCATAATCAACAAGTGCATTCCTTCTTGTTTTGCTGTCACATTCAACATATTTATCGCCGAATTCCTCAATAAAGCTTTCAGCGTGTGCTGTGATGTCTGCACCCTGATATGCATCCTCAGGCATTTCAACAGTGCTGTCAAAATGCTGAAGGTATCTGACCTCAAGTGATGTTGCAAATTTCTCAATCTGATTGCCTGCATCATTAACATAAAACTCTCTGCTAACATCGTAGCCTGCCCAATCAAGAACAGATGCAAGGCAGTCGCCGATTGCACCGCCTCTTGCGTTGCCTATGTGCATAGGTCCTGTCGGGTTGGCAGATACAAATTCAACAAGCACTTTTTTGCCCTGACCGAAATCGGATTTTCCGTAATTTTCACCGCAGTCAAAAACATCTTTAAGTATTTCACTGTAATATTTCTGTGAAAGGAAAAAGTTCAGAAAGCCGGGTCCTGCAATTTCAGCCTTGTCAAATACCGTGTCTGTTAAATTAAGGTGTTTTACGATGCTTTCTGCAATCATCCGAGGCGCTTTTTTAAAAGCCCTTGCACCTGCCATGGCAACATTGCTTGAATAATCGCCGTTAGCCTTGTTTGCAGGTGTTTCAATTATAAAATCAGGGATATCTGCTTCGGGCAGCTCACCTGCTTCTATTGCATGGGTGACTGCCTTATTTATTAGAGATTTCAGTTCGTTTTCTGTTTCTTTAACTAATTTAGACATTGTTGTTACTCCTGGTTTTTTCTGAAGCTCATTTTAACCTCGTTTTTTGAGGCTAAGGCTCCGTTAAAATCAATATCGTATCCGAAAGTGAATTCACCGCTTTCACCATCAAATTCGGTGTCAATGGTGTGACCGGATATTCCCATTAAAATATCGCCGTATTCAGTACCATAGCGGCACATATTGCGCTTCGATTTTTCTATAATCATACAGGTTGCATAGGCGCTGTTTCTTGTCATTTCAACTCGGCTTTCATCCTTCTGGATTTTTACACACACGTCGATAGGGGAGGGTGATTGTTCCTGCGCCTCCTTGTAGTGCAATATGTAGCAGCTCTCATTTTCGTCGAGCGTGGCGACAGTGGTCATTTCCATGCTGTCTTTTTGCATATCAATCTGCTGTGAACCGAGTACTTTAAGTAGTACATTAAGCATTTTTATATCCTTCCGCCCCGCTCTAATGCAAGCTGAATCAGTCTGTCAATAAGCTCTTTGTACGATACGCCAACAGCCTCAAAAAGCTTGGGGTACATACTTATTGCAGTCTGACCGGGGATTGTGTTTATTTCATTAAGCAGTACACGCTCATCATCCTTGGTTACGAAGAAATCAACTCGGCTCATACCTTCACAGCCCATTGCTGAGTATGCCTTGATTGCCTGATTTTTAATCTCTTCTCTTTTTTCATCTGAAAGTTGGGCAGGAATAACAGTTTGTGAAGGGTTGTTATATTTTGCATCAAAATCATAAAATTCAGCTGAAGCAAGAATCTGACCAACCTCGCCGGTTATCGGCTCATTGTTGCCCATCACAGCACACTCAACCTCATAGCCGTCAATAAATTCCTCAAGAACAGCTTTTTTGTCCTCCTTGAATGCAATCTCCATTGCAGATATAAGCTCTTCTTTATTTCCTGCTTTTGAAATTCCAACGGATGAGCCTGCATTTGCAGGCTTAACAAAAATGGGGAAGCCGAGATATTCTGCGGCTTTATCAAGCAGCTCACTGCCGTTTTTGCTGTAATTGTATTTGCTGATAGCAAACCATTTAGCCTGAGGAATATTGAATGCATCGGCAACGGCATTTGTAACTGTTTTATCCATACATACGCCGGATGATGTGGCGTCACAGCCGACAAAAGGAATTTGTGCAAGCTGTAGAAGACCCTGAATTGTGCCGTCCTCGCCGTTTTTGCCGTGCAGCACAGGAAATACCGCATCAAGCTTAACAATGTCACCCTTTGCTGTAACTAATCCGCCCACTGTTGAATCAGGTGAAATGAAAGCGGGCACAAGACTTTTTGACTGCAGCCATTTGTCCTCCGGCAGAAGCTCAACATTATCATTAAAAATGTACCATCTTCCTGCTTTTGTAATTCCGATTAAAACAATATTGTATTTTGTAAGGTCAATATTTTGGATGATGCTTTTTGCCGAGATGCAGCTTATGTCATGCTCAGATGAAACACCGCCGAAAATGATTCCTATTGTAAGTTTGTTCATAAGAAAGTACCACTCTCCATAATTATTCATAATATTGTATCACAATAAGGATTAATAATCAATATAATAAAAAAATAAAAATTTAGTGACAAACAGTGCCTGTGATGTTATAATACTATAGATTAATATAGATTATTCTAATTATATTGGGAAATAATGTCCGATTTACTAATTTTTAATAGGAGAGTTACTATGGAAATCAGCGAAGTTTTCAAAATTGCAGAAAAAAATCTTGATGACATAAACAGTGAGCTTGGCTTTGCGGTTAAAAGCAGGGAAGATAACTGCATTGTCTTTTCCGGAGAAAAGGGTATTTACAGGCTTGTTTTTGATGCATCAAACAGCATAATGGCATTTGAATGTGCTTATGATACGGAGTCACAGGAGCCTGAATTTAACACATTGTCACGCAGTCTTTTTGACCCTATATCATATAACGAAAGGGATGCCAAGTCACTGAGCAATGAAATCAGGGACGAGCTTACAGCTTTGTTTATGTCAAGAAAAAAGGTTAACCTTGACAAGGTGAAAATGCCAAAAGCAGTGTCAAGAACGAAGGCAAAGAATGGTATTACAAGCTATGATACTGATTCCCTTGCAAACCGCTTCGGCACGCTCTATCCTGATATGAAGGATGCTGTTAAAGAAAATATTGTTAAGTACGGCGAATTCCTTCCTGAAACATTTTTTGTTGAAATAGGTACACAGAAAGTAATTGATGTTATTGCAAACGGCAGTGAAGCCGATGTCAAAAAGCTTTTCAAAATGCTGAATGAGGTTTATGAGGACGGAACGAACGAGGTTCAGGATATTATCGGTGTTACAATGCTTGGCGAAATGAAAAATGACCCGAAGCTTATGGAGGTTGCCGATAAATATATGAGTGAATATATGAGCGGACCGGTTCACGAGATAAATAAAATAACAGCTAAAAACAATAAGCTTACAAAAATGCTGAAAAATCCGCCTCCATATAAGCCTAAGAAAAAGAAAACCAATTTTATGAGCAGTCTTATGCAGCAGAAACAGGGTTAAGCCATGAAACACAGTGAAGAAAAATTTGTTAAACACGGTGTGGTGATACCGCTTATTATTGCAATTGTAATAACAGCTTTGTTTTTTGCGGTATATAATATTGCCCTTAAAAGCTATATTTTTAAGGAAAGAGAATTCAGTCTGTCGGATTATACCTATTCACAGGTTAAGGAGGCTGAGCCACAGAATATTACGCCAAGGGATAACAAAATAAAAAAATCTGAACTGACCTTATATGGTGATAATACTGTTATAGGCAATGCCGTGATTCATAGCAGTCCTACCCCGATTATTATTAACGGTAACGATATCAATGGTGCGGGCAGATTTAATATCACGGATTTCAGTAAGCTGCCCGGTGAAGCAGGATGCGTCTATATGTATTGCAACAAAAAGGACTCATCCGGTATTAAAATGCTGACTGAGGGGGATGTCATTTCTGTTGAAACCTATTATGGTGTTTTTGATTATGAAATGAGAGAATCTCAGCTTGTTGACAATGACAGTCATTTGAAAAAATGTGCTGATGCTTACGGAAGGTCAATCGTTATCTATACTGATGACAGCAGCGGCTACGGACTCGGCAACAGCTATTATGCAGTAATTGCCGAGCTTATCAGTAATGATGTTGTGGTTGAATAGGGAGTTTATATGTTTACTAAAAGTTCAAGGAGAATTCTCTGCTTTTTTCTTACAATTCTAATGGTTGTTGGTATATGTCTTTTTTTGGCCACTACTATTGTCAGGGCCACACTTTGCTCGCCTGTTTATATGGAAAAGTTCCTTTCTTCAAGTAAAATAGCAGCTTATAATGATGATGCTTTTAAACAAAATATTTCACTTTTGTCTGAAAACAGCGGAATACCTGTCAGAGTATTTGAGGCGTCTGATAATGTCGGAGGGTACAGCGAAACAGTTGTTGAACGATTTTATAACGGAAATGATACTACAATGCTTACCAAGAATAAAATAACTGTTTATGAAAATCTGATTATTGAATTTCTTGAGGGAAATAATGAGGCATATGATTCTGCATTTGTGCACAATACTGCAATCAAAGCAGCAGAAATTTATGCTGAGTGCTATGGCGTAAAGAATACTGAATTTTTCAAAGAGTTTATTGATAATACTGTAAGCAGTTACGGCAAGCTTGTTTCTTTGGGATTAGTTATTGTCCTTATTTCGTTTCTGTTGATATTAAGTCTTTTTGACAACAAGAAGAAATCCTACAGGTATTATTTAAGTGCTTTTACTGCAGCAGGATTGTCGTTTGTTTTTACAGGTGCAATCTGCCTTATATTAGGAATAGGCAAAGGAGCAGTAATTACTCCGTCTGTTTACAGTGATGCGATTTTTAAAAGCATTAATGTAATGTTCCTGATACACATTGCAGTTGGTCTGGTAGTGGTTGTTTTCTCAACGATTGCAGCGTTAAAATCAAACAAGCTTATCAAACACCATAGCAAATTCTAATATAATAGTTTTAAATAATATAATATATGATGTAACAATATATAGATATATAGATTATATACAATCGGTAAAGCAGTGTATTCATTAGGAAAACACTGCTTTTTACTTGTTTTGGCTAAAAATCAAGAGGTTTTTTTCTTAATCTAAATATGGGGTCAAGTATATGGAAAACCCGTGCTTTTATCAATATGTAGTATATTTTTTACTAAAAAATAATAAAAGTTACAAAATGTAAGAATTTTGTAGTACTTTTCTAACGATTTCACAAAAAAAATCAATCACGTGCTAAAGCGTTAAAAGTTAGAACCACAAGATATTGATAAGTCTTAATTTTGTCTTAATAATTAAAATTACAAACTTGTGCACATTGCACAAAAAACTCAACTTTGATTTGTTGACAACTTATGCATTTGTGATATAATGGCAAGCGCTCGGGGAAATAATAGTGTAAAGCAGAAAAAATTTACTTTCTGTTTAGTGGATAATTCCACTGAATATTAGGAGTTAAAGAAACTGAATAACCTAATATTTCGAAGACAAAGGAGATTAAGATGATAAACCAATCAAATGCTGGCGGACTTAAGGGCTTAAGTCGTGCAGTCCTTACAGCAGTAATTGCTTTTATTGTTGCAATCGGTATTTTTGCTACAACCGCATTCGCAGGTCTTGTTAGCCAATACAATGTTGAAATTCAGATTGACAACGATAGCTTTGTAGTTACAACGAATGAAACGGAACCAATCGAAATCTTGTCACAGGCAAATATCACTTTAGCTGATAGTGACAAACTTGATATCAGTGCATTTACAGGCAGTGAGGGCAGTGTTATCAGGATTGACAAACTCAATAATGTGAATATTGAATTTGACGGTGCAATAAACAGCTATTCTGTTTATGCAGATACAGTGGGTGAAGCACTGAACGAGCTTGGCATCAGCTCAGATGGCAAGCTGAAAGCAAATTATGAGCTGACTGATTCTATTAAAGACGGTATGGTGATTACCCTTCAGTCTGCAAAATCAGTTACATTGACAGTTGACAATACCTCAACTAAGCACGCAGTGTATCAGGGCACAGTTAATGACCTGTTAACTCTTGCAGGCATAAGCCTTGGTGCAGACGATTATACAGAGCCATCATTGAATACCGAGCTTAAGGATAATATGGCAGTCACCGTATATCGTGTTGAGTATAAAACTGTTGAAAAGAAAGAGAATATTTCTTTCAAAACCAGAAAGCAGAATGACAGCTCTATGAACATCGGCACCGAAAAGATTTTAACCAAAGGTGTCAATGGTGTAGATGAGGTCAGCTATGTGTTTAAATATGTTAACGGTAAGGAAGACGGTAAAACTGAGCTCAGCCGTAAGACCGTTAAAGAGCCTGTTAATCAGGTTGTAAATGTAGGCACAAAAGCAAAAAGCACAGGTGTAAGTGATAATATTACATTACAGTACAGTGCAAGATATAATGTGTCAAGCAATCCGTTAACCGCTTTTAAGGGCGTTGTTTATTACAATGGTCACAGAGAAACCTATTATTCTCAGAAGGTGCTTCCGGGCAATGGTCTGAATATTCCCGGCAGACATGTTGCAGAGGACGGTACCATAAGAGATGGCGACGGCTATATCTGTGTTGCAGCCAATACCTCCTATATGAAAAAAGGTACTACACTGATGACCTCTCTCGGTCCTGCAAAGGTGTATGACTGCGGCTGTGCATACGGAACAATTGATATATATGTAAACTGGTAACAGTATAAAAATACAGCAGAGATAATTAAACACTGCTGTATTTTTTTGTGCAATGATTTGTTTAAGTCAGTTTTATTTTTATGAATTGCTGTTGACTTATTATTGTAAATATCGTAAAATAAATTAAATATATTATTATAACGGAGGACTAATAATATGCTTAACAGTGAAAAAACATTAGAAAAGCTTGTTGCACTTTCTAAAGGCAGAGGTTTTGTATATGCAGGCTCTGAAATTTACGGCGGTCTTGCAAATACATGGGATTACGGTCCTTTGGGTGTTGAGCTTAAAGAGAATATTAAAAAGGCGTGGAGAAAGAAATTTATTCAGGAAAATCCATATAATGTAGGTCTTGACAGTGCTATTCTTATGAATCCGCAGACTTGGGTTGCTTCAGGTCATCTTGGCGGTTTCTCTGATCCGCTTATGGACTGCTGCGATTGTAAAACAAGACACAGAGCAGACGATTTAATTGAAAACTTTGACGGTACAAATGTTGCAGGCTGGAGCAATGAGGAAATGGCTGCTTATATCAAGGAGCATAGCATTCCTTGTCCGAACTGCGGTGCCAACAACTTTACTGATATCCGTCAGTTCAACCTTATGTTCAAAACCTTCCAGGGTGTAACAGAGGATGCTAAGGACGAAATTTATCTCAGACCTGAAACTGCACAGGGTATTTTTGTTAACTTCCAGAATGTGCAGAGAACTACAAGAAAGAAAATTCCTTTCGGTGTGGCACAGATTGGTAAGTCATTCAGAAATGAGATTACACCGGGTAAGTTCATTTTCCGTGTTCGTGAGTTCGAGCAGATGGAGCTTGAATTTTTCTGTAAGCCGGGTACAGACTTAGAGTGGTTTGATTATTGGAGAGGCTTCTGCCGTGACTGGCTGTATTCACTCGGTATCAAGGAAGAAAACCTCAGACTCCGTGACCACGACCCTGATGAACTTTGCTTCTATTCAAAGGCTACAACTGACTTTGAATATAATTTCCCATTCGGCTGGGGTGAGCTTTGGGGTGTAGCTGACAGAACAGACTATGACCTTACACAGCATATTAACACCAGCGGTAAAAATCTTGAGTATGTTGACCAGGTTAATAACGAAAGATATGTTCCTTATGTTATTGAGCCGTCACTTGGTGTTGAGCGTTTGTTCCTTGCTATCCTTACCGAGGCTTATGATGAGGAAGTAATTGACGCAGAAAAGAATGACACAAGAGTTGTTATGCATTTCCACCCTGCGCTTGCACCATTCAAAGCTGCAGTGCTTCCGCTTTCAAAGAAGCTCAGCGAGCAGGCAACAGAGGTTTTCAGTACTCTTGCTAAAAAGTTCAATGTTGATTTTGATGATGCGGGTTCAATCGGTAAAAGATACCGCCGTCAGGATGAAATCGGTACTCCATACTGCATTACTTATGACTTTGACAGTGAAGAGGATGGTTGTGTAACCGTTCGCGACCGTGATACAATGGAGCAGGTCAGAATTCCTGTCAGCGAGTTAGTTGCATTTATTGAGTCAAAGCTTGAGTTTTAAGAAAAGAGGACATTATGAATTATATTAACAGAGCCCTCGTTAAACAGCAGGCAAAGAATATCATAAAAGGCAAAGTCTTTTATATATTTCTTGTTACATTTATTGTAGTTTCACTTGCCAATATGAGCGTCGGTTTTAATATTGCTAATAATTATAATTACTATTTTGATAAAAACGACTTTGAGTTTTTCAATGACAACAAAGGCGGTTATAATGAGTTTTATGATTATTACAGTGATTTCGGCGAGGATTTTGACGGTGGTTATGAATATGATAATCCTATAGATGATTTTGAATTTGACGGTACTTCGTCATCACCTGAAATCACACAGCTTTCCATTAATAAAGCGGGGGGGATTAATGCTTTTCTCGGCGGGCTGATGGGCAGAGGCATCGGTGGTGTAACATCCTTGGCGGGCATTGTTTTTATGCCGCTTCTCGTTACATTGGCAGGAATGTATTTGTCACTTGTGCGCAAAAGTTCTGATGAGCCTTTTGCACTTGGCAAGGAGCTTGCAGGAATTTTTAAAAATTCCTTTAATGATACCTATCTGAAAAAGTTGCTTGTGGTTATTCTAAGACAGATTTTTATCGTTTTGTGGTCAATACTGCTTATTGTACCCGGTATTATATTCTATTACAGCTCATATTTTACAAATGAAATTATGAGTGATAATCCTAATCTTAAACCGACAGAGGCTATCAGACTTTCAAAGAAATTGGTAGCAGGCAACAGAACAGAGCTTTTCATTTTGGAATTAAGCTTTATTCCGTGGTATCTGCTTACAATTGTTACGCTTGGCATTGCTTCCATTTATGTTCTTCCGTATATTAATACAACCAAGGCTTTGTATTACGAGAATTTCCGTATGAGAGCCTTGCAGAACGGCAGAATTACACCTGATGATTTTAAGTCATTTGATGAAAGAACTGTTGGTAATAATGGCGGCTTTGCATATGGTTATACGGCACCTTCTCCCGGTGCAAGTGATTATTATTATGCACCTCCTCAAAGCGGAAATCAGGGAAATGAAGGAAACTATTATTATACTGATCAATCGAATGATACTCCGCAGCCTCAGCAGAATAATGCTGCAGAGAATGCTTTTGAAGAACAGACATTTGAAACACCGACAGATTATGTTTCAAACGAAGAAAATGAATAATAAAATCAATGACGTGGTGCTTAAAATGTACCACGTCTGATTTTTATTTAATAGAATAATTATGACAGCAGTTTAGGCTGGAAAAAATATGTAAATATGCCTGAAAAAACAGTGAAACAGGCTTCAGCTGTAAAATTATTTTAAATGAAGTTTATATAAAGTACACAAAAAAATTATGTTTTAATTTTAAAAACTCAGCAGTTTCACAAATTGTGATTTTGACAAAAAAAAGTATTGAAATTTTTAATAAAAATATTTATAATTGCTGTGGTGTTGGAATAGTGGTAATGTAAGACAATTTAGTTCAGTTTTTTCTATTACTGCTTTTTACAGCAAATTTAATTTTAAAACTATATTTCTTTATTGAAGGAGGAATGAGAAAAGGAGTATGGAAAAGAAAATTAAAAAAAGCTCATTATTTAAAAAGATAATGGCGTTTATCTGTGCGATGACCCTTGTGATGTCGGTTTCAATGCCTTATGCATATGGTGCGGCATCAGACGTTACTCAAGTAACGGTAAAATACGAAGATGGGATGGAGTTATTTGACTATAATGGTGATTTTACTTTTGAAGATTACGCATATAGTGCAGAGCCTGTTCCCGTATCTTCCACAAAATCTGTATTGGTTGATTTTGGAGCGGAAGAAAACAGTTATGTTATAACAGCTTGTGATAGTGCCGGTGAACCGACAGAAAACTTTGCAAGTACATCTATGTTTAACTTCCTTGCAACACCTGCAGAGAGCGGTTTGGTTATTGCAAGTGCCACAAATGGTGCTGTAACAAGAGTTGCACTTAAAGGAACTGACAGCAGAGTGACAGTTACTCTTTCCAGAGCAACCGGTGATGTTGTTGTAGAGCTTAAAAATCCTGAAAAGCCCGATAATGATGTTACATTTAATTCAGGTGACGGCTTTGCCTACAGTGATATTACTGTTGACAGCGTGGCAAAAGACCCTGTAAGTGATGTTATTCAGGCAAAAGCAGGTCAGGTTGTAAGTTTTAAGGTTAATCCTGCAGAGGGTTATGTGATTGATTCTGTTACTGCTGATAACGGAACCAGAATTAATAAGACCGGTGATGTTTATTCATTTACCGTAGGCTCTGCTACAGAGATTAATGTAGCAACAAAATATCAGATTAAATATGATGAAGAAAATTCAAATACATATAGTATTATCAAGGGAAAAGACAGTGCTGATTTAGGCGACAGCTATCAGTTCACCCTTGCTCCGAAGGCCGGCTACGATGCACCACAGGTTGTAATAACCTCAGGCGGAGAAATCGTTGAGCCTATCATTTCGGGTAATACATATGCCTTTGCAGTGCAGGGTGCAACAACAATCAAAATTACAGGCTCTGCTTCACAGAAAACATATGATGTAAGTCTTAACAATGCTTCAGGTGCTGATAAGACCTTTGACTATGTTAATGTAGATACAGATGAAGCTCTTGGTTCAAAAGTAACTGTTTCTCACGGAGGAACTGTTTCTTTCAGGATTAAGCCTGTTGATGGTTACAATGCATCAGGTGCTTATGTAATATTAAATAATACTACAAGAATTGATGCGGTAGACGGCGTGTTTACCATTTCAGACATCACTGCCAATGCAAGTGTTGAGGTAAGAGGTGTTGAAAGAACCAGATATCAGATTAATGTAGTTCAGAATAATAATGAAGCTTATACAGTAATAAGCGACAGTATAAATGACGGTAAGGTTGACGTAACATACGGCAGCAGATTTACATTCAGAGTAATTCCGGCTGAAGGCTATCAGACTCCTGTTGTTAAGTTTAACGATACCGTGCTTACTTCAAGCGGCAGCAACGAGTATGTTACGCCTCAGATTACTTCAGACAGCAATACAATTACAATTGATGCCGGTGCTAAAAAACCGTTCAATGTAACACTGCTTCGTCCTGACGGTGCTGTTTATACTTTTGGCGGTTATGATAACTTAACAGTTGCTGAAGGCGGCGTATTTAAGTTTACCGTTGAAGCAAGCGAAAGATATGATATTGCTAATGCTAAAGTAACAGCTACAAATGGTGATATCGCTAAAGACCCGGATGTTACAAATGGCTATATTCTCAGTAATGTAACTGCTGATACTACAATCAGAGTTACAGATGTTTTGGAAAAGACATTCAGTGTTTCAGGTCTTACTGCTGCTGATGGATACACAGTAACAGGTGCAGGCATTGAAAATGGTGAGGCTGTTGTAACCTACAACAGTAATTACACTTTCTATGTAAGACCGATGGCAGGCTATAATGCTCCTGAGGTAAAAATAGAGGGTGCTCAGTTTGATAATGACGGCAACGGCGGATACACACTTCTTGGTGTAAAGAGCAATGTTGCTGTAACAATCGGTGCTGCTGAATCAAAGCAGTATGCAGTAAAGCTTTATGGTGCAGACGGCTGTACCTTCACTGATGCAGACGGCAGCCCGTTACAGAACAGCTCAGTAGCATATGGAGCAAGCTTTGCATTTAAGCTTGCACTTGATGAGAGCTACAGTAATTCAAAGCCTACTGTAGAGATTAACGGTGAGCCGATTTCTGCTGACAGCAATGGTGTTTACAGAATTGAAAATATTACTGCTGATATAATTGTTAGAGTAGGCAATGTTAACCTGAACACATATCATGTAACTCTTACTGCAGATGACGGTGCTGTTGTAAATGCAGTAAGCGGTCTTGACATTGTTCACGGCGGCAACTTCAATTTCAACATTTCATTAAATGCAGGTTATGTAATTGATAAAATTGATATCAAAGGCAATAACACGCAGCTTTCTGCAACAGGCGGAAGCAAGATTGTTGAAAATGTTACAAATGACATAACAATCCACGTAAGTGTTAAGAAAATTGCTATCAGCTATGATATTAATGCCGGTCAGTCACAGGTTAATGTTATTAATGACAGCATTCAGTATGGTGATACAGTAAAGTTTACTGTTACTCCTAATGAATATTACAAGGTAACTCATGTATATGTTAACGGTATTGAATATGGCTCTTCAAATGGTGAGTATACCGTTGCAAATGTTACTTCTAATATGAATATTTCGGTTCAGACTGAAGCAGTAAAGCTTACAGTAAATATCAGAGGTAACGGTTATTATGACGATGAAACAGTTACTTTCACCTATGCAGGCGAGTCAACTGTTAATCTTTCAGCACTCAAATCAAACAATGCACTTTATATGTTTGATTACTGGACCGTAGACGAAGGTGCACTTGACTTTGACAAGAGCAGTGACAAAACCATAAGAGTTACCGCTAATTGGAAGGTTGATGCTGAGTATGTTGCACAGAATATCACTCTTACAACCCAGCATATGACATACGATGGTGGTAAAGTTGTTCTTAGAACATATATTAATGTAAACGGAGATTTGGCAACAAATGAAAAATTTGCAAATGCTCAGATTACCGGATATGGCACTTTGGTTACCAAAACAATAAAGGATGATTCTTCTTCCTCTGAATGGACAGATTACATCACAAAAGGCAACGGTAATCACAATGCTAATTCAACAGCTCTTCAGATTGAACAGATTGTCGTTCCTGAGAAAAAGGTTGGTATTGTTAACTATTATCATATAAATCAGTCAATCGCTTTAAATGAAAAGCGTGAAGACAATTTCATCAGGCTTACAGTTAATAACTTACCTGTAAATTCTCTTGAAAGCTTTAAGGCTGCAGGCTGGATTGAGCTTAATATCAATGGTGAAAAGGTTATTATCATCAGTGAGTGGGACAGCGATCTCAGCAAAACGAATGATAACCTCTATCACGATACAACAGCACCGGACGAGGTATAAAAAATTTAATTAATTTTAGAATATTGTATATTCATACGCAAATGCATCTGGCTTTTATAAAAAACTAATAAAAGTTTGCAGGAGGTTGATTGATTTTATGCAGCGTAAAATGTATAAAACACCTGAATTTGAGGTTCAGCTTTTAAATGATGTTAATGCTGTAATAACAACAAGCGGCTTAGGTGGCGGCGACGAGGTTAACGGTGGCGACATTGACTGGGATTTCGGCTTCAGTAGTGATTTTTAAACGAATACCATTGTATTAATTAACACTTTTATGAGTGCGGGTTATCCCGCACTCTTTTTTGTAAAAATTAAAAGCAAGTGCTTGAAAAGTACTTGCTTTTTGGTACGCCGGAGGGTCCCGTCACTTGCTGACGAAAGGTCCACCGGACCTTTCTCCCAAATCAAAGATTTGGAGCCACGTGGTTCGAGTCCCTTGGTGTGGTAAGAGAGTAAAAATAAAAAAAGCAAATACCTAAACGGTACTTGCTTTTTGGTACGCTGGAAGGGACTCGAACCCCCGACCTACTGGTTCGTAGCCAGTCACTCTATCCAGCTGAGCTACCAGCGCACATATGCACAACTTTTGTGCTTAGATAATATAACACAAAAGCTGAAAAAATGCAACACTTTTTTTAATTATAATTGATTTAATTTTAAATATTCTTCAAGAATATCTGCACAAAGGTGAACAATTTTAGGGCATGGACGCTTTTTATAGTATTCCTGTGTTCGCTTTTCCGGGATAGGTTTGTCAGCGCCTTTGGTATTTAAGCCGAGAAGCTCACGGCATACGATTGCTCCTGTTTCAGCCTTAAATCGGTTTGAAACATATTGAACACGTTCATACATTTTGGCTCTGTCATCATATACATAAACTGCGGAGAGCACAAAGGTCATAGCAGAAACGGAGCCGCAGACCTCTCTCATTCTTCCCATACCTCCTCCGAAGCCGAGAGTAAGATGAGTAACCAGCTCTTTGTCAAGTTTCATTTCTTCAGAAAAAGCAACAGCCACTGCCTGGCTGCAGTTGAACCCATTTCTGAAAAGGCTTTCAGCGAGCTCTCCTTTAGTCATATTAATCCATTCCTCCGTCCATATCCTCAATAGTAGGTGCCTCTGTAGTGCTTACAGGAGAAAATACAGCAGAAATGCTGACATCCTCAGCAGCAGTGAATGAGTATCTCATTGTGCTGCTTATTTTTGTGCCGTTTGAGTACCAACCATCAAATTCATAGCCATCATCCGGTGTGGCAGTAATTGTTACGTTGTCGCCATCTTTGTATGAACCGCTGCCATCAACAGTGCCGCCTCCGTGGCTTACAAGCTTTATAGACCAGTTTTGCTGTTTTGTTGTAGTTGTGGTTGTAGTGGTTGATTCGGTAGTTGTTTCTTTTTCGGTTGTTCTTTCAGTTGTACGCTTTTTTGTTGTTGACTGCTGCGCTGACAGTGTCTGTGAAGTGCTTGATGTGGATGATGCAGAAACATCATTTTTATTTTTTGTGCTTGCTACAACAGCTACAGATGCAATTATTGCTACAAGCAGCACAACAAGTATTGCTATTACAATTATACTCTTTTTTTCTGCAAGCTTGTTCTCATTCTTGCTATTGTTATCCACAGGCGGTAAAGTGTTGTTGTTTGAATTAACAGCATCGTAAGGCTGTGCCTGCTCCTCGGGTACAGGGGTGCTGAAGTCCTCTTCGTCATAAAGAGGGGAGCCGCAATTTTCGCATATATATCTTTTATCGTCATTTTCAGTTCCGCAATTTTTACATCTCATAAATTTTAGCCTCCGTTAAAAATTAGGGAATTTTTCCATATTATAGCACAATAAATTGCAAATCTCAATGAAAATTGGCGTATATTAAAAAAATAGTCATTGAATTTTCAAAATACTATTGACATTTTTGCAATTTTACGATAAATTTTATATGTAGTGTTTTAGACTAAACAGATTCGTACATTGTACAAATTATGAAAGGGGAACCCTAAATGAACAAATATGTAAAAAAGGGCTTATGTCTTGCTCTCGCTGTTGGTATGATTGCTACCAGCTTTGCAGGTTGTAAGAAAGTTAACTATGTAACAAACGGTGCTATTGAGGCTATTCACGAGATTAAGACCGGTGACTGGCAGAAGACAGATGATAATGCTGATGCAAACTCTTCAGAGGATGTGCCTGTAATTGATGCGTTGACTCCGGGTACTTACGGCGGTGTTGAGTTCAATACACTTGAGGATGTTGCTGCTTTCTATAAGGACGCTTATGATTATACCAAAACTTTAACTGCTGAGTATATTGACGGTGACGGCAATACTCAGACATGGTATAAGCTTCTTGGTGATGAGGATATGACAATTGGTGACATTATGATTGATGGTGCATCAAACTCACTTATTAACAATCTTGTTCCTGGTATTGCAGGCGGTTTGTTTGCTAAGAATACTTATGGTCTTGTTCCTTGCTACAACAGAAATCCTGAAATGGATAATAACCTTGAGGATGATACACGTAAGAATGACCATGATTTCAGAACATCAGCCGTAACTGCTGACGATATCCTTGCTGCTAATATTACCGATAATGGTGACGGAACAATCAAAATGGTGATTCAGCCTAAGGCCGGTTCTATGAGTATGCGCGGCGATGACTCTGCAGGTCGTTTCTTCGAGGTTCTCGGTGATATCGGCGGCGTTATGGGTCAGATTGATGTGCTTACATTCGCATCAGGTACAGTAGAGGAAAATGTTAAGGTTGACTATAAGGGCGGTACAGTAACAGTTAAGGTTGATACTGCTACTAAAGAAATTCTTGAAGCTGATTATAATATGGTTGTTAACATTGCTGTTAACCATGCTAATGTTGCTGTTATTAAGGATAAGAGTGCTACTCTTACTATCACTTACACAAACCACTATCCTGCTTCTGATGATTATCTTATGAAAGAAAAGCAGATTAAGAGAAAATAATTGAGAAATTTGAAAGGCTCGGTACTTTTATGTACCGAGCCTTGATTTGTTTGTTCATAAAAAATATATTGATAATAATATTTATATGTAGTATAATTGAAATACTATTTTAAAGGAGAATTGATTATGGACGATAACCAAATTCCAAAAATGGATTATGATGCCGATGAGGTAATCAATGAATTCAAGGAAAAAATTAAATGGCCCAAGGGTGAAGAGGTTGAGGCAGTAGTTAAGCCTGACAAGATGCCGCTGCGTGTGTTGATTTCGTTATTAATAACACTTGTGGGCGGGGGAATAGCATATTATATGATGCTTCCTGCTCTTAATATTCATGATTCTCAATTTTATATGTTCATCGTTTTGCTTGTTGCAATTTTTGTTGCTGCATTTGCATTTGTATGTAAGGCAAACAAAAAGGTTGAACGTAAGGAGTATGTTAAGAAAAAGACACTTGTGCCGTTAATTATAGTGGGCGTTGTGCTTGTTGTTATGGCAGTAGGCTGGGTAACCGGTATTACACTGTTCAGAGCAGGCAGCTACAGTCAGCTTATAACTATCGAAAATGGTGATTTTGAAACTGATTTTGAGGAAATCAGCTATGATAAAGTGCCGAGAGTTGACGCTGACAGAGCTTATACCCTTGCAGACCAGCAGCTTGGTTCGCTGAGTGAATATAAGAGCCAGTATGTTGTTTCTGCAAATTCAACCCAGATTAATTATAAGAATACACCTGTAAGAGTTTCTTATCTTGAGTATGCTGATGTGTTCAAGTGGGTTAACAATACAAAAAATGGTTTGCCTGCATATATGATTACAGACCTTGTAACTCAGAAGGTTACAGCAATCAACTGCGTTGAGCAGTTCGGAGAGGGTATTAAGTATTCTCCTACTGAGCTGTTCAATGAAAAATTGATTCGTCATCTGCGTTTTCAGTATCCTACAATGCTGTTTGATACTCCTAATTTTGAGATAGACGATAGTCAGCATCCATATTGGATTACTGCTGTTCTTGACAAGACAATCGGTCTTTTCGGCGGTACGGATGTTAAGGGTGTAATTATTACCGATGCCCTTAATGGTGAAAGTAATTATTATGATATTGAACAGGTTAAGACAGATACTTCACTTAACTGGATTGACGTTGTTTACAGTGAAGCACTTTTGATTGAGCAGTATAATTACTACGGAAAGCTGCAGAATGGTTTCTGGAACTCAATTATTTTCCAGAATGATGTTAACATTGCATCTGACGGCAGCGGTAATATTGCAATGAATGATGATGTTTGGGTGTACACAGGTGTAACCTCATCAGAGTCTGATGCTTCTAACTTCGGTTTCATTTTATGTAATCAGAGAACGAAGGAAACAAAGTATTATCCTAATGCCGGTGCTATGGAGAATGCTGCGCAGAAATCTGCAGAGGATGCTGTACTGAACTATGGCTATCGTGCAACCTTCCCGATTCTTCTTGGTATTGATGATAATCCGACTTACTTTATGTCGCTTTATGGTACAGGTAATACAGTAAAGGGCTATGCTTTTGTAAGTCTTGAGGATAAAACTGTCGTAGGAACAGGTCTTCTTGATGTGGCAAAGAGTGATGCCAGGGCACTGAACAGTGCACTTGAAAGCTATATTGATGCTCTTAAAGAAAAGGGTGTAGCGGATGATGTTGATAAGAATAATGTTATTGTCGATACAGAGGAAATAGACAGTGTTGATAATAACAATACAGATTCTCAGACTCCGCCTCCGGCTTCTTCAACAGACGGCAATAAGGTTACCGGAGAGGTAACAGATATTAAGTCATCGGTTAATGACGGCAATACGGTTTACTATCTGCAGATTGACGGCAAGTATTATTATATCAAGGTGACTGATGCTATGGAGGTACTGCTGATTAATAAGGGTGATACGGTTACAGTTGAATTTGAAAAGTCAAATGATACCTTTATTCCTGCCACATCAGTTACAAAATAATCATTAATTTTATCAGGGGCGAATGTTTCAGGACATTTGCCCTTTTTATATTTGAAAAGTCTTTATATATTTTTGTTGCAATTTGATTATTTTGTGGTATCATAACAATGGGGTAGATTTGATTGTGTTTTATAATCATTTTTACTCAATAAACTATGGAGCATTTTTATGAAAACTAAGAAAACAAAAATCATCTGCACTATGGGTCCTGCAACGGATAACCCGAAGGTGCTTGAAAAAATGATAAAAGCAGGTATGAATGTTGCGAGATTTAATTTCAGCCACGGTTCATACGAGGATCACGAAAAAAGACTTAATGAGGTAATTGAGGTAAGAAATAGGCTCAATCAGCCAATTGCCACATTACTTGATACAAAAGGACCCGAAATCAGGCTTGGTGATTTTGAAAATCCAGAGGGTGCGGTTATAAACTCAGGCGATAGGTATACACTTACAACAATACCGTGCATGGGCAATGAGAAAAAGTGTTATATAAATTATGAGGGACTGCCTGCTGATGTAAGCGTGGGCACAACAATTCTGATTAATGACGGTCTTATTTCAATGAGGGTTGAAAAGGTTAACGGCACAGACATTAACTGTGTGGTTATTGATGGCGGTCTTTTGACAAATCATAAGGGTGTTAATGTGCCGAATGTTGAACTGAAGATGCCCTATCTTTCATCAAGAGATATGGCAGATTTGCAGTTTGGTGCTAATCACGATTTTGATTTTGTGGCAGCTTCATTTGTAAGAAGTGCAACGGATGTAACAATTCTGCGTAACTATGTTGAGGCTATCGGCTGGAAGAATGTTAAAATAATTTCTAAAATCGAAAACGAGCAGGGTGTAAAGAATATTGATGAAATTATCAGCGTGTCCGACGGTATAATGGTAGCACGTGGTGATATGGGTGTTGAGATTGATTTTCAGCGTATTCCTGCTATTCAGAAAATGATTATTCATAAGGTTTATGACGCAGGTAAAATTGTTGTTACTGCAACACAGATGCTGGAATCCATGATTAATAATCCAAGACCGACAAGAGCGGAAATTACCGATGTTGCCAATGCTATTTATGACGGCACAAGTGCAATCATGCTTTCAGGTGAAAGTGCTGTGGGCAAGCATCCTGTTGAGGCTGTTGAAACGATGACATCTATTGCAAAAAACACAGAGGATGATATTGATTATATCAAGCGTTTCAATAATTTCTATCCGCAGAGTATAGCAAAAGACACTACGTTGGCTATCAGTCACGCAACTGTTACTACATCTCACGACTTGAATGCATCTGCTATTATTACCGTAACAAAGAGTGGTACTACTGCAAGATTGATTTCAAAGTTCAGACCTGCAACAAATATTATTGGTGCAACTATTGATGAAAAGGTGTGGCGCCAGCTTAGCTTAAGCTGGGGAGTTACGCCGATTAAATGTGAATTGAAAGATAATACTGACGAATTGTTTGACCATGCGGTTGAGGTGTCACTGGCTGCAAATGCAGTTGAAAAGGGTGACATTGTTGTTATTACCGCCGGAATACCGCTTGGTATTTCAGGCACAACGAATATGCTGAAGGTACATCAGATTGAGGATTGATTTTTTTGACAGCAGTGCTGCTGAGTTTGAAATCGTTAAGGCAATCCGCACCTGTGTTTTCACAAATGAGCAGGGTGCAGATGCTGACAATGAGTTTGATGAATATGATAAAACAAGCCTTTTTGCACTGCTTTATGAGGGCGATAAGCCTGTTGGTACGGCAAGAATTGCCGAAACCGCAGCAGGCATAAAAATAGGCAGAATTGCAATTTTGAAAGAGTGCCGCGGTAAAGGTTACGGTGCAGATATAGTTAAGGCTGTTACCGACAGGGCCTTTGATATGGGTGCAGATAAAGTGCTTGTCGATGCTCAAAATTATGCTGTGCCCTTTTATGAAAAGCTGGGTTTCAAAGTAATCGGTGCTGAAATTACAGACAGAGGATTGCCGCATATACCTATGTGCAGGCAATAGAGGAGGAGTTTATGGCAAAGAAGAAAAGTAAGATTTCATCGTTGGTTATAGCAGCTCTTGTTGTTGTGCTTCTTGCTGTTGTGGCATTTTTCGGCTATAAATATATAACTGATGAGATTGATGGCAACAGAAGACAGGAATCAGGCAGCGTTGTTAATATTACAAGTACATCGCAATATGATGTAGGACAGGCTCTGTTTACGAATGAAATTATTAACAGCGATACAATCTGGGATATGTGGATGAGTAAGCATTACCCTGATTTTGAATATATTCCCGGTGAATATGAGCTAAATTCTCAGATGAGCTACGAGGAAATTGCACAGAAGCTGAAAGCTCCTGATATTACGCATCAGTCTGTTTCCATCTGTATTCCGGAGGGCTATGATATTTTTAAAATCTCAACCACTCTTGAGGAAAACGGTGTATGCAGTGCTGATGATTTTCTCAATGCCTGCAAGGATAAATCCAAATATGACTATTCATTCATTGCCGACATTCCTGATGGTGGAACTGTTGCTTATCCATTAGAGGGCTTTCTTTTTCCTGCAACATATGATTTTGCCGAGAATATGCAGGCTTATGAGGTTGTTGATACAATGCTCGGTGCATTTGCTGACAGAATAAACAGTAGCTGGAAAACCTATTGTGAGCAGAACAATATGACGATGTATGAGCTTGTAACCCTTGCTTCTGTTGTTGAAAAGGAAACCTTAGGGGAGGGTGTTGCGCAGAAAATTGCTTCAGTGTTCATCAACAGACTTGAAAAGGGACAGCAGCTCCAGAGCGATGTTACCATTGATTATGGTAATAAGCTGCGTGAGAACGGCTTTGCAGATGATATTGTAACATCCTATAACACCTATAAGTGTGCGGCACTGCCAAGCGGTCCGATCTGTAACCCGGGTGTCGGAAATATTGATGCGGTTGTAAATCATGCAGATACAGAGTATTTCTATTTCTTCTCCTATAATAACGGTGCCGATTTTTATTTCACAGATAATTATGATGATTTTCTGGCACAGTGGGCAAAGCTTGGAAGCACAAATACAGATTGATACAGATTGACAGCTATAATTTTGACGGTTATAATATACATGGATTTTCTGTGTGTTATTATAACCGTTTTTTATTGAGGAGATATAGCTATGCTCGGTACAGTACCAAAAATTGTTTTGTATATAATGGTTTCAGTTGTATATGGTATCATATATGCTATATTAATGAGGCTTCCGAAAAAGCTGCGTGCTATCATAATGACAATTGTTTTGATAATTACAGTCATAGCTGTAGGTGCATATGCGTATAGTCAAGCATCGCCGCAGGAAATTGCTCAGTCTAAAATTTTTGCAGCACAGCAACTTAAACATTTTAAATATTGTGATGATTATTTGCAGTGCCTTGAAAAAGGCGGATTTGGAAAAAGTGAATTAGTTTATGAAATCAAGAATGATGATTTTGATACTGCAATCTTTCTTTCCGAGGATGGTTTTACATATAGGGTGGATTTTGAAAAAAAGGAAAAAGATGGATTAACGCAATACCGTATCAGCGATATAGATATTGACAAGGAGGAATCTCGTCATTATTCCGATTACTGTAAGCCGATAAATGAAGATGTTGAATATATTTGGACCAGTGTTAACAGTTATGTGGCAAAGTTTGATTTTGAGGGATATAAACCTGAGATAATCAATATTAATATGACAGTTGCCGGTTTAGATATGATTTTTCATTATTATATTATTGATAAAAGCAAGGAACCGGTTTTTAACTGCAACTACGCCCCGGTTTATGGTCTCCTTAATGAGGCGGAAGCTGCTGAAAGAGCAGTAGAAATCTGCGATATTATAATGAATATGGATTTAGATACGGATGTTAATACATTAGCTGATAAAATCGGTGCTTCCGATGTAAAAAAACTGCCTGCGTCAATACCTGATACATATGATTATACTCTTGACAGCGATTTCACTTTTCGTTCACACGGTCTGCCTTATGAAAGCTTTGTTATGTCAACAAAGTACGGCTCGGTAACATTTAATATGAGCGATAAAACCATAAAGGCAAATTATTAGAGTGTTATTGCAAAGAAATGATTCCTTTTTTTGAATAGTTTAATAAATATTTCTATTGACAAAATCGCAAACATATGGTAATATATCCACACAACAAAGAAGAACGAACCCCGTTCTCCCCTTGAGCGTTAGCAAAAAGGGCAATATTACATTTGTAATTATTGAGGTGCGGGCGTTTTGCGTTCGCACTTATTTGTTATTAATTTTTAAGAGGTGTTTTTTATCAGTAAGGAAGCTCAACAGATTAATGGTGAAATCAGAGATAAGGAATTACGTGTAGTTTCTGCCGATGGTGAGCAGCTTGGAATTATGAGTGCCAAAGCAGCACTTAAGCTTGCAGAGGACAGTGACCTTGATTTGGTTAAGATTGCTCCTCAGGCTAAGCCTCCTGTCTGCAAAATTATGGACTATTCAAAGTTCCGCTATGAGCAGGCTAAAAGGGAAAAGGAAAACCGTAAAAACCAGAAACAGATTGAAACGAAGGAAATCCGCCTTTCAGTTACAATAGATGTTGGTGATTTCAATACGAAAGTTAATCAGGCTAAAAAATTCCTTGCTTCCGGTCATAAGCTGAAGGTTTCCATCAGACTTAAGGGCAGGATGATGGCTCATTCGGATTTGGGCGTTGACAATATGAAACGCTTTGCCGATGCTGTTGCAGAGGAAGCTAATGTTGATAAAGCACCAAAGCTTGAGGGCAGACAGATTCTTATGTTTTTGTCACCAAAGCAGGCTAAGTAATTTATAATACGGAGGAATAATTATGCCAAAGATTAAGACACACAGCGGCGCTAAAAAGCGTTTTAAGACAACAAAAAGCGGCAAGGTTAAGCGTGCTCATGCTTACACCTCACACATTCTTACAAAGAAATCAACAAAGCGTAAGAGAAATTTACGTAAAACTGCAGTTGCTGACGTTACAAACCAGAAGCAGTGCAAGAGATTAGTTCCTTATAAGTAAGAAGAAATTGCTTAGATATTAAGCTTAACTATAAACACGGAGGTATATTGACATGGCAAGAATTAAGGGCGCTATGGCCACTCGTAAAAGAAGAAAGAAAGTATTAAAAGCAGCTAAAGGCTACTACGGCGGAAAGCACAGACTCTTTAAAACGGCTAAGCAGGCTGTTATGAAGAGCGGACAGTACGCATATATCGGCAGAAAGCAGAAGAAGAGAGATTTCAGAAAGATGTGGATTACTCGTATTTCTGCTGCATGCAAAGCAAATGGTATGAACTACTCAACATTTATGAACGGCTTGAAGAAAGCCGGTGTTGATCTTAACAGAAAGATGCTTTCTGAGATTGCTATTGCTGATCCTGCAGGCTTCACAGCACTTGTTGAAGCTGCAAAGGCTGCATTATAATTCGGTATTTTCAGACCCGTGAATTTCACGGGTCTTTTGTTATGTATTTTGTGTAAAGGTCTTTTCTTTGCACTATAAATTGTGTCAATAGCTAATGTATAAATTTAATAATATTTTTTATTAAAAATGGGCTTGACATATAAGCCGCTCTTTAGTATAATACACCTTGCTGTAAAGATTATTGCTTTACACTTATTGAGTATATGAAAGGAGAGGTCTGTTTGGCTAAAAATCTTGAAATTCCTTTTTTGCTGGATTTTTATGGCGAAATGCTCACGAAGAAGCAGCATGATTTTTTAGTCTACTATTATGAGGACGACCTTTCTCTTTCCGAAATTGCTGAAAATGAGGGCATAACCCGTCAGGGCGTCAGGGATTCAATCAAGCGTGCCGAGGCTCAGCTTTTTGATATGGAGGAGCATCTGGGGCTTGCAAAGCGCTTTAATGAAATGAAAAAAGGTATTGACGAAATAGTCGAGTGTGCTGAGATTATTAATGAATATAATCTGAATCACGCCCTTTCAATGGAGGTCAATGACTGTGTTGCCCGAATAAAAACACTTGCCTCTTTCCTTAAAGAGGGTTAGGAGTTGATGACTTGGCATTTGAAGGCTTAAGCGAACGCTTAGAAAATTCATTTAAAAAATTACGTGCCAAGGGCAAATTAACTGAGTCAGATGTTAAAGAAGCAATGCGAGAGGTTCGTCTTGCACTTCTTGAAGCAGATGTTAACTATAAAGTATCAAAGGAATTTACCGCTAAGGTAACAGAACGTGCTATCGGTGCCGATGTTATGGAGTCGCTTACTCCCGGTCAGATGGTTATTAAAATAGTTAACGAGGAGCTTACCGATTTAATGGGCGGCAATGAGTCAAGGCTTGCAATTGCCAACCATCCTCCGACTGTCATTATGATGTGCGGTCTTCAGGGAAGCGGTAAAACAACGCACTCAGCAAAGCTTGCTCTTAAGCTTAAAAAAGAAGGTCACAGACCTCTTCTTGTAGCCTGCGATATTTACCGTCCTGCAGCTATTAAACAGCTTCAGGTTGTGGGTGAGCAGGTTGGTGTGCCTGTTTTTGAAATGGGTACTGAAAACCCTGTTAAAATTGCTGATGAGGCAATTAAATATGCGAAGGACCACGGTAATGATTACGTGTTCCTGGATACAGCCGGCAGACTTCATATTGATGAGCAGTTAATGGAGGAGCTTACAAATATTCGCTCCACAGTTCATCCTCATGAGATTTTGTTGGTAATTGATGCAATGACAGGTCAGGATGCAGTCAATGTTGCCAAAAACTTTAACGAAACACTCGGTATTGACGGTGTTATTTTAACAAAGCTTGACGGTGATACCCGAGGCGGTGCCGCACTGTCTGTAAGAGCTGTTACAGGTAAGCCGATTAAATTTGTCGGTACAGGTGAAAAGCTCGACAATCTTGAAACCTTCCACCCGTCACGTATGGCATCACGTATTCTCGGTATGGGTGACGTGCTTTCTTTTATTGAAAGGGCAGAGCAGTCACTTGACGAGAAAAAGGCGGCTGCACTTGAAAAGAAGCTTGCCAAAAATAAATTTGACCTTAATGATTTGCTTGATCAGTTTGACCAGATTGAACGAATGGGCAGTCTGAAGGATACGATCAAAATGATACCAGGCATCGGCGGTAAAATAAAGGATGAGGATATTGATGAATCAGCCTTTACAAAATTCAGGTCGATTATTTATTCCATGACGAAAGAGGAAAGAACAAAGCCTGATATTATAAATCCGTCACGTAAACGCAGAATAGCAGCCGGCTGCGGTATGCAGGTTGAGGATGTTAATAAGCTGCTTGCTCAGTTTAAGCAGATGCAAAAAATGATGAAGCAGTTCGGCGGCGGAAAAGGCGGGCCGAAAATCAGCAAAAAGATGCGTCGTATGATGCAGGCTAATCCTGATATGGCAGAAAAGATGATGGGCAAAATGGGCGGCGGTTCCAACCCATTCGGATTTTAATCAGTTCATAAACCATAACGGTTTGAAAAATATAAATAATTATTTAATTTTTTGGAGGTAACAAAAATGGCAGTAAAGATCAGACTTCGTCGTATGGGTGCAAAGAAGGCACCTTTCTATCGTGTAGTAGTAGCAGATTCAAGATACCCTCGTGACGGTCGTTTCATTGAGGAAATCGGCACATATAACACAATGGTTGACCCTGCTGAAATCAGAATTGATGCAGACAAGGCTAAGAAGTGGATTGCTAACGGTGCTCAGCCAACTGATACTGTTAAGAGTATTCTTAAAAAAGAAGGCATCCTTTAATCTTTGATTATTGTTAAAAATAACAAAGCTTAACAGGAGGTGTTTTCTTTGAAGGATTTGTTGATTTCTATAACTAAGGGCTTGGTATGCAAGCCTGAGGATGTTTCTGTTGATGTTAGCGAACCTAATGAAGAGGGCGTAACCGTTTACCACCTTCATGTAAATGAGGAGGATATGGGCAGAGTTATCGGTAAGCAGGGCAGAATTGCCAAGGCTATCCGTGTTGTTATGCGTGCAGCGGCAACAAGAAATGACGCCAAAATATCAATAGAGATAGACTGATTTTAGAAAATCGTTAAAACGGATTGAGATTATCAATCCGTTTTTTGTTTGCATTATTTGATTTAAAAGCTGTTTTATGATATATTACTATTATTATGAGAATTGGAAATGTTGAAATTAAAAACGGAATATGCTTAGCACCTATGGCAGGTATTGCTGACAGAGCCTTTCGTGAGCTTTGTATCAATTATGGTGCCGGTTATGTTGTTACGGAAATGGTATCGGCAAAGGGCTTGACAATGGGCGATAAAAAGAGCGCTCAGCTATTAACACTTGGTGAAATTGAAAATCCTGCGGCAGCACAGATTTTTGGTGATGACCCTGAGGTCATGGCAGCAGCGGCTGTTAAATGCCTTGATTTTAAACCGAATACAATTGATATTAATATGGGTTGTCCTGCACCTAAAATTGCAATGAACGGCGGCGGTGCAAGTCTTATGAAAAAGCCTGAGCTTGCAGGTGAAATTATTAAGGCGGTGTCATCTGCTGTTGATGTTCCCGTTACGGTTAAAATCCGCAAGGGCTGGGACGATGATCATATCAATGCTGTCGAGCTTGCCGAAATTGCCGAAAAAAATGGTGCAAGCGCTATAGCTGTTCATGGAAGAACAAGAGTTCAGATGTATTCAGGTACTGTTGATTACGATATAATAGCTGAGGTTAAGCAGGCGGTCGGCATTCCTGTTATCGGCAATGGTGATATTACCGATGAGCAATCAGCCGCAATTATGCTTGAAAAAACGAATTGTGACGGCATAATGATTGGCAGGGGTGCACTCGGCAATCCTTGGCTTTTCAGACGGATTAATGCATATCTTGATGCGTGCAGAGTTCTGCCTGATGTGAGCATAAATGAAAAAATGGTTGTTATGCTTAAGCATATCAAAAAAATTATTGAATACAAGGGCGAATATACCGCAATGCGTGAGGCAAGGCATCATGCTGCTTATTATACAAAGGGCTTAAGAGGCGGTGCCGCTTTCAGACGTGAAATCGGTACACTCGAAAAATATGAGCAGCTTGAGGAATTGGCTTTCAGAATAGCAAAGGAAAATGAGTAATGATTTTTAAAAACTGTACCTTTTATAACGAATTTTTTGAAAAGGAATTCGGTGACATTGAAATTGAAAACGGAAAAATAAAACAGATAGGTATTCTTGGAGAAGGCAGGGATATGAACGGTTTAACCCTTATTCCGGGTTTGGTGGATATTCATATTCACGGCTGTGGCGGCGGTGACAGCAGTGATGCATCTGTTGAAAGTCTTGATAAAATCACGAGTGAGCTTGCCCGCCATGGTGTTACCTCCTTTTGCCCCACTTCAATGACTCTGCCTGAGAACAGACTTCTTGATATTGTCAAGACCATTGCCGATTATAAGAGCGGCGGCTCAAAAATTGCAGGTATTAATCTTGAAGGACCATTTATTGCAATGAGCAAAAAGGGGGCACAGAATGCCGAATATGTCCGTGGCGGAACAATAGCAGAATTTGATGAGCTTATGGCGGCTTCAAACAATATGGTCAAGCTGATTACCATTGCACCCGAAGCCTTTGACAGCAAGGAATTTATTGAATATGTGAGTCAAAAAGTGACTGTTTCTATCGGTCATTCTGCGGCGGATTCCGAGGAATGCAAAAAAGCAATTGACTTTGGTGTGAGCCATGCAACGCATCTTTATAACGCTATGACACCGATGACGCACCGTGAAGCCGGCATAGTCGGAACTGTGATTGACAGTGATGCTACCTGTGAGCTGATTTGTGACGGTGGTCATATATGCCCTGCTGTTCTTAGAAATACATTCAGGATGTTAGGCGAGGACAGGGCAGTTGTTATAAGCGACAGTATGCGTGGTGCAGGTCTTGGCGAGGGCGAGTTTGAGCTTGGCGGTCAGCAGGTGTTTGTTGAGAAAAACGGAAAGTATGCCGTACTTGCCGACGGAACAATTGCCGCATCCATTTCAAATCTGCATACCGAATTTAAAAATCTTCTTGAATTCGGTATTGATTTTAAGACTGCACTTAAAGCCTGTACAATCAATCCCGCAAGGGTGATTGGGGCTGATGATGAAATCGGCTCAATTGCAGTGGGCAAGTGTGCAGATTTCGTATTCCTTGATGAAAATATGGATATTAAAGAGGTTTATATAAATGGAATATCAGCTTAATATTGCACTCATTGAGCCTGAAATACCGCAGAATACCGGCAACATTGCCCGTACCTGTGCGGCAACAGGGGCACGTCTGCACCTTGTGGGACCAATGGGCTTTCAGATAACAGACAAGCAGGTGAAAAGAGCAGGACTCGATTACTGGGATAAGCTTGACATCACATATTACGATAGTATGGAGGATTTCTTTCAGCAGAACGAGGGTGCCGATTTTTACTATTTTACCACGAAGGGCGGTGTTGCACACAGTGATATGGCATATAAAAACAATGCTTTTCTTGTATTTGGTAAGGAAACCAAGGGTCTTCCCGAGGAGCTTTTAAAGGATAATTATGACAAGTGTGTCCGTCTGCCGATGAGGGGGATTATCAGAAGCCTTAATCTTTCCAATGCTGTTTGTGCAGGCACTTATGAGGTGCTCAGGCAGTGGGATTACCCTCAGCTTTCGCAAAAGGGCAGGCTGACTAAGTATGATATCGACTGAAGGAGTTCATATGATTTGTATTGATAAATATATTGAAGAATTAACCGCCGAGCTTAAAGAAGCTTTCGGCGGCAGACTTTTATATGTGGGTCTGCAGGGCAGCTATTTGCGTGGTGAGGCGAACGAAAACAGCGACATCGATATAATGGCAATTATTGATGATATGACTGCAGAAGATTTAAAAACGTATAAAAATGCTCTGATGGCAGTGGGGGATTATGATAAATCCTGTGGCTTTATTTGCGGCAGGGAAGAGCTGAAAAGCTGGAATGTGTTGGAAATATGTCATCTTCTTCATACAACGAAGGACTGCTTTGGCTGTTTAGGTGATTTTGTTCCGTTATATTCAAAGGCTGATGTTTTGAATTATATAAAAATGAGTGTAGGAAATCTTTATCACGAGCTTTGTCATCGATATATCCACGCGGACAGAGATTGCAATGTTTTATATTTCCCTCAAACCTGCAAGGGTGTATTTTTTATTTTGCAGAATCTGCACTATCTTAAAAGCGGTGAGTTTATTTTAACCAAAAAAGAGTTGCTTGAAAGCCTTAGTGCGGCAAAGGATAAAGAGGTTTTAGCACTTAGTATATCTTTAAACAGCAGTGAAAATACAGATTATGATTTTGACAATGTGTTTAAAATCGTGTATGAATGGTGTCAAAGCACACTTTCAAATTTGAATTATTAATATATTTTGTCCTTTGATTTCATATAATTGAGTATGAAAAAGAAGGACATTTTTTTATTGATTATTCTGTCTGCTGTTGCAGTGCTTCTTATTGTGTTCTCCGGTGAGATGCGTGAGGGTGCTTATAAGGGTCTTGCACTGGCGGAAAATACAATAATACCGAGCCTGCTGCCGCTGCTTATCATTTTTTTGCTGATTATGAAAACGGGGGCAAGGGATGTTATAGCAAGAGCCTTGGGATTTGTGTCGCACTATCTTTTTAACCTGCCTATGGTGACAATACCTGCTGTTCTTATGGGGCTTGTGGGCGGTTATCCCACAGGTGCACTGCTGACACAGGAGCTTTTTTTATCGCAGGAGATCGACGGAGCTCAGGCTGCAAGACTGTTGAGATTTAACTTCTGCGGCGGCTGCGGCTTTATTATTACAGCAGTGGGTACAGTAACGCTGTTAAATCCGAAGGCAGGACTGATACTGTTTGTGTCCAACATTACAGTTTCGGTGCTTATGGGCTTTGGCTTGTCATTTACACAGCCGAGAATAAAGAAAGGCTATTACTCTTATCGTGAATCACCATCCTTTGGCAATGCCATTGCAGATTCAGCCGAATCTGCAATAAAGTCAGTTCTCAGCATAACAGCCTTTGTAATCTTTTTCGGTGCAGTCAATAATATTGTATCACTTCCGAAATTTATTTTGCCTGTTATTGAAATCACAAACGGTCTTTGCAGCGGAGAAACTTTCAGCCTGCCTGAAATCAGCGGTTATCTTGCTTTCGGCGGACTTTGTATTCATATGCAGCTTTTGCCGTCAATACTGAAATGCGGTATGAAATATGTTGATTTTCTGTTTTTTCGCGTGCTTTCGGCACTGCTCAGCTATTGTGTGACAAAGCTGATTTTATTGGCTTTTCCTATGGAGCAGCAGGTCTTTTCAAACAATGTCAGTGCAATACCTGTGTTCTCCAGCGTCAATATAGGCTTGTCATTTTTGCTTATTGTAGGCTGCTTTGTTCTGGTGCTTGATATCAGCAGCAGAAAAAGAGCTATTGACAATTAGCATTTTTGTGTTATTATATTGGGGTAAAGTAAGATTGTTAATCTTGTTTGGGCAGTTCGTAACCATCCTGCCTTGGCTTGCCGATAGGCTTAGCCATAATCAAAACTAAGGGAGAAGTGTTATGTATTATACAGGGTGAGTTATGCCCTTTTAGTGCATAGGCAATGCGTCCTTAGGGACGCATTTTTTGTTTTTATGGAAAGATACAGTGTAATTAAAGAAAAAAATCCAAGGGAAATCATTTTGCTCAGGGGGCGCGGATGTGTTTATAAAAAATGCATATTCTGCGATTATCATACCGATTGCTGCAATGATGATGAAGAAAACTATCAGCTTAATCATTCGGTTTTAAGTAATGTTACGGGTGAATATGGTAATCTTGAGGTTATCAACAGTGGCTCGGTTTTTGAGCTGGACAGCAAAACTCTTGGTGAAATCAAGAACCTTTGCAAGGAAAAGGGTATTAAAACAGTTCATTTTGAAAGTCATTTTATTTATAATGATAAAATCCCTGCTTTAAGGCGGACTTTTGACGGCTTTGATTTAAAAATGAAGCTTGGGCTTGAAACCTTTGACTATGATTTCAGAGAAAATGTTTTAAACAAAGGCATCAGGGAAAGAGCCCCGGATATTATTGCAGCGCATTTTGATGAAGCAAATTTCCTTTTCGGTATAACGGGTCAGAGCGCACAGACAATGAAAAAGGATGTTGAGCTGGGGCTGGAGTATTTTGAGAGGATTTGCATTAATATAATGTGCAATAATACCACCGATATAAAGCCTGATATGAATGTTATTAAAGTGTTTATGGACAGACTTTACCCTGTTTATAAGGATAATGACAGGGTGGATATTTTGATTAATAATACTGATTTTGGAGTAGGTGACTGATATATGATTAATGAATTATTACTTATTGGCTCTGTTATTTTTATATACGGAGCAGTGCTTTTAGCATATAAATTTTTTGGTAAAACGGGACTTTACTGCGTGTCGGCAATCGCAACCGTGCTTGCAAATATTGAGGTTGTTATATTAATTAATGCGTTCGGTATGGAGCAGACTCTCGGTAATGTGCTTTTTGCAGCAACCTTTTTGGTAACGGATATTCTGAGTGAATGTGAGGGCAAAAAGGAGGCAGGTAAGGCTGTATGGCTGGGTGTTTTTTCATCGCTGTTTTTCCTCGTTCTTTCACAAAGCTGGATTGCATATATCCCTGCTGACAGTGATACCATTCACGGTGCCGTTTCACAGGTGTTCTCAAATACTCCGCGAATGATAATTGCTTCACTTGTGGTATATGCAGTAAGTCAGTTGTTTGATGTGTGGCTTTATCATAAGTGGTGGGCATTTACTGAAAAAAGATTTGGTGACAAGAGAAGATTTTTATGGCTGAGGAATAACGGCTCAACCTTAATCAGTCAGATTCTCAATACGCTGCTGTTTACTCTTTTTGCTTTCTGGGGAACTTATGATACAAAGACAATGTTTTCAATTTTCCTGTCAAGCTATGTGATTTATATTGTTACAAGTCTGCTTGATACACCTGTTGTTTACCTTGCAAGAAGGATTAAGGATAAAAAACAAATTACTGATAAATAAAATGAAAGACTGCCTGTATTTTAATCAATGCGGGCAGTCTTTTTTATTGTAAAGTTTTGTTTATTGTGGTACAATACATTTGATTAAGTACAAAGGTGATTTTATGAAATTATTAGTTCTTGACGGTAATAGTATTATTAATCGTGCTTTTTACGGTATTAAGCTGCTTACCACAAAAAACGGTGAATATACAAATGCTGTTTATGGCTTTTTAAATATTCTGCTTAAGCTGAAGGATATTTGTAATCCTGATGCCGTGGCAGTTGCATTTGATGTGCACGCACCTACCTTCAGGCATAATATGTATGATGCTTATAAGGCAGGGCGTCACGGAATGCCTGATGAACTGAGAGCACAAATGCCTGTGTTAAAGGAGCTGCTTAAAAGTCTTGGCATTAAAACTCTTGAAAAAGAGGGTTGGGAGGCTGATGATATTCTCGGTACCTTAGCTGAGGTTTGCCGTAAAAATGGTGACGAATGCTTTATTGCCACAGGTGACAGGGATTCACTGCAGCTTGCTCACGGCGGCGTTAAGGTGCTTCTTGCACGTACAAAAATGGGACAGGCAGTTACAGATATTTACGACGAAGCAGCTATTATGGAGGAGTATGGTGTTACTCCTGCCGAGCTTATTCAGGTTAAGGCTTTGCAGGGGGACAGCAGTGACAATATTCCCGGTGTCGGCGGTGTAGGTGCAAAAACTGCTCTTGATTTAATTCAGCGTTTTCACAATCTTGATTATATATATGAAAATCTTGATGAAATTGATATAAAAGCAGGTGTCAGAACAAAGCTTGCTAATGATAAGGATAAGGCATATTTGTCCTTAAAGCTTGGCACAATCTGCACGGATGCTCCTGTTGATACCGATATTCACGGCTATGCCGATACGCCTGCGGATAAACAGAAAGCAGTTGCACAGTTTATCAGGCTTGAGCTGTTTTCACTTATACCTAAATTTAATCTTGACCCGAATGCTGCACCTGATGTTCAGGAGGAGCAGGCTGAGGAACGTGTTCTCAGCCGTTTAACCTGTGTGGATGCTGATTATCTGCTTGACAGAGTAAGGGGCAAGGATGCCTATTTTTACCCGGTAATGATTGACGGTGCAATCAGTGATTTGTATTTTTCCTTTGAGGATGAAATCATTGTTATGCCAAGTGAAACACCGGAGTATTCCTATTTTGTAAGAAATTTCTTTGAGGATGAGAATACGCCTAAATACAGCTATAACACAAAGGAGCTGCACCGTCTTGCGTGTAAATATGGTGTTGAGCTTAAGGGTGTCAAGGGCGATTTGATGCTGTCGGCTTATCTGTTAAGACCCGGTGACAGCAATTATGATTTAGAGCACCTTTGTATGGAATACGGTGTTAAAATTCCTGAGTTTTTAAATACGCTCGGCGAAAAGGATATGACGGTTTCCCTTGCAGGAACAGTTAAACCGCTCTTTGAAAAAATGAACAGCCTGATTGATGAAGCAGGTGAAAAGGAGCTTCTGACCGAGATTGAGCTGCCGCTTTCCGCCGTGCTTGCAAAAATGGAATTTGCAGGCTTTGAGGTTGACAGGGCAGGTATTGAAGCCTTCGGCAAAATGCTTGGTGAAAAGATTAACAGTCTTACAAAAGCCATTTATGAGAGCGTAGGGCGTGAATTTAATATCAATTCCCCCAAGCAGCTGGGTGTTGCTTTGTTTGAGGATTTGGGATTGCCCTGCAAAAAGAAAACCAAAACAGGTTATTCCACAAATGCCGATGTGCTTGAAAGTCTTGTGGATATGCACCCTGCAATTTCACAGATACTCGAATACCGTTCGCTCTCTAAGCTGAAATCTACCTATTGTGACGGACTTTTAAAGGTTATTGAGGAGGATGGCAGAATTCATACCCGTTTTAATCAGGTAGAAACAAGAACTGGCAGAATTTCATCACTTGAGCCGAATCTTCAGAATATTCCTATCCGTACCGAGCTTGGCAGAGAAATGAGAAAATTCTTTGTTGCGGGTAAGGGCAAAAAGCTGATTGATGTGGATTACAGTCAGATTGAGCTGAGAGTACTCAGCGACCTTGCAAATGATGAAATTATGATTAATGCCTTCAATAATGGTGACGATATTCACACAATCACTGCATCACAGGTGTTTAATATGCCGATTGAAATGGTTACCAAGCAAATGCGAAGCAGGGCAAAGGCTGTTAATTTCGGTATTGTTTACGGTATCGGTGCTTTTTCACTTGCCAAGGATATAGGTGTTACCAATAAAGAGGCAAAGCAGTATATTGACAATTATCTTGCCACCTACAGCGGTGTTGATACCTATATGAAGCATATGATTGACCTCGCTAAGGACAAGGGCTACAGTGAAACTCTCTTTCACAGAAAACGCTATCTGCCTGAGCTATCCTCTTCCAATCATATGATGCGTGCCTTCGGTGAACGTGTTGCACGCAATATGCCCATTCAGGGCACGGCTGCAGATATTATCAAAATTGCAATGGTTAAGGTTGATAAGCGCTTGAAGGACGAGGGAATGGTGGCACATTTAATCCTTCAGGTGCACGATGAATTGATTGTTGAAGCACCTGAAACTGAGGCGGAAAAGGCACTTGCCATTGTGACCGAGGAAATGGAGAATGCCTGCAGAATGAAGGTGCTGCTTCGTGCAGACGGTTCTGTCGGTGATACATGGTTTGATGCTCATTAAAATCACATCTTTTTTTATTATGCTTTATTATAGGCGGAATTCTGCTCGGTCACATTTAATGTATGCCCCCGTTGACAAAATTTCACCAAAGCTTTGCCTGATGAAAAAAATCTGCTGATTTTACTATATTAATTTTGTTGAATTTATTTTAATACTGAGAAATATATGAAAATACAAATTATAAAAGCTACAAAAGAGAATACGGCTGACATCTTTCTTGTTGAGCAAGCCTGCTTTTCCATTCCGTGGACAGAGCAAAGTATAAGCGACTCGATAGAAAGTGACAGCAATTATTTTAATATTGCATATGCTGACGGTAAACCTGCAGGCTATATGAGTATGCAGCTTGCAGCAGGCGAGGGGGATATAATGCGAGTTGCCGTTTTGCCTGAATACAGACGGCTTGGCATCGGCAGGGCATTGCTTAATGAATGCTTTGCGTCAACTAAGCCTGATGTTGTTTTTCTTGATGTCAGGGAAAAGAATGTTCCTGCTATAAAACTTTATGAATCCTTTGGTTTTGAAAAAATAGGAATGCGTAAAAACTATTACTCAAACCCAACGGAAAATGCGACAATTATGACATATAATTTAAAGGATAAAGTATGAAAATTTTAGGTATAGAGTCCTCCTGTGATGAAACTGCGGCAGCAGTTGTTGAGGACGGACGAAATGTTTTGTCAAATGTAATAGCCACCTCACTTGAAGAGCATAAGCTCTACGGCGGGGTAGTGCCTGAGATTGCCTCACGCCGCCACGCAGAGTCGATCAGCGGTGTAGTCAAAGAGGCATTGGAGCAAGCAGGGTGTACAATGGATGATATTGATGCAGTAGCGGTTACATATGCCCCGGGCTTAATCGGTGCACTGCTTGTTGGTGTTAATTTTGCGAAGGGTCTTGCTCTGGCAACGGATACACCGCTTGTGCCTGTTCACCATATCAGAGGGCATATTGCATCAAATTACATTTCGGGTGATGCTGAGCCTCCGTTTTTGTGTCTGATTGTCAGCGGAGGTCACTCGCATATTGTAGCTGTTAAGAGCTATACTGAATTTGAAATTATCGGTAAAACCCGTGATGATGCAGCAGGTGAGGCGCTTGATAAGGCAGGCAGAACGATGGGGCTTGAATACCCCGGCGGTGTGAGTATTGACAGACTCAGTCCTCAGGGGGATGAAAATAAATATGCTTTTCCAAAACCGAGAGTGACAGGCAGTCCTTATGATTTTTCTTTCAGCGGGCTGAAAACCTCTGTTATTAACACTGTCCATAATGCACAGCAAAAGGGTGAGGATATTGATATACCAAGCCTTGCGGCATCCTTTCAGAGAGGTGTTGCGGACTGCCTTATTACAAATCTTGAAAAGGCAGCAAAGGATTTTGGATATAATAGAATTGTTATTGCAGGTGGTGTGTCTGCAAACTCAAAATTGAGGAGCGAGGCTGAAAAGCTATGCAGAAAAAATAGGTGGCAGCTATACCTGCCCGAGCTGAAATACTGCGGTGACAATGCAGCTATGATTGCATCACAGGGTTATTATGAATTTATACAGAATAACACCGCTGTCGAAAACTTGAATGCATACGCAACTATGCCTATTGATAAAAGCTACAAAAGTAATTGATAAGGTGTTATTTAATTGTAGCAAAATAATGAATTTTAATCAGTTCTATTGAATTTTTGCTATTATTTGGTATAATCTATAAGTGAATTACTATAATGTAATTTGGTTCTCATTTATATTACAAACTATTGCTAAAGGAGAATAAGTAATGGAAACAAATCTTACAACTAACAAATCATTACTTGCCTGGCTTGACGAAAAGGTTGAGCTTTTAAAGCCATCAAACATTGTTTGGATTGACGGCTCTGACGAGCAGATTGCTGCTCTCAAGGCTGAAGCTGTTGAAACAGGTGAAATGATTAAACTCAATGAAGAGCTTCTTCCTGACTGCTTCCTTCACAGAACAGCAGAAAACGACGTTGCACGTGTTGAGGACAGAACTCTTATCTGCACAAAGAATGAAAAGGATGCAGGTCCTACTAACCACTGGATGGATCCTGAAAAGTGCTACAAAATGTTATATGACATCGCTGCCGGCTCATACGAGGGCAGAACAATGTACATCATTCCTTATTCAATGGGTCCTGTTGGTTCACCATTCTCTAAGATTGGTATTGAAATCACTGACTCAATCTATGTAGTTCTCAATATGAACATTATGACAAGAGTTGGCAAGACTGTTCTTGACTGCCTTGGCGACAGCAATGACTGGGTTCGCGGTATGCACTGCAAATGTGATGTTGACCCAGAGAACAGATGGATTTGTCAGTTCCCTGAGGACAACACAATCATTTCAGTTAACTCAGCTTACGGCGGAAATGTTCTTCTTGGTAAAAAGTGCTTTGCTCTTCGTATCGCTTCTTACCTTGGTAAGAATGAGGGCTGGCAGGCAGAGCATATGCTTATTCTTGGTTTGGAGAAGCCAAACGGCGAGGTTAAGTATATCTGTGCTGCATTCCCATCAGCTTGCGGTAAAACAAACCTTGCAATGCTTATCCCACCGGAGGGATATCAGAGCAAGGGCTACAAGGTATGGTGCGTAGGTGACGATATTTCTTGGATCAGAAAAGGTCCTGACGGACGTCTTTATGCTATCAACCCTGAAAACGGCTTCTTCGGTGTTGCACCCGGTACAAATATGAAGTCAAATCCAAATGCTCTTAAGTCAACAATGAAGGGCACAATCTTCACCAATGTTTGTCATAATCTTGACAACAATACTGTTTGGTGGGAGGGTCTTGACAAGAATCCTCCAACAAACGCAATCGACTGGAAGGGCAATCCTTGGAACGGCGCTGAAAGTGAAGAAAAGGGCGCTCATCCAAACTCTAGATTTACAGCCCCTGCTGTTAACTGTCCTTGTATTTCAAGCGAGTTCGAGAATCCACAGGGTGTTCCGATTTCTGCTATCGTATTCGGCGGCAGACGTGCTAAGCTCACTCCGCTTGTATATCAGTCAAAGGATTGGAACCACGGTGTATTCGTTGGCTCAATTATGGGCAGTGAAACAACTGCTGCTGCAACAGGTGCAGTTGGTGTAGTTCGTCGTGACCCAATGGCAATGCTCCCATTCTGCGGTTACAATATGGGTGACTACTGGAAACACTGGATTGAAATTGGTGAAAGCCTTGACCCTGAAAAGGCTCCTAAGATTTTCAACGTTAACTGGTTCAGAAAAGACGATGAGGGCAACTTCCTGTGGCCTGGTTTCGGTGACAATATGCGTGTTCTTGACTGGATTATTGACCGTTGCGACGGTAAGGTTGATGCTCAGGAAACTGCTATCGGTTACCTTCCTTATGCTAAGGATATCAATCTTGAGGGTCTTGATATGACTGAAGCAGATCTTGACAAGATTCTTGATGTTGACAAGGCTGCCTGGGAAGAAGAGCTCAAGGGTGTTGAAGAGCTTTACGCTAAGTTTGAAGATACTCTTCCTGCAGAGCTTGCAGATGAGCTTTCTAAGGTTAAGGAAAACCTTGAGAAATAATTAAAGATGATAAGCGAGTCAGTGTTGCTGGCTCGCTTTTTTTGCATGATTGTGCGTGTTTGTTTTCTAATAAAATAATATCTAACTTAATATTATCTGTTGCATTTTTATTGTATTTTTGTTAATATTCTTATTAAGAAAACAAAAGGATGTTAAACTATGTTTGTAGATATAGCTAAAATTAAAATCAAAGCAGGTGACGGCGGTGCAGGTGCAGTAGCCTTTCACCGTGAAAAATATGTTGCTGCAGGCGGTCCTGACGGCGGTGACGGCGGCAAGGGCGGCGACGTTGTGTTTGTTGTTGACGATAACCTTGCAACGCTTGCTGATTTCCGCTATAAGCGTAAATATGCCGCTAAGAATGGTGAGAATGGAAGAGGATGTCGTCAGTATGGCAAAAAAGCCCCTGATTTGGAAATTAAAGTGCCAAGGGGTACTATTATTAAAGAGGCGAACTCAGGTGCGGTTATGGCTGATATGAGCAAAACCGACCGATTTGTTGCGGCACGCGGCGGTAAAGGTGGCTGGGGCAATATCCATTTTGCCACACCTACACGTCAGGTGCCTCGTTTTGCAAAGCCCGGTGTACCCGGTGAGGAGTGGGAGGTTTCTCTTGAATTAAAGCTTCTTGCCGATGTTGGACTTCTCGGTTATCCAAGTGTAGGCAAATCAAGTCTTATATCTGTTGTCAGTCAGGCTAAGCCGAAAATCGGTGACTATCATTTTACTACCCTTGTTCCTAACCTTGGTGTTGTGTCGATGGGTGAGGGCAGCAGCTTTGTTATTGCCGATATTCCGGGTCTTATTGAGGGCGCAAGCGATGGCGTTGGTTTAGGACACGAGTTCTTACGTCATGTTGAGCGCTGCAGACTGCTTGTTCATATTGTTGATGTCAGCGGTCATGAGGGCAGAAATCCTATTGAAGATTTTGAAAAAATCAATGCAGAGCTTGTAAAATTCAATCCTGAGCTTGCCAAACAGCCACAGATTATTGCAGGAAATAAAATTGATATGGCTGAGCCGGAACAGATTGAGGAATTCAAGAATTATGTTGAGTCAAAAGGCTATGACTATTATTCTATCTGTGCACCGATTTTGGAGGGTACACAGGAGCTTATGAATGCTGTGTGGAATAGGCTTCAGACACTTCCACCGATTAAGGAGTATGAGGCTGAGGAAATCCCTCTTGATGTGCTTATTAAGGACGATAAGGGATTTAAGATTACAGTTGAGGATGACAATTATTATATTGTTGAGGCTTCATGGTTCCCAAAAGTGCTTAAAGGCATTGATATTGAGGACTACGAGGCGTTGCAGTATATGCAGCGTGTGCTTGAAAAAAGCGGGATTTTTGCAGCATTAAGAGAGAAGGGAATTCAGGAGGGTGACATCGTGTCACTCTATGACATTGAATTTGAGTATGTGCCGTAATGAGATTTGTTGATAAAAAGGTTAATCCAAAACAGCTTAGCCCCCTTAATCTTGCTTTTATCGGTGATTGTGTCTATGAAATGCTTGTGCGTGAAACGCTTGTGACTGACGCAAACCGACCTGTTAATGATTTGCATAGAGAAAGCGTTAAATTTGTGTCTGCCAAAGCACAAACCGCCGCTTTTGAGAAAATTAAGGATATTCTTACAGAAGAGGAAATGGCTGTCTATAAACGCGGCAGAAACGCTAAGGTTGGTCATTCACCTAAAAGTGCCACAGAGGGTGAGTATCATTGTGCTACAGGAGTTGAGGCGCTTTTTGGTTATCTCTACCTAACCGAGCGGCTTGACAGAATAAAGGAATTGTTTTCTGAAATTAATGCTTGACAAATCGGGACAAGTATTATATAATAAATTCTGCTAACGGGAGCATAGCTCAGCTGGGAGAGCATCTGCCTTACAAGCAGAGGGTCACAGGTTCGAGCCCTGTTGTTCCCACCAAAAGGATACTCAAAAGAGTATCCTTTTTCTTTTGCAAAAATGTAGAGAACGAACCTGTGACAAGCTGCGCCAAATCCTAAAAACAAAATATCTTATTTTTTCAAATTAACTATTGACTTTATATATATTGTTCTGTTATAATATCTAAGCAACAGCGAGGTGTAACTCAGTTTGGCTAGAGTGCCTGCTTTGGGAGCAGGATGCCGCAGGTTCAAGTCCTGTCACCTCGACCATTAAGCTCACATTATGCGGATTTATTCGTAAATGTGAGTTTTTTACAATCAGTTAATATATTTATAATATCGAGGTGTAGCTCAGTTTGGTAGAGCGCTACGTTCGGGACGTAGAGGCCGCAGGTTCAAGTCCTGTCACCTCGACCATTCGACCTTAGAAAGTCTTAAGACTCTCTAAGGTCTTTTTTTATGCCGAATTTGGCTTAACTGCGGGGAAAATCGGCACTTTTGGTGTGCGTTTTAAACTGATACAGACTTATACAAATCACGCACAAACTTAAAGTTAAGGGGTAGATTTCAGGGGTACAAGGGGTACTAATTGGGGTAGATTTTGGGGTACTATTTTCAGTAAAATCTATACTAATTAATATATTAAGACTTTTATACATAGCCACTTATTCTATTTTGAATGAGTGGCATTTTTTATTTTACATAGCCGTTACCATTAACGGCTAAATCTGAATAAGGAGGTTGAAATGATGAATACAGAAAAGAAGGAGGTAATGGAAAGTGAAAAGAAAGCATCCGAGTTAAAGCAAATTCCGTTGGAACTGCTTGACGATTTTCCAAATCATCCTTTCAAAGTCAGAGATGATGAGGATATGCTTGAACTTATTGAAAGTGTAACAGAGCGTGGTGTGCTTGTTCCTGCTATTGTAAGACCAAAGGCTAACGGCAGATATGAACTCATATCGGGACACCGAAGAAAAAGGGCAAGCGAGTGTGTGGGTAAAAATACATTGCAGTGCTTTGTTAAGGATTTGGATGATGCGGAAGCTGTTATCATTATGGTAGACAGTAATATTCAGAGGACACATATTCCGCCGAGTGAAAAAGCCTTTGCATACAAAATGAAATTGGATGCTATGAAAAAGAAAGCAGGTAGACCATCAAAAAATAATTTAGTCCCAGTGGGACAAAATTATTCAAGAGAGATTTTATCTGAGCAAACGGGAGAAAGCCAAACACAAATACAAAGATATATTCGTCTTACATTTCTTGTTCCTGAACTGCTTGAACTTGTTGACGAGGGCAGAATGAAAAAGGTGCATTGCCTGTGCCTGTTCATTTCTGTATGGATGAATTTGCAAATATTTCTCTGCCTGATGATTTTGACAAGATATTGTCTGTTATGAGGTCGAGAGGGGTATCAGTATCAATCATCATTCAGAACTTGGCACAGCTTAAAGCATTATTTGAAAAGCAGTGGGAAAGTATAGTCGGAAACTGTGATGAATTTCTTTATCTCGGAGGAAATGAGCAATCAACGCACAAATATGTATCTGAACTGCTCGGCAAGGAAACTATCGACACGAACACTTACGGCAAGAGCAGAGGGCGAAACGGCAGTTATTCAACAAACTACCAAATCAGTGGCAGAGAACTTATGACAACTGATGAAGTGCGTATGGCAAGTCGACACCATTCGGGGCTTTTCATATATAGAAACAAAAACTTGAAGGGAGCTTATAAAAATATCTGAAAATAAGAAATACAACATTATTTACGCTGATCCGCCTTGTTTTATATTTTGTTGTCGGTATGGTTAAGACTTGTTCATCATATACCGATGTCAAGAAGCCTGAACACGCAGAATGACGGTTATTGGAAATAAGGAGAAAGGTAATTATGGCAAAAGAAAAAAACAGAAGAAAAACGAAAAAGGCGAGGGCACTTTCAGACAACGCTCAAACGGAACATTTGAATACAGAATTGTATATACGGATGAATATAACGAAACCAAAAGAAAATCATTCTATGGACAGAGTGATATTATCTGTATGGAAAAAGCTGAAAAATTCCTTTATGATTTGGAAAAGAAAAAATCAGGTATAGATATTGATGCAACGATTCCCGATATAGCTAAAGAAAAAGCAAAATCCGATTTTGATAAAAACTATACACACGAGCAAGGCTATTCAAGAAATCTGTATACAATCTCTATCATAGAAAAAAGTGCTATCGGCAAAATGCCGATAGCAGAGTTATCCGAAACACATATTGATTTGTTTTTCAGAACACTGACAAAATATTCAAACAGTACCATTGTAAAGGTATACCGTCAGATTCGACTTGCTTTCAGAATTGCACACGACAAGGGAATTATTCCAAAGGACTTTATCAGTCAGGAAATATGAAATGCCCCAAATCTAATAAAGCGAATAAGAAAGTGACGGCACTGACAAAAGAAGAACAAAAGCAGTTTGTGGAATATCTGGAAAACTACAAAGCACCGAAAGGCAGAAACGAATACACACTCCAACTGCTTATATCATTATACAGTGGCATGAGAATGGGTGAAGTGAATGCCCTCAAGCCCGAAAATATAGATTTTAAAGCAGGTGTTATTAAAGTCCGCTCAACTGTATCAAGAGGTGCAGATGATAAATCATTTATAAAGAACGGAACAAAGACATATACGGGCATCAGAGATATACCGATTATGGATAGTTTAAAAACAGTGCTTAAATCTGCTTTGGAACAGCAATCGGACAATCCATATGATTTATTATTTTATGATAGTAAAAATGATAAAATCATTACCACTTCACAGGTTAATTGCTTCTTTCAAAGAGTGTGTGAAAAATGTAATATAGAGTTCAGAGGACAGCACGCATTAAGACACACCTTTGCTACACGATGTATTGAGGCTGATGTTCCACCTGTTGTATTAAAAACTTGGTTAGGTCATACCGATATTCATATAACACTTGATACATACGCTGATGTATTTAATAGTATGCACAATTCTTCAATCTCCAAATTAGGTGATTATATCAACAATTTGGATAAAATTAGTTAAAAATAAGAAAGCAATCAAAAAATGGTTGCTTTCTTATTTATTTTGTGATATTATATTGGAAATTAAAAAATCTGCCTGTTATATCCTGTTGAGTGATAAGGGGTATTTCAAGGGGTAGATTTGAAAATTACACAGAGCTAAAGGTCGAAAAATCCCTGTCATTTCAAGGAATTTAAGGTGTCGTCAAAAAAGTGTTTTTGGTCACCTCGACCAATTTTTTAATTAAAATTTGTAAATTTTTCAATTCAATATTTCGGGGTGTAGCGCAGGTGGTAGCGCACTAGACTGGGGGTCTAGGGGCCGCAAGTTCAAGTCTTGTCACTCCGACCATTGACAGCTCTTATCTGAAAGGATTTGAGCTGTTTTTATTTATCTTTAAAAATGGCTTAAATAGGGCTTTTTCAGACTTTTTAGGGATTTTCAAATCACTTTCAAGGATTTTGAAAATGCACCAAAATTTACACCAAAATCAAAAAAGTTGCACCAAAAGTGCAACAAAAAATTAAACAAAAATAAGAATAAAGACTATGTGTATTCACTTTTAAGTCAACAAATACCCTTGCCTTGTAAAAACAAATCAGACTCTAAATACTATGCAGAATCCTTTCTTTACAGTATCTTATATATACAAATCATATTATATGTATTTTTATTTGTATATATAATTATTATTAGATGTATACTTAGTATTGTAATTTTTATATTATTATGATAAAATAAAGGGGATATTATGTGAGTTATTATCAAAATATAGTATATTCAGGTGATATAAGTATGAAAATTTTTATTAGCTGGTCTGGATCGACAAGTAAAAAAATTGCAGAGACATTAAAAAAATGGTTACCTTGTTTTATTCAATCAATAGAGGTGTTTTTTTCACCAGAAGATATAGAAAAAGGTGATAATTGGGAATACAAAATTTCTGGAGAATTATCAAATTGTAAATTTGGAATTATTTGTCTTACCCCTGATAACGTTTCTGCTCCTTGGATAAATTTTGAAGCTGGTGCTATAGCGAAATCTTTAGATTCACGTGTTGCAACATTAATGATTAATATCAATCCTTCAGATATAAAAGGTCCGTTATCAAGATATCAGGCAACAAAAATTGACCATGATGATTTTTATCAACTTGTAAAAAATATAAATGATGCAAGTGAAAATCATATTAATGAAGATATTTTGAAAAATACTTTTGATAGTTTATGGGAAAAAATGTTAGAAGAAATCAATGCGATTATAAGTTCTTCAAAAAGTAAAACAACAAAAGTAAAAAAAGAGAATTCTGATAATAATGCTATTGAGGAAATATTACAATTGCTGAGAAAACAAAATTCAATACTATCGTCGCCTGAAAATTTACTTCCTTTAGATTATTTTGAACATATTAATTCTAGAATGGATAAGAGTTCAAAAGATTATTATGTTTTTTTTAGAGAATTATATGATTATTTATTTAATTTATTTAATAGGATTTACAACTCGAAAAATGTGTTTCTTATTAATGAATTAGATATTTTACATTTAATTGATATAATTTATCTGCATTCTCCAAGGGAAGATAGAAGATTAAAAATAAGAATCAATGAACTAAGGAGAAGATTTGTTAGTTTAATATCTGATGAATTTGAAGAAAATTTATCAGAAGATAATAATTAGTCAATTTTACGCCATTTATACATTTTTATTAAAGCAAAAAATTAGAATAAAAATTGCCCTGTCTTGTAAATTCAAGACAGGGTTGTTTTTTATTATCAGCTTTGTTCTATATCTAAAGCTGAAAAGATGTATTCATCATCAAACCATAAGAAATCGTTAAGCTCGGTTTCAGTACAGCCATTTGGAAAAATATCTTCAAGCATATACATAAAATCATCTTGCTTGTGATTTTTGATAATTACGTTACGAGTGTATACTGCACCGCTCCAAGCTTCAAACTCATCAATGTTGCTGATTTCTCTTGTAATTTTCATTTTTGATAACTCCTTTTATATTAAAATTACTACTCTTACGAGTGCAACAAAGACAGACCGATAATTAAGGTTTGTCAAGCAATTAAAAAGTTTTTGCAAAAGGAGTTAAAAGCAAAAAGTTTTTATGCAGTCGTAATTTTATTTATAAAATTTGATAGTTCTTAATTCTCGGTATAATAAGAAGTGCTAAGTAAGAGGAAAATAATCTTTATTATTTAACCCCAAATCCAAACTAACACTTTAACTTCTTCTCCTTCATACTTGCCATTTCTATTTGGCTCAGAAATATAAGGAGAAGCATAATTATATGCTGTGGAAGAATCCATTCCGCCTGATACTCTATAATGAGATAAATACCACTCTCCATCTTCCCAAGTATAGTAAGCTGCAAAAGAATGAAATTGATATTCTTCATAATCATCGGGATTTGGTTTAGATGTAACTACCGTTCCGTATGCTGGAGCAGGTTTGTAATTTTTCTTTTTAGTTGTTGTTTCTTTTTTAGTAGTTTCTTTAGTTGTAGTTGATTTTGGTTTATTGTCTTTATATGAATCATTTGAAGAATTATTTGTATTATTATTTGATTTTGTAGTTTTTTCTGTAGAATTAGATTTAGTTGTTGTTTCTTCATATTTTGTTGTAGATTCTTCAGTTGTTGTTAAAGATTTAATTTTGTCATCGTAATCTTTAATTGATTTATCAATATCTTTGACTAAATTAACAATTTCTTCATTATCTTTAACATTAGAATCATTAATAACCTTTTTTAATGATTCAAGCAATTCTTTAGCAGAAGAATAATCTTCCTTTGTTGAATAATTTTTAGATGTTATTTCATCAAACTGTTTTTTATAAGATGTAATTAAGTCGGTTTTTGAAGCTTCAATACTAACACTTATAGATTCAGCTTCCTTTACAGCCTTTTGGTGATTGCCAACTGTAATTCCGACAATTACAGCAATGATAGCTATAACTGCAATAGCTACTCCAATAATAATTTTCTTTTTCTTTTCCATACTCTCTCTCCTTAAAATTTTTATAAAAAATAAAAAAAGCGTCAGCCGAAGCTAACGCATAAAAATGCACAACTCCAACTGTCGCCAAACAATTTGTAATATATCTTTGTCTAAAAATAGAAAGTCAATAAAACAACAGAGTTCGCATTTTTTTACAAAATACAAAATCTATTTTCAGACAAAATATTAAATTACAAATTATTTGGCAACACGATTATAGCATAAATGTATGTAAAATGTAAATATTTATTTATTATTCTAATCAATTTAATATAAACAAAGCCCCATTACGCTGTTTTAAAGCATAATGGGGTTTTTCTTTATGGTAAGGATTATATATTAGACCATTTATTATTTATTTCTCTTATTAAATCCTTTTGCTTCCAATCTTCTTTTTGTTCATCAGGGTAAATAAGGTCTTCAGAAACAGGAATAAATGCTTCCGCATTTTCGTTAAATTCTGTTGTTTTAATTCTTCTATAAAAGTCCTCTTTTTCTTGTTCAAGCCATTGTTCACGAATATTATCGGGTATATTTTTTTGATATTTTGCGTGTGTTGAGTTAATCAAGTAATAAAAAAATGGTTTATTGATTTCTAATACAGGGTAACTATAAGAATCTGTGCCATTTGAATAATTAACACTTTTAAAGGATATGTATTCTTCTAATAATTCCAAAATTGAATTTGAATCTTTTCCACAGCATAAGTAGTCGCAAGAAACATTGAAACATTCGGCTATTTTCACTAAATGTTCTAACTTAAGATTTTTTATATTACCCTTTTCGATTTTAGATATAGCATTTTGGGTAAGATATATTTTCTCGGCAAGTTTTTCTTGTGAAAGACCATTTTTTTTACGCAGTTCTTTTATTCTTTCTCCAACTTTATTTATGTCGATTACATTAAACATAGTGATGATTTTCCTTTCCTAATTTGGATATTTCTTATTATATCACGGTGATTTATTCTTGTCAATTATAAATATATATTTAATTAGAATAAATATATCGAATAATTATTTTTTAGAATGTTTTGCATCCTCAACACTATTGTGATATTGTGTAGTTAACGGAAGCGCAACCGAATATGCTTGAGAGGGTATCATCAATGGCGGAAAGGAGTATTTAACTATGCAAGCAAAATTACTGGGTGTTATGAAAGTCAATTTTACCAATAGTCAAAATGAAGCAGTACAGGGTACTAATCTGTTCGTGGCATTTCAAGACGAAAATGTCGAGGGATTGCGTTGTGAAAAGTTCTTTTTGAAAGATAATATTGCATTGCCGAAAGAAACAAAAATCAATGATGTTATTGACATTGTCTTTAATTTCAAGGGCAAGATTGAAGCAATTAACAAAATTTAACTTAATATAAATTTCGGTTATCAGAGGTGTTGTATTTTTCATCTCTGATGACTGAAAGGAGGTTTGTATGAAAAATAATCAATATTTTTTAAAGCGTAGAAATCGTCTAAAGCAATGGTTAAGAATCAGATTAGGAGCTTTACAGCTTATACATAAACAAGGTGTTAAATATCGTTACTATAAATGTGTGAATCACAAAAAGCATAAAGGCTGTGATATGAAATCAATCAGAAAAGATTTGATTGAGAATATGACAATCAAATATATACAGGAATTTCTGAATGATGAAGATTTAATCAATACACTGATTGATTTAGCGTATGATTTGCAGAACAAAGAAAATGAGCAACTGCCTCTTTTGAGAAAACAGCTTGCTCAAACAGAAAAAGGTATAAAGAATATTGTTGATGCAATAGAACAAGGTATCAGTACGAAATCAACAAGAGATAGATTAATCGAATTAGAGCAACGAAAAAACGATATTGAAATATCTATTGCAAAAGAGTCAATCGAAAATCCGATGCTGACAAAGAAACAATTCAGATTTTGGTTTGATCAACTGAAAAAGTTGGATATATCAAAAATCGAGCAAAGGCAAAAACTTGTTGATTTGTTCGTGAATTCTATCATTATCTATGATGATAAAATCAAATTTTTCTTTAACTACAAAAAGTCAACCAAAACTATTACCTTTAATGAATTGAATAATTGTTCGGATTTACCCGACTCACCTCGACCACAGAACAAAGGGTTTCAAATTTTATTGAAATCCTTTTTACTTGTCTCTTCAGCAAAGAAAAAACCCCCGGTTCTACCGGGGGAAATAAAAAGCTTTAGTAAAAATAAGAACGCCGAG